>Ga0137320_1000118_pt1 | contig 14281 bp, 23 predicted proteins | sample EasRivERMZT366_2_FD_104754 | JGI IMG/M metagenome (GOLD analysis project Ga0137320, IMG submission 104754) | Soil microbial communities from meander-bound floodplain in the East River, Colorado, USA - East River MetaG ERMZT366_2 | ecosystem: Environmental > Terrestrial > Soil > Floodplain ...
ACCAACTAGGAGCACGTACAGGCAGACGATCTAGTGGCGGTGGTGTGGAGGGAACCCCCTCTAGTAAGAATGCTCAGAACTGGCCGCCTAGCGCTAAGGGTATGATTGTCTCACGCTTCCCTGGTGGTAAGATAGGGGCTTTCGATTACCAGAGCTTAGAACCAGTGTTATATGCATGGTTGAGTAAGGATGCTAACTTATTTGACTTCTTTTATAATGGTCGTGGGTATCTCGATATTTGTAAGCGCGTACTTAACCAGGACATAGACAAGACTTCTAAGATTTACCGTGCTATTAAGAACATGACGCTGGGGCTATTCTATAATATGCAGCACCCCAAGATGGCGAGAAATCTCTGGGAGATACTAGACTTCAAGTTTTCAGAAGACTACGCCGAGCATGTTAAAGAGACCGAGCGTAAGCGTAAGCAGATACTAAACCTATTTCCAGGGTTACAGCGTTACATGGAACGGCAGAAGCTAGAGCTAGCGCACCATCGTAGTGTTACCGCGCCAGATGGGTTTGTTCGGCATTTGCCGCATCACGGAGAGAAGAATACAGCGAAGTACTGGACGCTTACTAACCAGGCTATTAACGCGCCAGTGCAGCACTTAGCGAGTATGGTCACGGGCTGTGCGCTGATTGATTGCGAAGAAGCTATGCTCAATGAGTATGGTATTAAGTACGCAGCATGGCAGAAGGTACTTAGAGAAAAAACCCTATTAGGATTTTCTGTGTTAATCAATGAGGTCCATGACGAGCTTACATGGGACTTGTACCCTAAGACCCTAGAGTGCGATAAGGCGCTTATATTGGAAGTAATGAGTAAGCCCCCGAGCCTCCGTAAGCTTATACCGGACTTTGACCTGCGCTTGAAGATAGAAGCTAAGATTGATGGTCATTGGTAGTTGACAATCTTATAAACGTACTTATACATATAGAAAGGTGGTGGCATAGTGAGTGAAGAAGAGACAAAACCAAAGGTAGTACAAGCTGTCCCGGTATTAGAATGCGGGCACGCTGACGGCTTTGAGCATAGGTTTGCCAAGGGTGTTATTAACATGATTAACCTAGCGATGGTAACAGGGCTTGACCCTGTTGATGCTGTAATGGCCTATCTACAGGAGGTATTTGCCGCATTCTTTCTAAGAATCCCGACTTATGAAGATATCATAGAAGCGCAGAATAGAAACAATCAACCGTCATCTACGGAGGTACATTGAAAATCACAGTTAAGGTGCTTAGAAAGCATATACTGGCGGGGGAGTGTCAGGACATAAAGAAATGTGCGGTCGCCCTTGCACTTCGAGACATAGGGGCTACGCGTGTGATAGTTTGGGAGATGTTGCGGTTTACGCTCAAGAAGAAATTGTATTCGTTTAAGACGCCGACTAAGGTTGTTAATTTTATGAACAAATTCGATGAGGCTAAGGGTATCCAACGGAAAACTCTTAAGCCGATATCATTCAAACTAGACCTAGATAAAGGAGGGGTATAGCGATGGCATTTAAAAGACGTAACCAAGGCGGTGGTAATAAGCCAGCCCTATCAGTAGCATTATCAGTAAAGCAAGGTAAGAGTTATATCAAAGGCCCGAGCTTTGGCTTCTGGGCTAACGATCAAGGTGGGCCTGCTTTCAGGGGCACGCTTAAAGACAAGTACCTGGAAGAAGTCCTAGAGTTCCTCGCTAATGCGATGGAAGCTAACCTACCAGTGAGCTTAGCGATGTTCGATAACTCAGAGCAAGCTCCGAAGCAAGGCGGCTTCAAGAAGCAAGGTGGCTTCAAGAAGCAAGGTGGCTTTCCCCCTGCTAAGAAACCTAACCCGTTCAAGCGTCAGCCTGTAGAGCAGGAACAGGACGACCAAGAAGAAGTGCCATTCTAATGGCTGATAGATTCTACGAGTTCCCTGGTGATAATAAGAAGTACGTGAGCGTCACTACATTCCTAAGTATCATCAATAAGCCCTTCCTGATGCCGTGGGCTGCTAAGATGGAGAGGGAGCTTGTTAAGCTTCTAGCTGACCAGGGCCATAACTTACAGGCTATATTAGAGTATCTAGCTCCTAAACAGCCGTATGCTTATAGGCTCTATACGGCAAATAAAGCCCAGATCGGTAGCACCGTGCACAAGGCTATCGACTATACACTTAAGGGTTTGAAGCTGCCTGAGATGACCAAGCAGGAGAAGATGATCTACGGTAAGTGGTTAGAGTGGTGGAAGAGTAAGAAGTACATCCTAGAAGGGGCAGAACGCACTGTGAAGAGCTTGCGCTATGGGTATGCTGGCACGATGGATGCGCTTGTTACCGACACTAGTAAGGGTGTTCCCCATATTATAGACTGGAAGACTGGTAAGAGCCACTACCAAGAGCATGAGTTACAGAACTTAGCCTATCAGCATTGCCTTACTGAAGAGGGGTTTGCAGTCAGTGGAGGCGAGCTTGTGTATATCCCAGTCGACAAAGAGATATTCACCAAGCCGGTCGCTGTGGTGTCCGCAGATCGACTATTACCCGTACTGAATACGCTAGCACTCTGGCGCTGGGCTAATAATAAACCTTGGAAAGGATAGCAATATGAAGAAATATAAGACGATGCAGGAGTTATTTAGGAATGCGAAGCGCTGGACGAAGGGCGCATACTCGCGGTCGAGTAACCACCACCAGTGCAGGGTTGATGGCCGGAGTGTAGTTAGCTTTTGTTTATATGGGGGCCTAGACCTGATTCATTCCGGCGACCATATCCAGGCAGAAATGGCGATTCACAAGGCTATCTCTAAGCTTTACCCGGAGTTTTCTTGTAACATCGTCGAATTTAACGATGCTAAGACGATCACAATTAAAGACATCCAAAAGGTAGTCAAGCTGGCTAATGTCTAGGAAGGTGCATATGATACACACGCACTGTCACTCCTGTAAATCTCCTATGATATTCGAAGCCGCGCCAGTGAAGATCGTAGAAATTACAGGGCAAGTAAAAACATTCTACGGGAAAGACGATGCTGTCTGGATATGCTCTACGTGCAGGCAGGAGCCTAGTAAGCTTAAGGCTGCTAGGATTGCTGCTGGGCTGCCGTCTGTACCGTATTTCCCTGCTGAGTTTGGAGAGGATGAGGTAATATGAAAGCTAAAAAGAAAGCTAAGAAGAAAAAGTAGAATGTAAAAGAGAAAGTATTTGATAAGATTAAAGCGGCATTACTGGACCAAAACCCCTCGGTTATGCTAAGGTATAATGACCAAGCATCAGTCTTAGCGTTCGCTGAGTTTGTGGATGGGTTGATCGCGGATACGTTAAGTTAATGGCTGAACGGAACCAGATCAAAGAGCGCTTCTGCGGGCTGTGTAGGCAGTTTATCCGAGGTAAGGCTTACACTTTCAAAGCCCACGTTAGAGAGTGCAAGGTTACCCATGAGATGGCAGCTAAGAAAGCTCTTTTAGATAAGACGTTTGCGAAACTTTACGAACCAGCAATAGGACTAGATGGCTAAAGAACAGAAGAAGCTTATCAAGATCGCCGCGAAGTTAGAGCATGAGTTACTAGCTGCGGCTATTAGGGGTGCGTGCTCGCCGTCGATTGTGGACCCCAAAGAGCTGTCTAAAATAGGGAGAATCGTCCATGCATCTCTCATTCAACTTAGTAAAAATGGTCTTACCGCACCTTTCAAGCTCGCAACTCTATTCACTGATTGTATTAGTAATCGCGGAGCACCAGAAGAAGACACAAGACAATTCCTACGAACTGTGCAGGAATGTTATTCTACCAAAGACCACAAAGTCCTTCTCAAAGTAGCAAAAGAGAAAGAGACTCTAGTTAAGATACTTAACGAAGCTAGTAAGCAGCTTAGCTCAGGGGATGTAGGGCTACGGAAGTTTACGGAGATTACTGAGAAGCAGCAGACGGCTAGCGAGCCGCCGAAGTCTATGAGTGAGAAGTTTAAAGACTATGATGGAGAACCTATTGAAGGAATGCCTCTTATATCATTACCGGTTATTTCTAAGGCAGCTAGGGGTGTGCAGGGTGTATGGGTACTCGGTGGTTTTGAGGGTGTTGGTAAGTCTACACTCGCGTTGCAAGTGGCGCTGGACCTACAGAGCCATAGCAAAGTTTTATATTATGACATTGACGGCACTGGAGAGCAGTGGATGGTGTACCGGGTCTCTCAAGCCGTGGGAAAAGAGAATTTTGAAGATTCTACCAAGAATGTATTTTATCGAGAAAGTATCGAAGCCCTAGACTCGGATTTAATCATGTTTCCTCCCCCTGCTGTGCTAGTAATAGACTCTATCCAGACTCTTCCTTATCAAGTGCAGCAGAGGCGTTCGTCGGTAGACGGCTGGCTTAACACGTTCAAAGCCCTTACTAATAAGGGCTACGTAATCATACTCATAAGCGAGCTTAGCCGTGAGGGAGAATATAAAGAGTCTAGCGGGATTAACTATGCTGGTACGGTGAATATAGAGTTACAGGAAGACCAGGACATGCTAGCTGTAAACTTCAAGAAGAACAGACACGGCCCGCAGAAGGGGCACATTACATCACTAGTACGGAATGCTCAGTACCCGTACCGCTTGGAGGAAGTATGAACGTGCTGATGGGGATGCTACTGTCGGCTGTGCTAGCTGCCCCGGTTGCCTCAGAACCGCTAGCAATTAGTCAGTCGATAGTAGTGACGTGGCAAGATAACTCAGACAATGAGAACGGGTTTCATATCTTTAGACGGCTTGGGACTTCTACCACATATGCTTGGATAGCTGCTACGCAGAAAAATATAGCAAGCTATGTAGACAAGAACGTCACTGAGGGTAAAAGATACTGCTACCTGATCTTCTCATTTAACCAAGTAGGAAGGAGTGATTCATCCAATGAAGCGTGTACTACTGCTTAGTCTACTAGGAATCATATTGCTAGCGGGGAGTGCTCAAGCTGCTAGCATAACTTTAACCTGGACGGATAACGCAACGAACGAAGACGGTATAGAGATAGAGCGCTGCCAGGGAGCTAACTGTACTTCGTTTGCTAAAGTAGGGGCTACTCTGCCAGCGAATACACAGTCACATGTCGACTCTAGCTTGCCGGAGGGCGTGCTGTTCCGCTACCGTGTGCGGGCTATTAACACAGCGGGTGTATCTGGGTATAGCAACATTGCAGAAGCGACTACTCTTAGGACGATCCCCGCTGCTCCTAGTTCGGCGGTTGCTACGCCTACACTCCCATGATTACCGCATATGTGGGCATAGACCCTGGGATAACTGGTGCTGTAGCAGTGATACCGGAGCGGCTAGAATCTCCGATGATTACGGATGTACCTACTTATACTAATCGCAAGGGTAAAACGGAGTACGACTTCTACAAGATGTATAAGATGCTCGGTAAGCTCTCACAGGAGTATGAAGTACACTTATGCTTGGAGAAGCAACAAGCTATGACTATGCAAGGCGTATCTAGTACGTTCTCTATCGGAAGGGGCTACGGTGCTTGGGAAGCTCTATGCTGGGCTACTACACCTAACTTTCAAATAGTTAGCCCCCGGAAGTGGAAGAGGTTCCTAGGGCTTACCAGTGACAAAGATAAGTCACGCGAGTTAGCCATAACATACTTCCCGGGGATGATGCCTTTACTGAAGAGGAAGAAAGATCATAACCGCGCGGAAGCTCTGTTGCTAGCTTATTACTCTAAGATATCACGGGGTGTTAATATATGAGAATGGAATTTTACATAGAGGTTAATGAGATTAATGAGTATCGGGTTTTTTATCGTACTGGTTGGTGGTGGAAGAAGTTTGGTTACACGTTGCCTGACGGCCCTCTCTCCGCGCCGTTCTTTCACCAGCATATATTCCATACGGCTAAGGCAGCTATAGACGCCTTGACCCAGCGCCAGAACGAGCTAATTAGAGAGAAGAGGAAAAACACGTGGAAGCGTTATTATCGTGAGGTACTACGTAGTGTCTAACAAACATCTAGTAATACCGGACGTACAGTCACGTGAGGATGTTCCCTCAGACCACCTAGAGTGGTGCGGTGAGTATATCGTTGACAAGAAGCCTAACACGATTGTTTGCTTAGGCGACTTCTGGGATATGCCTAGCCTTAACAGCTATGACGAGCGTGGTAGTAAACACTTCGAGAACCTACGCTACAAGAAGGATGTACAAGCTGGACGCCTTGCTATGACTCGGTTGATGGACCCAGTATTCCAGTATAATTTAAAGGCTAAAGCAGATAAGAAAGCTCAGTACCATCCTAGGCTGGTGTTCTTGCATGGCAACCACGAAGACCGGATAACCAGAGCGATAGAGCATAATCCTGCACACTTAGAGGGCGTTATATCCCTGGATGATCTTAACTTACAACATTGGGGATGGGAAGTAGTGCCGTTCCTAACGCCTATTATCATAGACGGTGTGCTATATAACCACTACATGCCGACAGGGGCTAAGGGCCTACCAGCGGGCAGCGCTAGGATGATCCTACAGAAGCATCATATGTCTGCTTTCTGCGGGCACTTACAGGGGCGGGATATCGCCTATGGTAAGCGTGGCGATGGTAAGAAGATGACCGCGATTATCTGTGGGAGCTTCTACCTACATGATGAAGACTATATGCCCCCACCTAATAACCAGCACTGGCGTGGTGTGTGGATGCTGCATGAAGTAAAAGAAGGCGAGTTTGACGAGATGCCTGTCAGTATAGATTATCTGAGAAGAAAATATGGCAATAAACAAGTGGAGGGATAATTGATCTATCTTATTGGTAGTATGCGCAACCCAGAAGTGCCTATTTATGCTAACAAGCTACGCTATGATGGCTTCGATATATTCGATGATTGGTACTCCCCTGGCAAGAATGCCGATGACGAATGGCAAGCATATGAGAAGCAGCGCGGAAGAACATACCCGCAGGCACTAGCCGGGGAGCATGCGTGGGATGTATTTAAGTTTGATAAGTCTCACTTAGATGCGTCTGTGGCTGCCGTCCTAATAGCCCCAGCTGGTAAATCAGCTCATATCGAGCTAGGCTATATGGTGGGCTGTGGTAAGCCTACTTTTGTATGCATGCCTCACGAGCCAGAACGGTACGATATTATGTACAGATTCGCTACAGGCGTGTGCGTAAGTTATGAAGAACTAGTGAAAGCTCTTAAGGGGGTGCTGTTATGATCATCACAGAAGGACGGAAGGATGACCAGGAGAAGCTTAGGTACGATCTTATTCCTCCATCTACGTTACAAGCATTGGCGACTATTCTTACATTTGGGGCGAAGAAGTACGGGGCGCGGAATTGGGAGAAGGGCATCGCCTGGTGCAGGGTGTTTGGTGCCCTGATGCGCCACTTATGGGCATGGTGGGGAAGAGAATCTATAGACCAAGAAACGGGTGAATCGCATTTATGGCATGCTCAGTGTTGCTTAAGCTTCCTCATCGAGTATGAGGCTACGCATAAAGAGCTTGATGATAGGCCGGGAGTTATGGAATGATAGCGATAAAGCACTTTAGAGAATGTATAGTACGCCCTGCGCTAGACCAGCTTAAACTTTACTCGCTTAACCGCGAAGAGTTATTAGTAATCACATGCGCTCAGGAGAGCTTAGGTGGTACTTACTTGAAGCAGAATGATGCTTTAGGTTACCCAAAAGGGCCGGCCTTAGGTATCTATCAAATGGAGCCTACTACCTACCAGGATTTGTTTGCTAACTTCTTACACTACCAAACGCTGCTTAGGGACAGGCTAGGCTTCAATAGGGTACATAGCAGTGAGGTCTTGGTCTATGACAATCTCTATGCTACCATGATAGCATGCTTGCAGTACTACCGCTTCCCAGAGGTTATCCCTGATGATCTTGAGGGGCAGTTTCTATACTATAAGAAGTACTGGAATACTGCTAAGGGGAAGGCGACTATACCGGAAGTGAGAAGGAACTATGAGCGTTTTATTCAGTCTGCTTAGAGCATTAGTGTTCGCTACTCTCGTTCCGGGGACTGTAAGTACATACACAGAAGGAGGGTACACTTGGGCGGGTAATGAAGCATGCTATGCTAGCGGCTTTCTGCTCTCGTCAGCCAGCCCGGCAATAGACCAGGGGGCTAAGATCACTGGCTTTCACTGTGCATCACCAGGGCCGGCAATAAACCAAGCTAAGCAAGCTGATGGTAGCTACTGCGTAGAGTGGTATGGCGTGGCACCGGATATCGGTGCTTGTGAGTTCGTGCCAACCGTAGCTCTTTTACCACCGAGTAACCTACAGGCTACTCCATAGTATCTTTGGGGGTCATTGCTTTCCAGGTGTTCACAGCAGCGGTCATGGCCTGGGGAAGCTTGTCTTTAGGCGTGCGTAGTGAGTTCCTAAGCATGGCACGGCCTATGTCTGATGCCATCATGTTAGTTAGCGGCTTAGCAACCGAGGCTAGGAACTGCCGGAATCCGCCAGCAGGAGTTGCGCTAGCAACGTCATTAAGTTCGTTGGCTATATGGCTAATCTCTTTGATAACCCTAGGGCCGAACGCCTTAGCAACATCCGGGCTGTTCTCGATAAGCTTCTCTAGGTTAGTACCCGGCGTACCCTGCCGCACCGCGTTCATAATATCAATCGTAGCTTGCTCCTGCCGATAGAGACTATTCGCTATCCTGTATAGAGTGCTAGTATCATCAAGCACGGTTATCATTGCTTCCCGAGCATCCATTAGAGTTTTAGCAAGTATCTTGGCTTCAGGGGAAGTGCTGTTCAATGCAGAGTCAGCCCGCGCTTTCAGGGCTTGCACTTCCTCCATAATATCCCCATAAGAAAGATTGGGGTTGCTAGCAAACTTCTGCTCTAGCTTCGATAGATAACGCTGAGCTTGTACACTAGGATTAGCAAGATCACTGTGCTTGAAGAAAGCTTGCTGTACGATGTTCGTTAAGTCAGTAGTCTTAACAGGGCCTTGTGTCTCTGCCAGCGAGTATGCTGCTTTAGAAGCCGGTGTATTAAATACACGCTCGACAGTATGGGCAGGGGTTCCAAGCTACATTGTGAGTGCTTCTTTGCCCGCTTGCCGGATCACACCTGGTGCTAGGACACGAGCTGGTATCTGTGCTACCGCTTTTCCCGTGCTAATAGCAGCTTTGCCAACAGCAGGGCCAGTTAGTAACTGAGTTATTGCATCAGCACCAGCGGCCCCAGCAGCGGGTAGTACCCCACCAGCACCACCAAGGCCGGGGATATTAGCAAGGACATTCTGTACGGTCGTACCGACTGCATTACCAGCGCCTACTCCTGGCGCATTAGCCATTCTAGCTAATCCTAGGAGGCGTTGTAGCATCCCCTCTCCGCCCATAACCTCTCCGCCACCCGCAGCCAACTCACCCATCGTACCCGACAACCCTTTAGTAAGTGGGTTATTCTCTTCGCGTAACACCTGACCAGGGGTGGTCATGTTCTTGTCACGGTTAGCGATAGTCTGTAGTTGTTGATTCTGCGCTAGAGCTTGGGTAGATTGTTGCTGAGCTTGTGCATATGCAGTATCACTAGCTTGTGCAGCTTGCTTTACCTCAGGGGGAGAGAAGGCGTCAGGAAAGTCCTTTTGTACCGCTGCTCTGATCTGTGCATCAGTCGCGGACGATTGAAACTTTCCATAGGAGCCATCTGGAAGCTTTATATATTGGAATTCTTCAGCCATTTATTATTGTCCTAGTGTCGTGTAGTCTCGGACCTTAGCACCTTTAGGGGGCTTCTCAGTGGTAGGAGCACTACTTCCCGAGAGCGCGTTATAGTCACCTAGGTCTCTCTTGCCTACAAGCGTGCTACGAAGCTTATTAAAATTCACTTCAGCGTCACTGATGATAGTCTGTGCCCTAGTACGGAAGAGGGCCGGGTTGTCAAATGGCGTGCCCATCATTGTAGTGACTAGGCCACGTTCGAAGTTAGACAGATTACCCACATCGTTTAACAAGCCACGAGAGAACTTCTGCATATTAGCGTAGCGCGCCACAAAGTCTAAATCAGCTTGCGTAAGATCAGGGTGCATCTGGGCGAGGGCTTGCTTAGCCATACCAATGTAGCTATCAGGGCTAGAAGTAGCACCAACAAGAGCGAGCTTTAGCCCGGGTGTAAACTTACCGCCGTGCGATGCTAAGGCAGCCTCGTACTTACTCAGCATATCTTTAGTACCACGATGTATCTCAGCCAACCCACTAAGCTCTTTCTGCTCCACTGGCCGTAGCATCTCAAATGATTGCTGGGCACGCTCTGAGTTAGTATTAGAGATAGTGATACGTTCACGCTCTAACTGCTGCCGGGCTTTTACTCCTTGCTCGATTACTGCTCTGCCTTGTGGAGTAGAGATATCATAACCAGCTTCCATAAGCCTGTCTGTGTTCTTACCGCTAGAGAGAGCATCAGTAAGCTCACCTGTAGTCAGTGGCCTACCTGAGCCTCCACCGCCCCCAATAGTAACAGTACCCCCACCTTCGAGCTGCACGTTGCCACGCACACTACCCATCTTATTAGCTTCAGCTACTTGCTTTATCTCCTGAATAGTGGCAAGCTGGCTAGCTGCATCTTTCTTAAGAAGTAATTCGTTAATAACTTTCGGGTCAATACCGGCACGCTTTGCGCGTATGGAGAATAGTTGCTTCTCTAAATCACCTAGTGGTTGTCCGGTCTTTAAGCGCCCCTCAAGAGCACTAATAAAGCTCTCCTGGTCCTGCATCTGTTTAACCCGGATAGCACTCTCTAGCTGTCTTTGCTGCAAGTTACCAGCGGAAGTCTGCCCTGTGATAGCCTCCATCTTCTGTTGTATAAACTTGCGGGCATTCTCTTCCTGACTCTTACGAAACTCACTAGGCATCCCAGCGATCCTAAAAGTCATGTTCATAGCATGCTCTTGAGGCATGTTCCGGGTAAGAGCTGCGCCGGCTGCGAAAGCTAGCAAGTCAATCGGCTGGATACCAAGCCCTAAAATACCACCAGCGTCTTGAGGCATCCCGAGAGAAGCACCTATATTAGGCCCGTAGGATTGCTTAGGCTTAAGCGGATCGAGATAGCTTAGCACGTCACCAATGCTGCTAGAGACTGCTTGCTGATCTTTAGGCTTAGCCTCTGGGCCTGCTACGGACTGCGTAAGCTGACCTGTAAGGGCACTTAGCCCTGTGGCTAGATCAGCTACCGGCTGCTGCTGCTCTGCTTGATACATCTGCTGACCCGGCGTATTAGCACCAAGGGCGGGCATCTGAGCGGCTACATCAGGGCGTTGCTGCTCTAGGAGCTTGCGCTGTTCTAGGAGCTTGTCGTAGAGCGTTTGGCTAGGAGCGTCAAACGAGTTACCTACGTTGAACATATCGGACATTGCCATTACTTCATCTTCCTTGTCATTATCTGCTTTGCGATATCGTTTATATCCCTAAGCTCTTTACGCTCTGCGAAGGGGACCATTTTGTCCGGGGGAATAAACTTCGCTGATAGGTCGCCCTGGAATCCACCAGGCTTGAGTATATATTCTAGCTCTTGGGGGAAGGGGGCTTTACGGGTCGGTAACAGCCCGACAACGTCCTTTGGAGTAGCGATCCCTGAGGCAACAAAAGAGGGCTTACGCATTGACTCAGCCATGCCTCTAGCGAAGTTCTCCGCCATGTCCTGAGCTAACCATTTAGGGACGCCAGATGCCGCTACGGCGGTCGCAGGAGCTTCTTGGCCCGCCATAAGGGCCTTTACTAAAGGGTCGTTGATAGTCGCTCCACGGGCTACGCTGAACTCAGGGCCTAGCTTATTCTTCACTGCAAGCTGAGATAGATGCTCGAAACGAGCTGCTTTAGGAAGCTCTGCTAGCTTCTCCACATACTGAGCGGGGGTTAACTGTCCACCTTTGCGAAGGATACCAAGCTCGCGGAATACACCTGCCGCTTGTGAACCTCCCCCACCTGCTGCATGAAGAGGGCTAGGGCCTAATGCAGCTAGCTTATCCAGCACATTTACCCCTGCCTGGACGGCTGTGCCAGCGGTCGGGCCGAGGTTATTAGGCAGGTTATAGTACCACTCAGGCCGCCTATTAGCCATTATAGACCCACCGGCCTGTAAAGCTTGCTCAGCGGCTACCTGACCGGGTGTGACAGCTTCCGCCCCCTTAGCCATTACTTCCCGCCAACTAAGCTCATAAGAGCCTTACGAACGTCGTCAGGGAGCTTATCAAAGGCCCCCATGCTGCTAGCTGTGCTTGCTAGCTGGCTAACATCACCCTTCTGTAGCCCACCATCTGGCTTAACCATATCATATACTTGCTTAGCTTGGTTGGCATACTGCATATACGGGGCTAAGGTCTCTAAGAAGCTTGCATTAGCTGGGGCTGACATCCCGCCCATAGCCGGTAGTCCTAGTGTAGAACTAGACCCTAGAACACCACCTGAGCCTGCTAGGCCACCGCCAAGCGTAGGACCACTAGCGGCTGCTGGCATGCCTAATACGGAGCTTGATCCGAGTATGCCTGACTGAGCTGCACCTACACCACCGAATACTGGAGCTGCGCTTGCACCGGCTGCACCGGGCATAATAGCGGACATACCAGCGGGTAACGCTGCCGCCCCGCCTGCTGCCCCTGCCCCACCGAGGGCTGCGCCCCCGCCTAAGGCACCTGCACCTAGCCCTGCTGCCCCTCCGGCTGCTGTACCAGCACCAAGGGCACCAGCGCCTAAAGCACCCGCTCCCGCACCTGCTGCACCGGCAGCTCCTGCTGCTCCTAGCGCGCCTGCACCAGCTCCCGCTGCTGCTGCACCACCTGCTGCTGCTCCACCAATTCCTAATGCTGCTAATGCCGGAGGCATAGTTTATTCTCCAATCGTATCGTTGATTATTACTTAAGGCCCATGAAGCCCCTGGGCGTGGGGGAAGTACCACCGGGGAAGCTAGGCGAGCTAGAAGCCGTACCTAGTAAGCCGGTTAGCTGACCTGCCCGCTGAGCTTGTGACTTGAGGGCAATATCAGTAAGGGCGGTATTCTCGCCTTTGATAGCAATCCCGCTATTAGCCAGCCCACGAGCGCCATAGTTCCCTCTAATACCGCTAACTACGTCCTGGTACTCGGCCCGGGAAGCGTCAGTGAAGGGGTTATTAATAATAGTGTCATTAAGCGCCCCTGGTAGCCCCTGTAGTCCGCCTACTATCTGGCTAGAAACCGAGTAACCAGGCTTGCCATACTCGACCTTAGCTCCCTTGGCTAAGGCTACCGGGCCTTCGTAGTTGTAAGAAATACTATCTAGTATTTCCCCAGTCTCTATCTTAATTACTAGCTTTTTGTGGACCTTCATTAGGCTGCCTTCCGTGTGTGAATCTCTGTGTTATCGCTAAGAAATCGTCATTATCCATATACCCATAAATCGTGTGGGCTTTAAACCCGAACTTCTCCCAACGCTCGAAGCTCCTACCCGGTAGTCCGACGCACTCGATACCCTGCGCGCCCTGAGCGATAGAGAGCTTGCAGGCAGTTTCCATAAGAGCTAACCCTACGATACCGGAACGCTTCTCTGGGACTACATATAGCTCTTGGGCCACTCCTACCCTTCTAGGCTGGCTGTAGGGCTTAGTCCCCACGTAGCCAACGAAGAAACCGGCAGGCTTCTTACCGTCGTAGGCTATCAGAGCAACGAAGTTAGGGTCATTGATACCCGTTAGAATCTCCATCATATGGGCATCTAGCTCAGCATCATCCATTTTGGGGTACTCAAACGGCACTTCTGCTAAGAAGTCCTTGCTCATCTCGCGTAGAGCGCCAATATCTAGGCTGCTCACACGTTTAATGTGTAGTTTCATTTGGCTCCTTCTTAACAACTATAAGTTGTTATTCTTGAGTAGAATCGTTTTCTTTCTCACTCTGGCGCCGGGTAGTTCTACCTCTGACGTACAGGGAGTGCACTTCTATGTCACTGTCTGCTGAATGGCTAATAGTCACTTGGGCATCATAGCTATTACGCTTAATAGGCCGGGTAACATCATACACAGCGGGCCTAGCGGGCACTGTAAGCGTGTTAGCTTGCGTTGCTACGCCCCTCTCGAAGTCTACTGATTCTGTCATTACTACTGCGGTCTCTGAGTCGATCACACCACGGAAGCCATAAGCGTCAAGCTTACCCCTAGCCATGTTCTCACTCTTGACCCGGGGCCATGTCATGGTTGACGTGCGGGCTGTGTCCGGGTCGGTCATGCTACCGTACTTACCCTCTACGTCTAAGCGCCACATGGTCGTAGTGCCCATCTCAGCGCCTACTAGGTCGCCTTTGAATATCTCATACTGAAGAATGAAGTCACCAGTATGCGG
>Ga0137320_1000119_pt1 | contig 14040 bp, 21 predicted proteins | sample EasRivERMZT366_2_FD_104754 | JGI IMG/M metagenome (GOLD analysis project Ga0137320, IMG submission 104754) | Soil microbial communities from meander-bound floodplain in the East River, Colorado, USA - East River MetaG ERMZT366_2 | ecosystem: Environmental > Terrestrial > Soil > Floodplain ...
AAACCCCGCTGGGGGAGATATGGGGAAATGAGCGTCTTACGTCTCCTGCAAGCCTTACAGACCTACCATAAACGCCCACCTCAAACGGAAATATAATAGTTTGCTGTCTTTCTAGCCTAACGGCTTTGCTATCTTCCGCTTGAATAAGCGGACTGGCTATTCCTCCTGTCGCTTCTTATGAAGCAGACCACCCAAAAAGTCCTAACGGCTTGCTGCCGCAAGGTTTGTGACCAAACACTTTTCAGGTGGTCTGCTTACGCCGACAGTCGGAATCCTCCTGTCTCCGACAAGCGGTTCTACCGCCGCTCTAATATCTCTCACAAGCACGGCTACTGGCGGTTTTAGCCTGCGGATTGGCTCGCCATCCGGCTCGCTTAATTTGTCCTGTTTCCTTCTAAAATTAGGGTTGATTTAGAGGGGGACTTATAGGACTTAACTTGCTCTTTGTCTCTTTTAGGTTATGGTTCACTGATTAAGCGATTTAGAGCAGTAAGAGGGATACAGCATAGGGCTTTCTCGCCACAGGCGAAGATTTTAGGTTCCCTCAGTTTAGATAGGGGGTTGAGTTGATTAGTATTCTGTTTATCCGCACGTTTCCGTAATTCGGCGTTCATGACTTATTTACGGTCTCGGCTTTGTCCACATATAGCACAGAGGGGACACAGATATGTTTTATAATTAAGCAGGCAGGTTTAACCCCGGCTATCTAAAAACAATAGGCATGGTATAGGTCTTGAAATCAGGTTACTGTTGTTGTCTTGGACTACCTCTCTTATGGGGAGTGTATCGGAATTGCATTTAAAGAAGCATTACCTGGTTATGCTTAAAGGTCTAATGCAAGGCGAGGATATTTCCTTGCCTTTGGGGATATCCTTTAGGTTTAAGCCTGCCCTAGTTATCCACATTTACTATTCCCTGCGGTTGTGGAAAACAAATAAAACAACCCTTAATCCTTAATGTTCTGTTGAGTTGACGGTATTAATACAGGGTATAAAATTAAGGTATGAATATGAAGGAGCTTCTAAAAGTTTTGGCTTTAGTTTGTTTAGCGCCTTTAGGTCTGATTTTTATAATGGTGTTAGTATTTGTATCGTTACGGATTGCTATGTGGATTGTAAGTTTATTAATTAGCATGCCTGCTTAAAAGGTCGAAAGAGATATGACTAGAGATTGCGATTGTGGTGGTGATTTGATTTGCCGTTATGGGCGCTTTTATAAATGGTTGCATAAAGAGAAACGCCCCCTCGAAAGCCTAAAGGCTGAGAAGCTGGAGGCTTTGTTGAATGGAGATATTCCTGAGGGATTTACTGATGTATTAAAGGGAGAGGAGTTGTTGGCAAAAGAAAACCCGCATCCAAATTGCGTGGTTTGCAAGTTAGAGGGTTACGACCCGAAATGTATGGTTTGTTATTTTTTGCGAAAAGAAAACCCGCCAATTACTAGCGGGTTAGAGCTTGAATCTGTTCAAGGCTCAGATACTCCGGGTCATCACAGCCAGGGGGAAGTTCCGGCATCCGTACCCACAGCTTATGAGCAATTGCAGGCACTTGTTGGGATGCTTCGACCCATTTGTTGCGGTCTGGAAGGTAAACCACACCCCGTGCGAATTTTATCAATAGGTCAATCTGTTCCGGTGACACCGACCACCCAAACGGACTTACCGCAGGCAGACCATACATCGCAAACTTCATCACACAAAATGGAGATTCAACCAGAAAAACGACACGTAATGGAAGCTGGCCAAAGATACCCAGTTCATGAGTACCAAACAGAAAGCGATTCTTTGGGAAGTTCGGGGGGAAAAGATATTTGGGTGGTTTTGCCGCATCCATTCCCACAGTATCTTGTGGACTTCCTTGAGAAACATCCCGACCTAGATATCCATACAGAACCCCGGATAAATCCCGAATCGGAATCATTACTCTTTGGGAAAATACACTTTTGCGAGCCAGGTTGTGATATTGAAACACCCCATAGCGCTTCCGAATAGCTTCATCGGGAATCCGTTTTTCCAACCATTCGCAGGGAACGGCGTATTTGTCGTACTTGCTAGTGAAGGGCTTTAGAGGCTCTGTGGCTTCAGAAACTGCCCCAGGAGCGACGATTGCAGGTTGAGGCGGTATTGCACCCAACAGCTCACAGGCCTCCTTAAAACCGATTCCTTTGACTTTCATAACTAAATCTAGGCTTCCCGAACCTTTGGCTCCGCAACTGAAACAGAAAAATTTACCCGTGGAATCGTCAAACGAGAACGAGGTTTGATTCTTTTGAGCTTGATGTATGGGACAACGACCAAAATACTCCCGCCCCTGCTTGCGGGTTTTGAATGTTGCTACGTCCAGTCCGAGGATTGAAATAACCACCTTAAACGGCAGTTTTCTAAGGTAAACGTAAATATCCACATTAAACCTCCTTTAACTCCTGTAATTGTAGCTGTAATAAACTTTATGTAAAAGTAGTTGACAGAGAGAGAAGCAGAGTTAAGATGGATTCAGGTTTCAATAACCTTGGCCGGATGGCCACAAAGAAGCCGCTTCTCCGAAAGGATTGGCGGCTTTGTTGTTTCTAGTGGTAGTGGTCATAACAGCTTTCGCACATATACAGGCTGTCATCTACTGCGCCGACCAAATGACCTTCTTCGTCGAAGTCGAATGGTGTATCGCAGAATTCACATTTAACTAATTCTTTTATTTCTTCCATAAAGTTGACAAATAAGTTAATAGGGTTCACAATTAAATTAACAAACTCCGCTATATGTTTAACCCCGACGACCTTATTGCAAGGTTCGCAAGAGAATCTGCCCGAAAGGGTAGAGTTTTTAGGTTAAGTCAGGCTGTTACAGATTATATTAACGAAAGAATAGACCGAGAATTAATACAGCAGTCAGGAAAAGTAAAAGGCAGCCGCCGTCGCGCTGAACCTGCCGTATAGCCAGCTCATTAAGTCTTGCAGTTCGATAAGGGGAAAGAACGCGATATTTAGTCATATACCTCCCTCTCTTCTCCCCATCTAAATTCCTGGTCTTGAATAATATCCGCTTGACTTGGCAAATCCGCATTTTGAACGCAGAAATGACAGTTAGTTGACGGGTGTAAAAAGTGTTCACCCTCATGTTGTTCCCACTCTTTGTCAACGAAAGCCTTTTGGTTAAGAAATTCTGTCGCTTTCAAGTCTCGGATGTTGATGAAGCCTTTGACGGCCAGCAAGTCATCCTGTAATTCGCCTAATAACTTTTTAATGTTGCTCATAGTGAGCCTTTCTTGTGTTCTAGCCCCTCAATACCGAAACCAGTAGGAAACGGTATCAAGAGGTTAGAGCATTACTGGTTTATATATTAAGTTTAACAAGTGTATAAACGGCGTCAAGATTACACCCACCCCGCTTAAATAAGAGAGAAACATAAATTAAAGACAAAGTTATCCACATGAAGTTCGCAGTATTATTAATTATATTCGGCCCTCACATTGTTTTTGGGACGCTAATATATTTACTTATACGCAAATGACAACGTATGAACAGCATTTACAGGCAATGAAAGAAGCAGACGGTAAACCCTTAGAAAACGTATCTACCAACAACGGAACCATCTTTCACTACGCCAATACCGAACAGCAAAACCTAAAGGCGATAGCAACCGAACTACAAACTTTATCAGGTAACATTCATAGACTTATGAACTGGAAAGAAAATTACCAATTTTGGAAGATAGCAGGCGGGATAGTGATAGCGGTAGAGCTGGCGATAATAATATGGAAGCTATGATTCCACTATTTGCCAAAGTAGAACAGATTAACGGAGTATGGAAATGGACAAACGGGAAGAAATGGAAAGCGGTAGATTTTATATTTGTATTATTAAATGGTGGCTTTGATAAGCGATAAATAATAGTTAATAGAAATGAGCAATAGAGGCCGTAAAAGTAAAGCACAAGAACTTCAGATAGTTCAATACATGGCCGAACTTCAGCCAAAGGTATTTGCTGTGCTTAGTGAGGCTTTGATAAGTGAGCAGAAAAGTGATAGGCACTGGGCGGTTGAACAGATGAGCAAGCTTTACGCTAAAGCAGTACCACAGAAAATCGGCGGCGACCCAGATAACAACACAGCTATACCTATTTCGATACTAAACGCGGCAACGCAGAAACCTAAGGTAAATGCCTAATGAATGCCCTATTCCGCAACAACAGCACTAACCAAAATACTAGCTCTCCAAAAGCGCCTAAAAATAGTGCAGGGAGGGTCATCAGCTGGTAAGACGATAGCAATCCTCTTAATCCTCATAGACCGAGCACAGAACGAACCTAACAAGCTCTTTTCAGTAGTATCTGAATCTTTCCCACACCTCCGTAGAGGGGCGATGAGGGATTTCCTTTCCATAATGGAAGCCCAGATGTTCTTTAAGGATTCGGAATGGAATAAGACTGACTGTATTTACTCGTTTAAAAACGGCAGTAAGATTGAATTCTTTAGCGCAGACCAGCCAGGTAAGGTAAGAGGGCCGAGAAGAGACGTACTGTTTGAGAACGAATGCAACAACATCCCTTACGAAACCCACACCCAGTTAGCTATCAGAACTAAAGAAGACATTTACCTAGACTACAACCCGACAGTTGAATTTTGGGTTCACAGCGAGATTATCCCCAAGATAGAGCATGACTTCCTGATTCTTACCTACAAAGATAACGAATGCTTAGCACCCGCCTTAATACAGGAAATTGAAGCCCGCAGGGAAAACAGAAGTTGGTTTAGGGTTTATGGTGAAGGTTTACTAGGGGAGATAGAGGGTAAGATTTACAAGAACTGGCAGATTATTGATGAAATACCGCATGAAGCAAGATTGGTCAGAACAGGCTTAGACTTTGGCTACACTACTGACCCGACCGCCATAATCGATATTTACCAGTACAACAACGCCTACATTCTCGATGAGTACACCTACGAGAAAGGACTATCGAATAGTGCCATCGCCCAGATATTGAAGTTTAAGGAAAATAAAGCACTGGTAATAGCAGACAGCGCAGAACCTAAGAGCATTGATGAAATTAAGAGTTACGGCGTTGGGATTTATCCTTCCTCTAAAGGAGCCGGTTCAGTCAACAGAGGCATTCAGTATGTGACAGACCAGCGCATCAGTATGACCAAACGTTCAGTAAACACGATTAAGGAATATCGAAACTACATATTTTTGATAGATAAGAATGGTGAATTTGTTAAACCACAAGAAGAAGACCCCAGGTGTGCTAACCACTCGATGTCCGCTATCAGATACGCTTTAGACAGCATGAGACCCCAAGAAACCGAAGTGAAAGTTATTCAGCACCATATGTGGCAAAGAAACCAAGCCAGAGCAGAATATAACTCAACAAGATAAATATGTTTTTCAGATTTGACATTCCGAAACGAAAGCTGCTTAGTGGACATTGCTCGCCAGAGGTATTAGAAGACAATGAATTTAGATTAGGGATTTGTTATGACGGCCCGCCAAGAAACTATGAAATCCTCCCGCCTCGTCCAGGGTATCGAGACTGTGATTCATTCCATATACATCTACTTTGGTTCCATATAACTCTAAAGTGGGTTGCTAAGCGAAAATATATTAAACAACAATAATAAAGCTAGGTGGAGAAACAATAATTAAATGCCAAGATTAGAGAATCAGAACTCCTTAGTGTATTTTAGGGCAGTTCCGTTTAACACTTCGGCCACGGTTTATGGACAGACCGTAGGTGCTTCGGCAGTGGCTCTTCATAGCGTACTTGTTACCTCTCATTCGGGAGGAACGTTTAAGCTTTGGAATCACCCGACATCTCCCATAAACCCGATTGGTGGAACGTACACGCTGGCAGCAGGCTCACAGGTACTTAACTTTCAAGTACCGATTGAGTTTACTAATGGACTGTATATAACTACAGCCCCAGCGAATGCTTTTATTGAAAGCACAGGTGCAACAACAGGTTTGGTAATTAACTACAACTAAGAATGGACACAGTAGGCCAACTGATAAGGGAAATGGAGGCTAATTATAACTCCGGCAATACAACCATATCCAAGTATGTCAGTTTCGATATGTTTGAAACCCTAAACAAGATTGACGCTTACATTAATTCAGTTCATATTTCCGGTTCACAAGATTCCATAGGCAGGGATAAACCGTTCTTTAACATTGTTACCGCCGCTCGTAATATTTGGTATAGGGCTACTGATATTGACCGCAAGAACATCCGTGTAAAAGCAACCACGCTTGGCCATTACACACTGGCTTTTGTGGCTGACATGCTTTTAAAGAACTGGATGAAGAAAACAGGCTTTGGAGCGGTGTTAAACGAATGGGGACGCACCTTAGCTACTTACTGTTCAGCAGTGATGAAGTTCGTGGAAAAGAATGGTGAGTTACACGTTTCGGTTATTCCTTGGAGCCGGATTATCTGCGACCCGATTGACTTTGATGCTAACCCGGTTATTGAAGTTTTAGAGTTCACCCCAGCCCAGTTAAGAAAACAAGGCTATGACGAGGATAAAGTAGAAGTACTTTTACAAAACCTTACCTCAAGAGAGGATTTAGCTAAACAGCCCAGAGATAATAAAGCCGAATACATTAAGGTGTATGAAATTCACGGAGAATTACCTAAGTCTTTTATGACAGGCAATGAGGAAGACGAAGATAAATACACCCAACAGGTACACATAATTTCCTTTATTGAAAAAAAGAACGGCGGTAGGGGGAATTTTCGGGCTAATTACGAAGACTTTACCCTTTTTAAAGGCAATGAGAAGAAGTCTCCATATTTTAAAACAGATTTAATTAAGGAAGACGGCAGGACTTTGGGTATTGGAGCAGTAGAGAACTTGTTTGAAGCCCAATGGATGACTAATCATTCAGCGAAGTTAGTTAAAGATACTTTAGACTTTGCTTCCTTACTTATCTTGCAGACGTCAGACGGCACATTAGTGGGCAGAAATGTACTTCAGTCCCTTGTTACTGGCGATGTCTTGGTACATAGTAAAGATGAACCTCTTACCCAGCTAAATAACACACACGATATCTCCCAGATACAGGCTTTTGCAGCCCAATGGCAGAATGTAGCCAAAGAAATTACAAGCACACCTGACGCTATAAGAGGTAACACCCAACCCTCGGGGACGGCGTACAGACTTCAGCAGTTAAACAACAACGAATCGCATTCCTTATTTGAATTAATGCGCGAGAATAAAGGTTTGGCGATTGAATACATGCATAGGGAGTATATTTTACCTTACCTAAAGACCCAAATGAACACCAGCGATGAAATTTCCGCTGTTTTAGACACACAAGGGATAAACCAGTTTGATTCTATGTATATTCCGTCAGAAGCTGTCAGACGAAGCAACCGAAAGATAATTGATACAGTCTTGTCCGGGGAGATAGCCGAACAGCCGGATATGAACGAGCTTGAAAGTGAAGTTAAGGGCGAGCTGGCCCCTTTAGGTAACCACCGATTTATAAAACCCTCTGATGTTTCTGACCAGACATGGAAACAAGTACTAAAAGATTTTGAATGGCAGGTAGAAGTTGACCCCACCCAGGAAAGTGAGGATGTAAACGAAGCTCTAACCACTCTTTCCAGCACACTTCAGACAGTAGTCGGACTGGCAGGCAGACCCATGACCCCTGATGAACGCCTGATTTTTAACCAAATTATGGAAAAAGCAGGGTCTGTTTCTCCACTCCAATTAACCCAGCACACTAACCAGCCTTCCAATCAGCAAGCTGTGTCGAATGCTGATTTATCACAATTAACTAAACAACCCATTAAAGTATGAACTTTGAACAACGTGTAGAATTTTTGCGACGTTACCAAGCGCATAACCCCCGTAAATACATACAGAAGTATGGTGATGTCCCCCCCGAGATTGCTGCTGATAAACTTATAGTCAGTCCTCCGGCTTTTGGCGGGAGTACCACAGTAGAGATTAAGTCTGAAGTCCCTAAAGCGGTTGAAATGGCCTTTACACAGCCAGCCCCTGAACCAGTAGCCGCAGTAGTTGAACCAGTTGCAGAACCCGTTTCCAAGCCTAAGAGAAAAAAGAATTAACTTATTTACATGATTGAAAACTTTCCTTATACCGACGAAGAGATAGCTTTAATTAAAGCGCACTTTGCTGACAATGACCCGCTTTTACTTTTACTTCGACGCTTCTTTCTACCCACGATGTCTGATTCGAAAGTCGGTACCTTAAATTCCGCACAGGCAACAGATGTCTTTTTACACCCTGATTTAAAGATTTCAAGTTACTCAAGCCCTGAACTCGCTGTGATTGGTATACAAGCTCATTCCAAAGCATTACAGCATGTTGAATCCTGCTTGGTATTGTTAAAGGTTTTGGCCGGTAGTAAAAAAGAAACCGTAGCCGAGACCAAAGCAAGATTAAGTAAAAATTCAACAAAATGAAAAAGAAACGCAAACCCCGCTACTAAGCCTTTGCACCAAGCCTCCTTTTATAAGGAGGCCAAATGGAGTGGCTTACACCCCAATTAAACGTATCGCAGAGATACAAAAAGGAAAAATTATGTCTGCTGAAGACACCGAGAAGGATACTCAACAAACCACGACAGAGGAAGTCGTTAACACCACCCAAGTCGAGGATTCTACCGCTGGGGTAGGAACCGAGGACACAGAGCCTGAATATTCTGATTTCGAAAGAAAACAGTTTGAACGGGCTAAGGAAGCAGAGGCACAAGTTAAGAAACTTAGGGCAGAACTTAAGGCCTTAAAAGTGTCTCAACCGCAACCGAGAGTAGAAGAAAAAGAGCTTTCAACCAAAGACCTCTATGCACTCATGGAGGCTAAGGTTCCAGGCCAAGACGTGGAAGAAGTCGTAAGAGCTGCCAAGCTCTTAGGCAAATCCGTCGTTGAAGCCTTACAGGATGATTTGGTGAAAACCAGACTATCCCAATTAGCGGACTATCGAAGGTCTGCTGAAGCTACCAATACTTCTGCCAGCAAACGTTCGGCTGCGAAGATAACAGATGAGCAGTTAGTACAAAAAGTTGCAGAGGGTAAGGAAGTTGACCCTACGGCTTTTGCTGAAGCTCGCTGGAATCTATTTAAGAAACAACAAGCACGATAACGGGATTTGGTTAGGGGTGGCTAACTGAATATGCATAAGGTGGGAGAAAGCCTATTCGGTTTATGGCCGAACCATTTGTAATTACAAATACCAAGGCTACTACCCAATGGCGTGAGAAATATTTTAGCAACCAGCTACAACAAATCTTACGCAATTCTTTAGTAGCACAGGCGATTTGTAATGTTGATACGTCGGGTTCACGTTTAATTAAGAACCCATATATAAACCAGACGGTGGTTGAAATTACCACTTTAACTGGTACCTTTACTCCGACTGCGTTCACTTCAACGAATGACACGCTGACCGTCGGAACAGAGTTTAAAGCAGGCGAACACATTTATGACTTTGAAGAAGTCATGAGTAACTATTCTCTTGCTGCTGACAGAATGGATAACCAAGCTTATGCGATTAAGCTGGAAATTGATAAGTATATAATCAACCTGCTTACAGAAGATGGCACTGGTTCATATACTACGCCTGCTGGTGGTTTCACCGTTGGCTCAAATATCTCCACAATCTTCTCTAACCTGATTTCTAAAGTAGCCGGTTTTCAAGGCCAATCTAAAGGCATGTTTTTGGTATTGGAAAACACTGACTTACCTGGACTGATTCAAGCCCAGATAGGCAGTGGTTTTTCCTATGCTGACGAAGCCTTAAGAAATGGCTTCTTAACCAACTACGCAGGTGTTGATATTTATGTAGTTAGAAGCGGTACATTCGTAACCGCGACATATGTTGGAACTGACACGACCGCCATTTCCAACGCTTCCCACAGGGTATTCGGTCTTAAAGGTCTTGCTACGTTTGCTGAACCACAATCTGTTAAGTACGAAGAAATTTCCGTAACCGGTAAAACGGGTAAGGAATGCCGTTCTTATGGGTTGTTTGGATTTAAACTTTGGGCACAAAATGCAAGTTTAATTGTAGATATTACCTTAGCATAGCTTTAGCAAAGCTAATTATTTAAGTATGCCTTCTAAGATTAGAGCAAACAGAAATAAAGCAATGAAGGATTATTATAATACTTCAAAAGGTCGCTTATCTCATTATAAAAGTAGAGCAAAAGAAAAAGGATGGGAATTTTCATTAATAAATGAAGACTTCTCAAATCTATTAACTAGTCCTTGCTATTGTTGTGGTGTAGAAAAAGCCTATGGAGTTGACAGGATTGATAACTCAAAAGGATATTTCTCAAACAATGTTCTACCTTGCTGCAAAGTATGTAATTTTATGAAAAAAGATTATACCTATGATTTTTTCATAGCGCATCTTAAGAAAATACTTAAATATACTAAAGCTTAATTAACTAATTAGGGGCGGGCTTGAGGGTGCCGCCGCCCACCTAGCTCGGTACCTTCGCATCCGCCCCTTAATTTTGAAAGGAATATCTATATGGCTATTGCAAATGGGGTAAACCCCGACATTCCAGGCCCAATAAAAGCGCAGGGCTTTGTTGTCCCTTACACTCCGTTAAGGACTGTAATGACACAGGCTATTCATACTTCTGGAGTAACCAGACTTGCAGTCTTTAACGCTTCTTTAACCAACCCGGACGCTCCCAATCCTTTTTGGGGAACTTTTGTTGGTATGAAGATTATTGCTAAAGATACAGCAGCCGGAACTGTAACATTAAAAAACAATGTTGGCGGTACCGAAACTACTTTAGCTACGGTTGCTAAAGGGTTACAAGGCTGTATGAACGGTTGTGCCTTTATTAATCCTGTTGGTTTTGTGAAAGACGGCACCGCTACTGTACAAACCAGTGGCGATACCGTAAACGCATTGGTAGAAATATTGTTTACTGTCGATTATCCCAACTAAATGGAAATTGTTCCTCCCTCAGGTGTTTATAGAGTCGAGCCCCAAAATAACCGGGCTAGACAAGAAAGTTACGGGTATGCGTTACCCGGGCTTAAGAGTGCGGGACAAACAAAGGATGGGGAGATGCTTTCATACTATGAGGGCTCTCCCTTTCCGAGAAAAGGTTTAGCTTACTTCGATGCTATTAACCTAAATAACAGTGTTAAACGCAGGACTTTAACAACCTTTGCTCCCTTTGCCCACAAAGCAATGATTCTGCCTGCTGCCGCTTTTGTTTTGCTTACTACATGGAAACAAAAGATTTCCTGGCTGGAAATGTTTTTATGGAATTACATAAGGGAAGCGCAGATAATTTACAACAACTGCGACCGTCCGCCTTACCTCAAGTACAAGTTTTACAATAACTGTTCAAAAGCAGTTTGGGATTTAGCCAAAGTGTTTTTGATGGAAATTGGAATTACCGAAACCGCTGCAAATGAGTTGGGTTGGATATTTGCCAACTTACTTGAGTACGACGACTACTACAAATTGTTAGTGGAAGACCCAATGACCGAACTCACCCAACAAGAAGCTTTAGATAACCCACGTTTGTTTATACAGAAGTTTATAAAGATTCTCTCCGACAGGAGTCCGGATAACAGAGACACCATTAATAAGTACTCAAAGTTTGCGAATTTACTAAGCTTTGCTCTCTACCACCCGAAAATTAAACGAGCCTGGAAGAAAGCTTTTACCCAAGTTAATTTTAAATGGCTTCAGTTAGATGAATTGGAATATTTTTGGCAGATGAGGCGGGGAAACTATGACGTTAAAGGGATTTCACTTGAGACCAGGATGAAAGACTATATCCGAATACTGATTGACTACTGGATAAAAGAATACCCGGACGCTGGAATTCTACCAACAGATGACTACTTAGTTGCTGAAAGTAAACTCACTTCCTGTGAGAAATGGAAAACAAATGCCGGTGTAATGTACGGCATTTCAGTGTCACCAGAATTAATGTTAATTCTTAACTCAACACATGCAATTTAACGACACAACTGACCGAACCGGGATTATTCAGGACTGCGAAGATATTTGCGGTCTTGGAGCTACTGGAATTACGAGCAACACTGCTCTGTTCCAGCAGTTTGCCCGTTGGGCGAATGACTGGAATAAAAAAGGAACGCACTACGCTCTTGTGGCTTTTGATGGACATGACGTTGACGACCCTGGTTACACAACCTATCCAACAGGGACTTTTACAGGTTCTGCCACTGCCAGAGACTACAACCTTGATTCTTCTTACAAGATGCTCAAGATTAAGCTAGTAAATGTTACTTATGACGGCACCCACTACTACCCAGCTACCCCGATTGATTCCAGACAGTTAATTTCTTCTGACTTAGCGGTTAAAGACCCCAATATTGATTCTTATTTCTCCCGAACTAGCCCGCAATACGACCTCTTTGCTAACGGCTTTAAGTTATATCCCAATTTTACTGCGGCTGAAGTTACCGCTGGAGCTAAGGTTTATGTTGAATTCTTTAGAGCACCCAGAGATTTTGCCACCTCTGGTACGAATACTTATGAACCAGGTATTGATTTACAGTTTCACAGGCTTGTTTCACTGGGAGCTTCTTACGAATACGCCAGAATTTACAAACCTGAACTTGTAAACCAATTAAGACTGGATATCTGGGGAAATGGCGGCAATATTAAAGGCTTATTTAAAGAGTTGGTTGACTGGTATTCCTCAAAACAACCCGCTAGAAGGCATATTTCATACTTAAGACAGAATAACCGATGACTTTCACCCAAGATAACAAGGGTAGTGGAACTTTTACTCAAGCAGATAGGTCTGCGGTGGTTACTTTAAGTCAGGATTCCAAAGCGACAGGTGGTTATTTACTTAGTGATACAGTTTTCCCATTTTTATTAGATTACCCCTTATTGTGGGAGGGGAATGGTCAAGTATTTAATATGGATGATAAATCATGAGTACAATTACAGATTTAAATTCTAATGATAGCGGAACAACAGTAAAAAATACTGTTAATACGAACTTCGACAACCTTAACACTGATAAGGCGGAGGGTTCGGATTTAACCGCACACACAGGGGCTACTACCGGGGTTCACGGAATTACTGGCAGTGTGGTTGGTTCGACAGACACTCAAACCCTTACTAACAAAACTCTCACCACCCCGTCGATTGCTTCGTTCACTAACGCCGCTCATAACCATACCAATGCCGCAGGCGGAGCCCAATTAACCGATGCGGCTCTTTCTGCCGCTGTTACGGTTTCGAAGGGAGGAACGGGACAGACTTCATTTACTACCAACGGAGTTTTGTTAGGAAGTGCTACCGCACCTTTAGCAATTACAGCCACAGGCACGACAGGACAAGTATTAACTTCCACAGGTGGCGCAACCCCCCCCACTTTTCAAACAAAAGCTTTTACTTCTTTACAAGCTGCCGCAGCCGCCACAGTAGACGGGGCGGGACACCAGGTAACTAAAGATTCCTTGTTGTTTGGGTTTTTCTCACAATCGGGCAGTGGCGGTAACGGGCAGGTGTATGTTGACAGCAATTCAACTCCCACCACACAAGTAGCAGCTTTTCTTGATGTAGGCGAAGGTGACACCGTAGGTTCGTTTTGTGTCGCTGTTAAAGCTAATGACTATTACAAAATAAGTGTAAGTAGCTGTGCTTGCACAGCCTTTACCCAAGCGTTAACCACCTAACATGCAAAAAAAGATTTTAGAAATTAAAGGACAAGACTGGATGAAAGGGCTATCTGTGCAAACAGGTATGGCTTTAGGTGGACTTTTCAGGGTGGCTTCGGTATTTGACCCGTTTGAACGTACTGGTTATTTACTTCCGTCTCTTTCCTCGACTGAACTTACCGCCCCTGCCACAAACCCAATTAAAGCGATTACTCACTGGAATGACGGCACAACCCAGTATTTATACGGCCAAAGCAACACTAAGTTATATCAGTATCTTAGAAATTCACCCTACACCCAAACGGATGTAACCGCACAAATAACTGTTAGTACGAATTTCTGCGGGGGGATTTACTGGATTGGAGGTTCAGGCGATGACCCAAGGTATGTGTATTCAATCA
>Ga0137320_1000123_pt1 | contig 13469 bp, 10 predicted proteins | sample EasRivERMZT366_2_FD_104754 | JGI IMG/M metagenome (GOLD analysis project Ga0137320, IMG submission 104754) | Soil microbial communities from meander-bound floodplain in the East River, Colorado, USA - East River MetaG ERMZT366_2 | ecosystem: Environmental > Terrestrial > Soil > Floodplain ...
ATCATCTACGCGGTGAACCGCCGCCGGGTGCAGACGCTCGCCGAGTTCCAGAAGGTGACGGCCGGCACGAAGGGCGGCTATTCCGTGTCTCTGCTGCGCGGGGACTTCAGCATTACAATCATCGTTCGCTAATTGCCGTTAAATCCGGACCGCTGACGCGGTCGGTTTAACTCCGCGCGATCGAGCCGGATGATTCAATCACCGCTCATCGCGCGGTTGCCCAGCAGCCAGTTCCGCGCCTCGTCCACTGTTGCGAACACCATCACGGGCATGCCGCGGTTGACCGCGACATTCGCCGCAAACTCCATCATGCGGCCGCTGGCGTTCACGTCGACATAGGCGATCGCCTCGAATTGTCCGCGGGCTCGATCGGCGCCCTCCGAAGCGATCTGGTAGACATCCATGGTGCCGAGGCGCGGGCCTTCGAGACGCTCCTCGATCAGGACCCGGTAGACTCTCCGGGCCATGCATTCCCGCATGATCTCCACGAGGTAGGACGCGACGTTCTCCCAGCTGTTCAGGCCGGTGACGATCACGTGCAGGTACGAAACCTCTTGCGTTATCGTCAGTTTGTACGACATGGGCGTCTCCGCGGCACTCGCCCGGAATGAGCTGCCCTGATGGGCGACCCCGAAGCGAGCATTCTGCGCCGCCGGGTCCCCGTCCGGAGCATGCGCAAAGGAAGCCCCGCCATCCCTCGTCCCTCATAGAGCGATAAGCGATAGGAATTTCAATCCGCCCGTAATCTCGCCGGGCCAGGCCGGCGTCCTCCCCCCCTTTGAAACGACCGCGATCCGGACGGGTCGCGAGCGAATGCAGCGAGTGGCTTGGAATCTCGGTCGAAATATGCGTAGAGAGCGTATAGTCTGTCGTCCCCGCCCTCAATATATTCTTGCACGATCCACTCCAGACCGCTTTCGGCAATTAGAGGGCCATACTCCGTTAGCTCTTCAGGTGAGTTCGCTACCAGGAGTTTGGCTCGGTTTCTGGCGCCAGTTCGCTCTTGGTGCTGTCTCCAGAGGTGTGGATAAGCTGGTTTAACAATGCACGGATACCTGATCTTTGAGGCAATGTTTCTCAGGTCGGAGACTTCCCTGAAGGTTTGCGCAGTTTGTACGCCCACTTCCTTAGCGAGCTTATACTGATATTTCTTGCTGGCCAGTTTCTCTACGATTTTCTCTGGCGGAAGGACGAACTCGTAATAGTCCGCCAGTTTGTCTCTATACCTGGACAGGAACAGAACGTAATCGTCACTGCAGGGAATTATTGCTCCCTTAACAGGCAATCGCAGTCCCACCCTTTGCAGCCGCGCCAGAAGTAGTGTTTCGCCGTCATGATGCACAGGCTGAACAATGGTGCTCGCGTAGCGAGTCTGAGCAGCGGAATGTCTTCTGGATCCAACTGCCATAACGGGGATTCCCCTCCGACCCAAGCTTCGAACAAACGCTAGGCCATTAGAAGAGTCAGACCCCAGTATGAAAGCCGGAGCGACAGCGACACTTAACCTCCGCAGAAACTGCTCTTCTTGTCCTTTCAACTTTGAGTCGCGTCTCAATTCCAGCGTCGGAAGGTCATGTCATGTTTTCGCGCACGTGAGCTGACGGAACAAGTTTTTGCCGACTGCAAACAAAGCTTATCGCACTGCTTGTGGTTGCTCCACTATTTGACTTCTAAGCGTTCAAGCAACAGGCTTATGACAGTGCGCGTCACAAATTTCCAATAACAGTCGGGCGACCGCTTTTGCCGAAGGCCGACATTCAGGGCGGATCGACCGTGTATTTGGTGCTGCTACGTCCGAGACGACGTGGCTAAGCGGGAGCGCAGAGTATCCAACAGTGGATGTCGGTGTCACCATTTCGAGAACTCAATCGAGGACCCCAGTCCTGGTCTTGGGTAGCCCGCATCGCACAACACTCGGGGTTATCCGGGCCCTTGCACGCGCCGGTATACCTCAGTTTGCCGTTGGGGCGGGCACGAGCTTTGTTTCCTACTGCCGCTGGCATCGTCGGCTGCACGATGACTTTGAAAATGATCCAAATGCAGACTCTCTGTCTGAATTTCTCGGACGCCTTTCAGTCGAGCGGATGGTGCTTATTCCCTGCTCGGACGCGTGGGTCGCGGCCGTGGGTCGCCTCGAGCGAACTCTAGCTGCTCGATTTCCGGCCAGCATCCCTCCGCAGGAGAGTCTCGATATCTGCTTGGATAAGAGCCGGTTCGCGAACATGATGCCTCGCCTCGGGCTGCCTCATCCACGAACAATCTCGATTGGTGCCTTCGACGATGTCCGGACGCTGTGGGACAGTGGTTTTTACAACCCTTTCCTCAAACCGCGGAACTCACTCGCCTTCAGTACCCGGTTCCAAAAAAAAGCACTCCTTGTGGCGAATGCGGACGAGGCAATAATGTGGATTCGTGAGGCCGGGCAGCACGGAATTGAATTTGTGCTCCAGGAATACATCCCGGGGCCTGCAACCAACCACTACTACGTTGACGGCTTCATAGATCGCATGGGGACCGTCTGTGCGCGTTTTGCCCGTCGCTGCGTCCGGTTAAGCGACGACCTATTCGGCGTTAGCAGTTGCATGGTAAGTATCCCCCTCAATGAGGCAAAGGCGCCGATAGAAATTCTGGACCAACTGCTCCCGGCACTCCGATATCGTGGTGTGTTCAACGCGCAATTCAAGTACGACGAACGGGATGGCCTTTTCAAGCTGCTCGATCTCAATCCGCGCGCCTGGGGTGGTGTGAGCCTGGCCGTAAGTTGTGGGGTCAATGTGATCGATATGGCATATCAAGACGCCTTGGGTCGGCCAGTAGGGCAGATCACAAGTTATCCGGTTGGCCGTTACTGGGTCAACGCGGCGCTCGACAATGCCGTGTGCTGGCAACTTTTCCGGGAGGGACGATTAACCGCGAGAGCGTGGCTGCGCACAAGGATTGGGGCCGTGCCAGCAATCTTTCGCTGGGACGACCCGCTTCCTGCTATCGTCTATTTCGTTCAGGCGACGTGGCGGGAAATCCGACGTAGGTTAAGGGGAACGCCGTAACCGGGAGCGGGCCGCCGCCTAATCCGCTGAAGCCGCACTCCCACGGACCCCTCTTCGCCGGGAGCGGTTTTTGGCGCCTACTGAAGGTCCGTTTCGGGCCGTAAGACGGCATTCAGACGCCGCCGTCGTGTTAACCTTACCCGATAAAGAACGACTTAATGCAACGCATCGTACAAGACACTCTAAGGAAGTTCTTATTGTTCCACTCTTGATCCGTCGCGCGAAGACTCGGTTCGCTTATCGTTCGCGGACAGTAGGCTGCGTCATGATGGTCAAAGCACTGGGAAAGGCGATCGGGGCGCGGCCCCCCCAAGTGTGAATCCAAGAGCCCAGCGTTCGCGTGGCGAAAGGGTCATTTATGAGGCTCCTGGTTACCAACACTCACGCGCTTCAGGCCTATTCGATCACGCGCTGCCTGCGGCCCTATGCGGAATGGATCGTCGCCACCCTATCAGGTGGGCGGCCTTTGGGGTTTTGGCCCATCGAACATGCGGCCTATTCACGGCTCATCGACCGGCGTTACCGGGTGCCGGATCCCGAAACGGACTGGATGGCGGGGCGCATCCAGCCGGAAAACACCGCACTGGAGGAAGCCTTTATCGCGCGCATCCTTGAGATCTGCGCGCGGGAGAACATCGACACCATCTTTCCGTCCAACGACGCCTGGGTCTATGTCTTTTCGAAGAACAAGGCACGTCTCGAGGCGCAGGGCATCGTCATCCCGGTCCCTGAGCTGCACACCGTCATAACTCCGCTGGACAAATATCAGACGATACTTGCGGCCGGGAAAGTGGGCTTTCCTTCTCCCGAAACGCACCTGGCTGAAAGCGATGAGGTTGTGCGGCGCATCGCCCACAACGTGCCGCCTCCTTGGATTATCAAGCTGCGCTTCACGACCGGCGGCCGGGGCATGGCGCTTGTCAAGGACGCCGACGAGCTGGTCGAAAAATGCCGAACCACCCGGGCCCGCCACGGCGCCCCCATGATCCAAGACTACATTCCCGGTCAACAGAATGAGAGTTCCTACCTGGTCCTGGATCGCGACAGGCGAGTTGTCTCTGCCCTGACCGTGCGCATTCGGCGGCACTGCAGCCATGTCTTCCGCAGTGAGGCGAGCGCGTGCGAAACCGTGCCGAACGGACCCTTTGTCGAAAAAGCGATCGCCCTTGCTCAACACATTAACTGGTGGGGCGGAGTTACCGTGCAACACAAGGTCGACCCGCGCGATGGGCAGCCCAAGCTCATGGAAATCAACCCTCGGCTCGGCATTAACCTTTGGTATCGAACCGAATTGGGTATCAACGTGCCCTTGATGTGCCTACAGATTGCCCGGGGTGAGAAACCGAAAACCGAAGCGGCCAGCAACTATCCTCACGGCTACTTGCTCTTGAAACCCTTCGAAGACTTCATTTGCCTGCCGTTGGACCTTATCGGTCTTGCCACCGATCGCTTTCGTACCGACGTGCTGGAGCGCCATGGCATGGACCCCCTGACCGGCCGACTTTCCATGAAGAAATGCCTTGGGCGCTATTGGGATGATTATTTCGGCAAGCGCAAACGTTGCCTGACACCCTACTTCCGCTATGCCCGGGAGGACCCTCTGCCACTTACCATTTGGATTTCTAGAATGGCCGCTTCCTTCCTTGACGGCCTGGGGCGGCGGTTAGGGCGCAGGCTTCTGTCGGTGGTTTCGAAAAAGCCTAGCGCAAAGCCCGCCAGTGCGGTAGGGGATTGACATCGCACCAGTCACAAATGCATCGGTCCGTGTGACAACCGCCTGTGAAACCGCCTTGTTGGCGGCCCAGTGGTAAAGCGTCAGTGCATCGGGATAAAAAGAATTCAAATGCGAGTTCGCAACACAGCGAACCTCGGCAATAGTGTTGCATCGAATCGTCGGATACACGGTTTCGCGCTCCGCTGTCGAGGGACTTCTCGGGCTGCGCGGGGTTGCGATTGCGAGCTTTCTCGGTCCGGAGCTCTTCGGCGCATGGTCCTTGTTCCGGCTGGCGCTGCACTACTTCGGGTTTGTCGGCCAAACCTTGAACCGAGGGATGGAAGTCGAGGTGGCGGCGGCTGGCCCGCCGCGTGGCAAACTCGTAGCGGAAGCGCAAAGGGTCTGGGGGCAGATAGTCCTCGGCCCCACCCTGTGCCTCTACGGACTGCTAACCGCCGGCGTAGCCCTCGCTTTGCTCTGGCCGTTTGGGAGACTTGCAGAGCTGACAGTTCTGGGAATCGCGGTGGCGCTCATACCGGAACGGCTTTGGAGATATGCTCTTACGTTCGTGCGGGCGGTCGGCATGTTTCGGCGCTTTGCTATCCTCGAGTTCTTGCACGCCGTTCTCCAGCTGACCCTCACGGTTGCCTTCGCCTTCGCCTGGGGCCTCGGCGGCGCACTCGCAGGTTTCCTCGCGGCAACCTTAACGAGTCTCTGCATCGCCGCCCGCCAAGTACCGTGGCGACCACGTTGGTCACTGAGGCAGGCAGGACAGGTCTTTCGAATCGGGTTTCCAGTGAGCCTGACCAACATTTCGACCACGATCCTGCAGACCATCGACCAACTGCTCGTTGGGGCCTTTGCCGGCATTGCCGCTCTCGGACTCTACGCCTTTGCGGTCTCCCTTTCCGGACTCGGCGTGCACGTCGCGCTGATCGTGCGCAACGTAATCCTGACGGACGTTTATGGAGCAAAGGGCGAAGATCACCGCAGGCAAACCGGACGCCTGATCATGGACCGTTCGCTGGCGACCTTTTCGATTCTGCTGCCGCCGCTTGCAGGGTTTGTGGCCCTTGTGATGTCGCCGGCAGTATTAGCCCTGCTGCCGCATTTTGGAGCCGCCATCATATTGGCCCAAATCTTCATCTTCATCGGCGTCCTACAGGGGATCGTGAACGTCTCGGTCATGGGTGTCGTTGCCGAGGGCCATCAAGGGCGCGTGCCGCTGATCTGTCTGGGCGCGGTCACGCTGAACATTTCTCTGTCCGTGCTTGCTCTCTCCCTCGGCTTGGGGCTTATAGGGGTCGCGGTCGGTGCACTGCTATCCAGGATGGCTTATGCCGCAGCGACCACGTCGGTACTGACGGCGAGCAGGCCAAACTCCGCCGGTTACGGTGGCCTGACGAGATCGCTAGCGCCGACGATATGGTGTGCGTTTGCCGTCGCTGCAATTCAACTGACCGCGCCGGCTCAGGATTGGGAGTCCCTGGCCATCGCCATTCTCTTGTATTCGCTTGCCTTGATCCCGCTTGGAATCGTGTTCCGATCGACTATTGCGGAATCTGGAATTCTGCGTTTCAAGACCTGAATGCTGGGTGCCTTTGACTTGAACGTGGCGCCAGCAGTTTTCGTATCTTCAGCCGAAGTCCTCTCGGGCTAAGTTGCCATCGCCTTGCATCAATGAGGCAAACGTCCCCCAACGGAGCGATCGTATGGATTCCGTCCTGAAAGCGGCCCGTGCGCGGTGGATCGATGACCCTTACGACCTCTTCGGAAAAATAACTGGGGGACAGTTGCGTTACCCGATTTATCGAGATACGAGTCCCATAGGCTCGCGAGCAGTCCTGGGCTGGCCTATAGAGCAGGCCGTCGCTGAGAAAGGGAGCGCCGGCAGAACGGGCAGAGCGGACATCTATCTTGAGTGGATTGAGCTCGTGGGGCCACCATGGGCCTGCCAAGCCTTCGGCGTACCATCCATAGAGCTTCTCGTTCGGTTGGTCGTCCTCACGGCTGCAAAACAGCCACCAGAGGCCGCCGTGACGAAAAATCACCGGATCAACTGCCGGCACGCCCGCAAGAACCTTCCCGCGGCAACGCCAAACGGCAGGAGGATTGACTGCTTCCCAAAGGCTCAAGGACCCACTCTCCCAGGTTTCCGGACAACAAAAGACGCGCGCGCAATGGCTGAACAGATATGGATAGGAAGCGTGGGCGGTGGTGTTGAACGCCTGGGTAGGGCCCGCCAAAACCCTGCCGTCAGAATCCAACTCGAGCCACGCAATAGCGCCTCTACCGGCCGCATAATCAAACTGCTCGCATAAGACGAAGTTTCGTCCGTCTAGGACCAAGCCGAAGCCATCGGCTAGGTAGTGAGCCTTGTCGGTCGGAATAAAGCGCGGCTCTCGCAAGAAGTCGTCCTCAAGGCAGCCCGCGACTGGTCTATCGACTATGCCCAGGGTCCACTCTTCACTCATCGACACACCGTGAGCTAGCCATCTAATTCTGTGCTTCAGCATCTTTCCCATGGCTGAAACGGCTCGCCGAGCCATGGGTGCGTGCTTGCCGCAACGCTCAATGGCAAATCGCCGTGCCGGCAAGATCGGTTTACCCAACTTCTTGATCTCGATGCAGACTTGAGCCGGGAGATGCGCCGCCGCGGAGACAGCCGCCGCGAGTGTCGCCCGGTAGGATCTTTTGACCGTCTGAACCGCAGCTTCCTTCAAGATCTCCCCGCCGCAGTCCTTGCCTGTCAGTCTTAGCAAACGGATCTCGACAATGTGCCTTTCTTCACGGATCTCCTCCAGACACGGCGGATCGCCGCCGCCATCGGCGCCGGCACCAATGCAGTGTCGCCAGACGCCGAAGGTTGGCGCGGAAACAAGGTTTCCAGGCACCGGTCTCGGCGAGAAGCAAATAACGAGGTCGATAGCGAGCTCGCGAACAAGCGCTGAAGCCGCTTGCCCGTCCAGAAGCGCAGCGGTCGGAACGGTCGACAATGATTCCGTCAAGCCAACGAAGCGCAGCGGTCCGGGTGTCAGCGAGCGTCTCAACCGGTTGGCAAGCGAACCCCGCTGCGGGCCGGCCTCCGCAATTGCGTCACCATCCACGATGACCAGGCAGAGCTCAACGAAATCCAGCTTGGCAACGAGATCAACGCACTTTCGCTGCCATGCTCGAAGGCCTTCCCCAGGACAAATTATTCCGGTGCGCAAGAAAGACCGCCCCCGCCGGCCATCTACCCTGATCCAACATCAAGTGGCCGACCCACCACTGCGAAGCCCAAGCATTGGGTCGTCTTCAAGTACATCGGGGGAACGGTCGGCCCATGCTCAGCAAAGGACTTTCTCAAAAAGTTTGTGGTACTCGCGTGCAATGGTTGGCCACGTAAAGTGCGTCTCGAAACGCCGTCGGGCCTTTCTGCCCAATTCGTCACACAGCACCGGGTCGCGCACGAGACGCTGCAAGGTGTCAAAGAACTGTTCCGGCTGGTTGTCCGGTACATGCAAAGCCGCGTCACCGACTACTTCCGCGGAACCAGGGTCTTCCGAGATCACGATCGCCATACCAGCTGTCATCGCCTCTAGCAAATTCACAGGAAAGTTTTCCCGTTGCGAAGTAAACACGAAGATTCTGGATGTCTCGTACAGTTCCTTCAGCTCGTCCGATTCATTATTGAGCCAGCCCCAAAAGTGGATGTCAGCCGGTGTATCCATGGCCATCCGCTTGAGGGTTTCAAGGTAGGGACCATCACCCACAATATTGATCTCGCAGTCCAGCGTCCTGCCCCGCAGGGCTTTCAGCAGGTACTGAACACCCTTTCTCTCAAACATGCGGGTCACAACCAGGATGCGCATACGCTTGGTGCGCTCCGGATTGAATTTATCCTCCGACATGCCATTTGGAATGATCTCCGACTTGGCCGAATTGCTGACTTTCTTTAGTAGCCCTTGTAAGTGAACACTGGGACAAATCACGCGTGCTGCATTCCTGACAACGCATCTCCAAATGATATCGTATTTCCTGGTCGCCACGAGTCGCTTCACAAGCGGGTATGCAGACAATAAATGCGGCACCATCTCGCGCGTGTGGCTGATATCCGCCCGTTTTCTGACGGACGCCAGCCAGTAAAGATTGAAGTCTTCCACGTCTTCATGGTCTGGTAGCCCCGGAAATCCCATGGTGACAATATCAACCTCGTGTCCGATTCTTGTCAGTTCCCTGGCGAGGCCTTCAACGACCCTGGCACCGCCTCCTCCCAGTGGTGGAAATTCGTAGCTTAAGGTAAGGATTCGCATTGTTGTTAAAGGCATCTGGTCCGATCAGAAGGTATTGCCAGTTCATAAAGAGTCTTCAATTTTCTCGAGATCCCTTCCAGGAAATCTCCAAAAAAGGGCTCCGGGTCGAGCTAGAGTCCTACCGGGGTGTGCCTCGCTTCAAGCAGGAATAGTCGAGGGAGCCCGAAAAAGCTGATCATAGCGCTGGCACATCGTCCGCATCGAGAACTTCCGCACGACAAGATTTGCGCCGGCCAAGGCGAGTTCTCGCCGTAACTCCGGCGATCCGAGCGCGCGCACCAACGCGGCAGCAAAAGCTTTCGTGTCCCCAGCCGGGACCAGCAAAGCCGTCTTCTCGTGTTCGAGAACGCCCTTGGCACCTTCAAAGGTGCTCGCAACAATGGGGACCTGCATGCTCAGCGCCTCAAGAAGCGCAAGCGGACAACCGTCTCGGACGGATGGATAGGCGAATAAATCGGCCGCCGCTAACAGGCAGTGCACATCCGATCGTGTACCAAAAAGTCGCACATTGTTTCCCAGGGTAAGTTCCTGCGCGCGCCGCTGAAGCGCATCACGAAGTGGCCCATCGCCGGCGATTACAACGATCGTATCGGGGAAGCGCTCGAGTACCGCCGGCATCGCTTCGATAAGATGCATGTGCCCTTTCTCGGGAATCAAGCGACCCACGGAGAGGACGAGACGACCCGATATTGGCACCTTTAGTTCGGATCGGATCCGCCGTGCTGCTGATTGCACAGCTGGATCCCAACCATAGCCGTCAATCCCATTGGCGATGACGCTAACTTTTTCGGGTCGAATCCTCTCGATTCCTATCGCCTCTTCACGCAAGTGCTCCGAGACTACGACAAGGTGTGTCATAACGCTGGCGTTTGCCAGATAGGTGTGCAATCGGCCCAACCCAGGCCCCATATGAGGTCGTCCATGGTGAGTGCCCACGCGTTTTGGCACACGCAAAAACCATGCGATCGGCAAACCAAGCAGATTGGCATGATGGGTGAATGTTTCGACCGCATCGAAGCGCTCCCGAGAGATAAGCCGAACGAGCCGGTAAATTGCGCATAGGAGGCGCAGCAGGTTGCTGGTAATGCCCGCTCCCGCCCGCCAACCCTTCAAGTCGATGATGTCTATTGCGTATCGCGCCTGCCATTGAGTGTGGACACATTCTTTGTCGTAAAAGAAGGCAGCGGCAACATGGTATCCCTGATTTCGGAACCAGGTCGCTTGTGCCAAGAGAATGTGCTGCGCTCCGCCTGCGGCCATTTGCGACCCAAGGAGGAGGAGCCGCAGCGGGCCTTCCCTGCTCATTCGGCTGCACGCGGAAAATTGAACCAACGTCACCTCGTTATCGCAAGACGTCTGAGTCGTGCCATCAAGGATGGACCCGAACGACTCGACGAATGCCCGCGCTTCGCATGGCCGGGAAAACAAGGTTTGTGAACGAATCTATCAAACCATCATCGACGGCAATGACTTCGTAGCACGTAAACGGATGTATGGAGACAGTGTCGCTCGTTGTTGGCCCAAGGATCGATGACGTCACAGAGGATATGGGCCCGAGTGATGACGGGTCCCCATGGCGACCTATACGTTATCTTGACAGATTTGCTTGAATTCCCAGTTCGCCCTGTTACGGATATCCAAGTCCCCCAAAAACCAATCATCCTCGGAGCATTGTCTCTTTACCGGTCGCACTAAAATTGGCTGTTCATTAAAGACTATCTTTTTAACTAATCGATGTAAGCCCCACTTCTTGAACTCTCGTGACTTGAAAGTTTCCCAAAGATGATCGTCCACGCTGATGTTCAAAATATTTACCTCCTCAAATTCTGCCATTTTGGCAATGTGATCCAGGATTTCTCCGATCGCTCCATCGCGTTCTTGTCCATAGTCCACGATGAACCCTTGCCGCATGTCGTTCGAGACTAGCATCACAAGGTATCCCACAATCGCATCAGCCTGTCTATAGAAATAGAACACGTACCGCGCTTTCGGGTTTTCGAACCTCCACCGAAAGAACACCTGGTCCTGCAATAGCCTAATCTTCGCAGGAAGTTCGTTTTTGCTGAAGGCCACACGGGACATGTCTTCCTCCCCCGGACTCTTCGACACCACGACGTCGCCGAACTCTCCAAATAAGACGTTCCTTCTGCTTGCCGGTAAGTCGCCTTCTTTCTCTTGTCTTTTCAGCACACCTCTCCATATAACGCTGACGTCCCTAGAAAAACTGCTCCTCCGGTAGTAAGCTTTCTTCCCGAGAGATACAAAGCCCAGGCGCAGATATCCAGGGATCGCATTCTTCCCGGCGGACGTATTTAACAAAACACTGCATTTCGCGGCGAACTGATCCATCGCAAAATTTCCCATGGCCACGCTGAGTCCGTTACGCCGGTGCTCAGGATGCACCACCGTGTCAGCCGGCTCCAGGATTACTACCCTATTATCGTTGCTGCCAAGATACCAGATGGTGGCGAAATAGCCTCTGAATCCGACGATAGACCGTTCGTGACTCGCGATTACAGCCAGCGGTTGGTTCGCGTACGGATTGTCATGGTACTTCCACTTAAAATACGACCAATTCTGCTCTCCGTCACCGCGCCAGAGATTCTTACCTAATAGTCTCACGACCTCAGTCATCTTATTGCGCTCGTACAGACTTATCTGATAGCCCCGATGTTTCAATGTACTTGCTCACCGATAGTTCAAACTGTCAAATTCATGAGTCCTGGACCTGGATTTGCGTTTCTACGGCGATGGTTGTTGAATTGACCGAGTGCCTGCGGCGTTGCGTGTTTCTGACCGCGCTCGCCATTAGAACGACCGCGGTGGGGAAAAGGCTGCCAATCGAAAAGATCAGCTTGCCGCCCGGATTCGATATCAGCGTGTTTGCCGACAACGTGCCCAACGCGCGCGCGATGGCGCAGGGAGAGCAGCGATAAGCGATAGGAAATTCAATCCGCCCGTAATCTCGCCGGCCCATGCCGGCGTCCTCCCCCCCCTTTGAAACGACCGCGATCCGGACGGGTCGCGAGCGGCATCGGCGGTCAATCATTGAACGTACAGACTGGCCTCGTCCCGGGATCATTCTTGCTTCCCGGCACTCCCTGTGCCTGCATATCGACATGTTCTCATGGTGGTTCTCCTCGTTAAGAATGCTTGCAGAAGGCCGGGAAGCCGGGGCAGAAAAGACGCGGGTGTCGGTTGTTGAGGCCGCGGTCAACGGGCCGCGGCGCTGACACGCCAGATGACGTTGCCCACGTCATCCGCCACCAGCAGCGCGCCGCCCTTGTCGAGCGCCACGCCGACCGGCCGGCCGTAGGCATCGCCGTCGGCGCTGACGAAGCCGGTCAGCACCTCCACCGGGCGGCCCGACGGCTTGCCGCCGGTGAACGGCACGAAGACGACGTTGTAGCCGCTGCGCGGCCTGCGGTTCCACGAGCCGTGCTGGCCGACGAACATCCCGCTGCGAAACGGCGCAGGTAACGCGCTGCCTTCGGCGGCGGCGAGGCCCAGCGGGGCGACGTGCGATCCCAGTGCGTAGTCCGGCACGATGGCCTTTGCCACAAGATCGGGCCGCGGCGGCTGCACGCGCCCGTCCACGTGCTGGCCGAAGTAGCTGTACGGCCAGCCGTAGAAGCCGCCGTCCTTGACCGAAGTCAGATAGTCGGGAACGAGATCGCTCCCGAGCTCGTCGCGTTCGTTCACCACGGTCCACAGTGCGCCGCTGGCGGGCTCCCACGCCAGGCCGTTCGGATTGCGCAGCCCGGACGCGAAGATGCGCTGGGCTCCGCTCCGGGTATCCACTTCGAGGATGGCGGCGCGGCCCTCCTCCTTATCCAGGCCGTTTTCAGCCGCATTGCTGTTCGAGCCGACCGTCACATACAGACGCGAACCGTCGCGGCTCGCGATGACATTCTTGGTCCAGTGATGGTTGAGCGGGCCTGCGGGCAGATCGGCGACCTTTACGCCGGGCCCGGTGATCTGTGTTGCGCCGTCGCTATAGGTGTAGCGCACAACGGCGTCGGTGTTGGCGACGTAGAGGTTGCGGCCGACGAGCGCCATGCCGAAGGGCGAATTCAACCCCTGCAGGAAGACGGTTCGTGTTTCCGCCACGCCGTCACCATCGGCGTCGCGCAGCAGCGTGATGCGGTTGGCGCTGGGTACGCCGGCGCCCGCGCGAGTCATGAACCATTTCTTGATCCAGCCCTTGATGCCTGTGCCTTGCTCGGGCCGGGGCGGCGCATTGGACTCGGCGACGAGCACATCGCCGTTGGGAAGAACATAAAGCCAGCGGGGGTGGTCGAGACCGGTCGCCAAAGCCTTCACCGCAAGTCCGGTTGCTGCCACCGGCGTCGCGCCGGCGGGCCAGCCCTTTGCCGGGGCGATGTGGAGGGTGGGTAGCAGTGTGGGATGCGG
>Ga0137320_1000131_pt1 | contig 12664 bp, 10 predicted proteins | sample EasRivERMZT366_2_FD_104754 | JGI IMG/M metagenome (GOLD analysis project Ga0137320, IMG submission 104754) | Soil microbial communities from meander-bound floodplain in the East River, Colorado, USA - East River MetaG ERMZT366_2 | ecosystem: Environmental > Terrestrial > Soil > Floodplain ...
CGGCCCGGTTCCACCGCCGCGAACCAGCATGACGCGGGAAGGCGGCGGCGCGCCCGGTTGAATCCCGCGGTCAAAACCGGTTCGATCGCGGCCAGCGTGAGCCCGCAGGACCGTGCGACGGACTCGATCGCGTTGGCCAGCGCGGCATCGAGCGCGCAAGCCACCCGCTTTTCCCCGGCCGCGGCCGGGTCGACGCGGCAGGCCCAGGCCTGCGCCTGCTCGCCGTGCACGTGCTGGAAAACGTGCGTCGCGAGGGCCTCATTGGCCTTGCGGTTGACGAGGGTGGTGCTGAACGGCACCAGTGCATAGCGGGCGAACCAGCTGGATACGATCACGCGGCACGTCGTGCCCCGGGGGAGCTTGCGCATCGTGTCGCCGAGCGTCGCGAGCGGTTCGCGCCACGGCTCTGCGCCCTCGCCGCCGCCGCAGGGCTGCGTGGCGATGCGCACCGCCGGACGCAAGCCTCGCGGCAGGTGCCGCAGCGTTACGCGCCGCGGCGCGAACAATATCGAGGCCTGGTCACGCCACCGCGGTAACACGATTGATCTCCTGTAACGTGCTTTCGCCCGACCGCACGATCTCGAGCGCCGCCTCCCGCAGGGAGCGCATGCCGGCTCGGGCGGCCGCCTCGCGCAATGCCAGCGCCGGCGCCTGCGAGATGATCAGGTTCGCCATCTCGTCGTTCACCCGCAACACCTCGCCGATCGCCTTGCGGCCCCGGAAACCGCTGCCGCGGCAAGCGCCGCAGCCGGTGCCGCGCATGAACCGGAACGCCGCGGCCGCGCCGCGCGCGAGGCCCGATTCGTCGAGCGCTTCGGGCGGGGGCTGGTCGGGAATGCCGCACTGCGTGCAGTTGATCCGGATCAGCCGCTGCGCCACGATGCCCTTCAGCGCCGAGACGAAACTGTGCGAGTCCACGTTCATGTAGTGGAAGCGCGCGATCACGTCGAACACGCTGTTCGCATGGACGGTCGTGAATACGAGGTGCCCGGTGAGCGCCGCCTGCACCGCGATCTGGGCGGTCTCGGGGTCGCGGATCTCGCCCACCATGATCTTGTCGGGATCGTGACGCAGCACCGAGCGCAGGCCGCGCGCGAACGTGAGGCCTTTCTTTTCGTTAACCGGAATCTGCAGCACGCCGGGCAACTGGTACTCGACCGGGTCCTCGATCGTGATGATCTTGTCGTCGCCCTTGTTGATCTCGCTGATCGCCGCGTAGAGCGTCGTGGTCTTGCCGCTGCCGGTGGGTCCGGTGACGAGGAACATCCCGTAGGGCTCGTGCGAGAGGCGGCGCATGCCAGCGACGCTGTCCTTGTCGAACCCGAGCTGGCCGAGCGTCAGGCCGAGAATGCGGTCGGCCAGGGCCTGTTTGTCGAGAATGCGCAGGACGGCGTCTTCGCCGAAGATGCTCGGAAGTATCGATACCCGCACGTCGACCTCGCGCCCCCGGGTCGCGACCTTGAACCGCCCGTCCTGCGGCACGCGCGTCTCGGCGATATCGAGCTCGGACATGACCTTGATGCGCGAAATGACCTGCTCGGCCTGCTCGCGCCCGGCGAGCAGGCCGACCTGCGTGAGGACCCCGTCGATCCGGTACTTGAGCACCAGATCGTTGGCGCGCGTTTCGATGTGGATGTCGCTGGCGCCGATCTTCATCGCGTCGTAGAGCGTGGAGTTGACGAGCTTGACGACCGGGCTCGCGTCCTCGCTGATGGAGACGAGCGACAGGTCTTCGATCGGGTCCCGGTTCTTCGACTCCTCGGCGGCGACGCCCGCGACCCCATCCATCGCGCGCAGGTTGTCCTCGTAGCGGGCCATGTAGGCGGCGAGGTCCGCGGGATGCGCGAGGACCCGCTCGAAGGACTCGCCGATCCGCTCCTCCGCCCACGCGTGAAGCTCGCCCGCGAACGGCGCTCCAAACACGAGCGCAAGGGAGCCGTCGTTCCGGCGGATCAGCACGCAATCGTGGCGCGCCGCCTCCGGGTACGGCAACAGGTCGAACGCCGGGACCGCATCGTTGAGATCCGCCATGCGCGCGGCCGCGTACCCCAGCGCATCCGCGAGGTGGCGGACGGTCTCGCCGTTCGCCAGGGCGCTGCGTTCCTCGATCAAGTCGACGACGCTGCGACCGGTGCGCGCGGCTTCGTCGCGCGCGGCGCGCAAGGCCGCCGCCGAAAAATGCTCCCTGAAGCCGGTCGCGTGCGCAGGGGCGGGCGCGTTCACTGCAGTCCTCCGGCAAGTTCGAAGATCGGCATGTACAGCAGCAGCACGATGGTTCCGATCACGGCGCCGATGACCAGCATCAGCAGCGGCTCGACGAGCCGCGTGAACCAGTCGGTCCAGCGGGCCATATCTTCCTCGAAATAGCCCGCGATGCGTTCCATCAGCTCGCTCATGCGTCCGGTGCGCTCGCCCACCCTCAGCATCCGCAGCGCAACCGGCGTCGTGAGCCCGTGCCGGACCATGGCGTCCGAGATGGTATGCCCTTGCTCGATATCGCTGACGGCCAGGGCGAGCCGGGTCTGAAGCTCGGGGGCCACCAGGTCGGAGGCATTGCGAATGGCCGCGACCACGGGGATGCCGCTGCGCAGCAGCATGGCGAGCGTTCGATACAGCCTTGCCAGGTCGTAGATCCGCAGCCGTTCGCCGAGCCGCGGAATACGCCATAACTGGCGCATGAGTCCCCGCCTGACGCGGGGAAGCGTGAGCGTGCGGACGGCCGCCACGACCGAGGCGAGCATGAGGGCCGCCACCGCGATGCCATGGGACTGGATGAAGCGCCCCCAGGAAAGCATCAGTCCCGAGATCCACGGCAACTCATGCCCGATGTCTTCGTACACGGCGCTGAATCGCGGAACCACGTAACCGAGCAGGAACAGCGCAACGAGCGATCCGGCGGCGAGCAGCAGCGCGGGATAGACCGACGCGGCGACCACCTTCTTCCTGATCGAGTCGAGCTGCTGCTGATAGGCGAGATACCGGCCCAGGGCCTCGCCCATGTCGCCGGTCCTCTCGCTCGCCTTGACCGTCGCGGCGAACAGAACGGGAAACACGTTCGGCTGGCGCGACAAGGCGGCGGAGAAGCTCGATCCTTCGCTGACCGCATCGCGCACGCCCTCGAGCACCCGCCGCGTATCCTCGCGCGTTTCCTTCTCGACCAGCGCCTGGATCGCTTCGGACAAGGTGAGCCCCGCCTCGAGCATCAGGCGCAGCTCCTGGCAGAAGAGCTGGAGGGGAAACCGCGGTTTGCGGTTCCCAAACGGATTCAGGGCAAAGGGGCGCCTGATCTCCAGTACGGCGTAGCCCCGGCGCTGGGCGAGCAGGCGCGCATCGGCCGGGTCGTCGGCATCGACAGGAATCGTGACGATGCGTGATGCATTGACGAGCGCGGTGACTTCGTAGCGCATGATTACCAGTGGGTGACGTCCCGGATCTCGCCTGTCCCGCCGGGTTGACCGTCCCTGCTGTGCCTGACGAAGCCGGATCCGTTGTGCAGGCCGGGCAGGCTGTACGTGCAGTGCGGGCCCCAAGTGTCGAGCGGCACGCCTTTTCTTAGGTACACGCCCGCACCCCGCGTAGCGAGGAGTACATGGGGTGTGAAGCCCCTGGCGGTGCGGTGCCGGCAGATGTTATGGTGCCGAAACATTTCCTTCGCATTCCGATGTGCGCGCCACTGGCTGGCGTGCGACCGCGGGTGCGCCCCAAGCGGTTTCTTCCTGTCAAAAATGCGCTTGGATCACTCTATTCCTCCGTCGTCCGGTTGTCGTGCGACCCAGTGTCGCACTGGCAGGCAAGCCCCCCTGCGACAAAATGCCGCAGCCGACCACGGCCTCATGTAGCGGATGCGCCGGCCAGAAGTTGCCAAAAAATGGACCAGGCTCGACTTATGCGACAATGGGCAAAACGAGCCCGTCCCCTATCATTTCGACTCAGAACCGTTCAACGCGCAGCCACTTGGTGCGGGCCGCACCTCCTTTCGCGGCGGAATCGGCAGGCCGCTCTCAGCGACCGAAGTGCTCGGTGCGGTTGCGGACGTAGCGCCAGCGCTTGCATGATGACCCTTGTATGAACGACGCGTTCGCCCGAGCACTGGACCTTATCCGGACCAACGATCACGGGCAGGCACTGTCGCTGCTCAAGAGCATTGCCCCGGTCCCCGAAGAGCGCGCGGCGGAGATCGTGTTTTACAAAGGCTGGTGCCTCGAGTTGCTCGGCTCCGAAAATGGCGCGGAGGCTGTTGCATACTATCGGCAAGCGGCAATGCTCAGAGGCAATGTGGAAACGCAGATCAACAGCTGGTTCCGTGCGGGCTGGGTCGAGCAATCGCGTCGAGAGTTCGCGGCGGCCGAGGGATGCTTTGCCCACGCCGCCGCCTGTGCTGTGGCGCACCGCCTGCGCAATAGCACGTACCACCATGCCCGTTTCTGGCAGGCGGTGTGCCGGGAGAATATCGGGCGCTATCTGGACGCACGGGCACAGTATGCCGAGGTCGCCGACGAAGCCTCGGACCTGAGAATGGAGTGCCGCTACCGCGAGATCATGTGCTCAATCGCGGTGGGGGACTTCGCGGCTGCTCTTGCCTCCTGCGATCTCGTAGACGCCCTAACCCCGGGCGAGCTCAATCCACGCGAAAACGAACTCAAGGCGCTCCTCGCGAAGGAAGCCGCGTTGCTCAGACGGATTCTTGCTGCGAGCTGAGGGCACGATGATGGATCGCGGCCTGTCCACGTTATCCCTGAGTCCGAAACAGCTCGAACACCTCGCCTATGGCGGCGATGCAGGCGCGGTCTATCGCTACTACCGCGCACTCGCGGGCGAGGACCGTCCGGCGTATTGGAACAAGTACGTTTTGAGTCAGGCAATGTGCGAGGCGATCGATCGCTCGGAGGGCATTGATCGGGCAGTTCCCGGTGCAGAACAGGTCATTGTCGCGTTGGAGCTCGACGCTGCGTCATTTCTGGCGGACTTTGGGGAGCACTGCCGGAATACGGCGCGCTATCCGCTTGAGTTTTTCGAGAGCATCGAGCGATGGGCTGCGTATCTCCTGGAGAGAGAGCGATTCGCCGAGGCGCTTGGCGCCGCGCGCGCGGGCCTGGAGGCGGGGGCCTCGCGCTACCCGGCCACGCGCGTGGCGCTGGCGGTCACCGAGGCAACCGGCCTGGCTCGTGTCGGCGACGTGGGCAGAGCGAAAGAACTCCTAGCTGATCTGGCGGAACGGCCGTACTTGCTGATCGACCGCAATCTCACCCCGAAAATCCTGAGCAGCCTCCATCACGCGGCACTCATGAGCGGAGATAGCCGCTACTACAATCGCCTGATATGGCGCAACCTGCTCCTGTTCCACACCAATGACGTTCTCCGGCGTGCCGCCACCGAACAGATTTCCCGTACCTATGGCCATTGGTACAGGGCGCTCCTGACGCAGGACGTGCGTTTACGCGCGCGATTCCTGTATGCCCTGCATGTCGCGCACTTCGCCTGGTCCAGGAGTCGCGTCGTCAAAGCGCTCCGGCTGGACCGGCCGAGCCGGTGGGTGATGCTCGCCGCCACCTTCGCGGCGAACTATGCGCGCCCGGACGGATTGCGCCAGCCGTGGATCGCCGACACCGTTGCGCGCGGCGCGCGGGCTTCGCTACCGAAAGACACCTCCGTTATCGTCACACGCGCGATGGGTGGACTTGGCGACATCCTGACGATGACGCCTGGCCTGCATGCGCTCAAGCAAGCGGACCCGGACAGGACGGTTTACTTTGCCATACCCCGGCAATTCCACGCCTTGTTTCAAGGCAACCCGGACGTCGAGTTGCTCGACATCGAGAACGGCCGGATCGATGTTTCCCAATTCGGAGCGTGGTACAACCTTACGGATTGCCCCGCCGCGAGGGTGGAAAGTCGCACAGCACCGAATGTGAAGAAGAACCGCATCGACATCTTCGCTGCGGCGATGGGGATACGGGGCCGTGCGCTGCGCGGCATGCTGAGGAAACCACGCTACTTCGTGTCTGATTCAGAGCGGGCTTTTGCCCGGCAGTTCTTCCTCGACAATGGTCTCGCGAACCAGCCGGTGATCGGAATTCAATTATCCTCGGCCGAGTCCTACCGCGACTACCCGGCGCTCGACGTTCTCGCTATGGAGTTGGCCAGGAACCGCAAGCTGATCCTGTTTCACAATGAAAAGATCGACGGTTATGCGCACCCCAACATCATCAAAGTTGATCAGCAGCCGTTCCGCCTCGCTTTCGCTCTGGCCGGGCGGTGTCGTCTCGTCCTCGCTCCCGACTCGGCGTTGATGCATCTGGCGGCGGCGCTCGACATCCCGACCATCGCCGTGTTTGGGCCGACTGATGCGGAGGTACGGACGCGCTATTACGAACACTGCGTCGCCATGGACGCGCGTATCGAGCTTGCCTGTATCCCGTGCTGGCGCAACGAACGGATTCCGTGCGCGATCACGGGCGGACGCCAGAGCGCGTGCATGCGCCTGATCAGTCCGCAACAGATTCAAACGAAAATCGAGGGAATTTTGGGTGAGTGAGGCCGCTAAAAACTGCAAGATCTGCGGCGCACTAGCCAAGGTTGCGTTCCGCATCCCCAGCGCAAAGCTGACCGGTCAGCCCATCCCGGACGCCGCGGACGACTGTGCCTATTTCGAATGCAGCAAGTGCCAGTTTCTCTTCACGGACATCCACGACGCCGATGATCACGCGGGCCTCTACGACGACAAATACTGGGAGGGACAGGATCCCGATTGGTCCGGGCGAGTGAACCAGACACTGCGTCTTGTTTTGCTCGCCAACACGCTGATCAACAAGCCGCCCTGGGAACTGAAGATCCTGGACTTCGGTTGCGGCATGGGCACGTTCGTGAGCGCTGCGCGCGAGCAGCTTCAGATGCAGACCTGGGGAACCGACATCATCATGCCGAAGTTCGGCCGCGAGTGGTTTCTGCCGCGTGTCCAGCGCGAGAGGTTCGATATCATCGTCGCGTGCGAGGTCGTGGAGCATCTGCCGCATCCGCTCACGTCAATGAAGGAAGTGCGCGGCTATCTGGATCGCGGCGGTGTGTTCGCCTTTCAGACGGCATATTACGATCCCAAGACTTGCGGCCGGGACTGGTGGTATATCGGGCCGGCGAATGGTCATGTCTCGCTCTACAGCGCACGTTCGTTCGAGATCATCGCCGGCACCCTCGGCGTCAAGGACCGGCGCTTGTGGAATAACTACCCTGGGCTGCAGGCGTGGCAATTCTGAACGCGGCGGGTGCGCGCTTTGCCTGGGCGCTGGCGGCAAGTCAGCTGAAGATCCGGTACCGGCACACTTCGCTCGGCATCGCATGGACGCTGGTCGAGCCGCTGCTGTACCTGGGCGTCCTCAGTTTGGTGTTCTCGACGGTCAACCGCGTCCCGCTCGAGGGTTACGCGGCATTCGTTTTTTGCGGGCTCGTTCCCTGGCGGTACCTGGAATCGAGCGCGAACTCGGGCATGGAGTCCATTGTCGGCGGGGATTGGCTGCTCAAGAAGATGCACATCTCCGCCGCGGTCTTTCCCGTGGCACGCTGGCTTTCGGCTTCCGTCGAGTTCGCGCTGGCGTTCGTATTGCTGATAGCCATTGTCCTCTGGCTGCGCCCGGGGTCGGGATGGGAGCTCGCCGCGCTGCCGGCCGCGGTGATCGTATGGGCCGCGGGCGCGCTGGGACTCGGGATGGTCCTCGCGGTGGCCTATACGTTCTTTCGCGACATCAAGCCGATCGCGCACATGGTGCTGCTGCTCGCATTCTTCTCGTCTCCGATCCTGATCATGCCCGAAGCGCTGCCCCCGGATTCCCTGTCTGCGGCGCTGATGGGGTGGCATCCGCTGACGTACTTCACTGCGCTGTTTCAGAAGCCGCTTTACTACCATGCCATGCCGGGTCTGCTCGACTGGGGCGTGAGTGCAACCGTATCCGCCGCACTGCTTCTGGCCGGCGCCGCACTGATCCGGCGGTTCGGCAGCAAGTTCTATTTCTACCTGTGACGACATGAGCGAAGTCTTTGCGCTGAACGACATCACGGTAGCATTCGACCGGCATACCGTGCTGCAGCGTAGCCTGCGGGATGCCGTGAGCGGTTGGTTTGCGCGCAAACCCAATGCAGTACTTCGCGCGCTTGATGGCGTGTCGTTGGTTGTGCGCGAAGGAGAATCGGTCGGACTCGTCGGGCGGAACGGCGCGGGGAAGTCGACGTTGATGCGGGTGCTGGCGCGGGTAATACATCCGCAGTCGGGCACCGTGACCATCGATCGCTCAAAGAGACTGGCGGCGCTCCTCGAGCTCGGGATCGGCTTCCACCCGGAGTTGACGGGCCGTGAGAACTGCTTCCTCGCGGGAGCCTTGCTCGGGCTCTCGCGCCGCGAGGTCAGGGCGCGGCTGCCGCTGATCGTGGAATTCTCGGAGCTTGCCGATTTCATCGATGAGCCGGTCAAGACCTACTCCTCGGGGATGTTTGCACGGCTTGCCTTCGCTCTCGCGACCGAAATCGAGCCACAGGTGTTGCTTATCGACGAGGTGCTCGGTGTCGGCGATCAGTTCTTCGTGCTCAAGTGCATCGCGCGCATGCAGCGTCTCATGCGGGGCGGCGCGACGACGGTGATCGTCTCGCACAGCCTCGACTTTCTCGTCGCGCAGTGCAGCCGGCTCGTGTGGCTCGAGCACGGGCGCGTGCGTCTCGATGGCGAACCGAAGGAAGTCGCGGCGGCGTACCGCGGCAGCGCCTGAGGGGCCGGCAGTCCGCGGCGCACCGTGGCCGTGGTGCGTCAAATTGAAGCACCTCATTCAATCGCAGTTCGCGTTCCGGTAAACGAGCGAAGGTTAGCTGCTAAAATCAATCGCGATGAATAGCGAAATTGCAGGTCCTCTGGATCTGAGGGCGAGGAACGACGCGAGCCGTCATTGGGCCTGGAAGATCGGACGCGCGATTCCGCCCGGCATGCGCCGCCGATTGATGACGGCCGGCTCTTCGGCCCTGGTGATGTTGCGCAAGCGCCGGCACAGCGTGCAGCCGGGTCCCGTTACCGTGGCGGGACTGCTCCAGTCGACGGCGGGCGTTGGGCAGGCGGCGCGGCTGACGCTGGCTGCGTTCCGGGCATTGGGGCTGGACACGCGCCACCTGGACCTTTGCCGGCTGTTACATATCAACGAGCACGTCGCGGGCAGCCATGGACCCGAAGCGCGTCCGGACGAAGGCGGCACGACGATCCTGCAGCTCAATCCTCCCCAGATGCCGCTCGCTCTTGCCCTGCTCGGGGGGGAATTCGTCCGTGGCCGGCGCCTGATCGGGTATTGGGCCTGGGAACTGCAGCAAGTGCCCGCGTGGTGGAGCATGGCGTTCAAGTGCATTGACGAGCTCTGGGCGCCATCGCAATTCGTGGCGCGGGCGCTGCGCAAAGACGCGCAGGTGCCGGTGAAGGTCGTGCGCCATCCGGTGCAGCGTCCCATTGCCTCGCGCTTGACGCGCCGCGATTTCGGCATTCCGGAGGACGCGTTTGTCTGCCTGTCGGCGCTCGACGCCCGGTCCGGCATCACGAGGAAGAATCCCCTCGGCGCCGTGAAGGCTTTTCGGCGGGCGTTCGGCAGGGACCCGCGGCACGTGCTCGTGCTCAAGATCAACGAGGCGCATATGGCACCCGTGGTGATGGCGCGCCTGCAAGAGGAGGCGGCGGCGTCCGGGAATATCCGGCTGATCCTGGCGAAGTACCAGCCGCAGGACATGGCGGCTTTGATTGCTTGCTCAGACGTAGTGCTGTCGCTGCACCGCTCCGAGGGTTTTGGACTGTTGCTTGCCGAAGCCATGCTGCTCGGAAAGCCGGTGGTCGCAACGGGCTGGTCCGGCAATCTCGACTTCATGCATAGCGCCAACTCGGTACTGGTCGACTACGAGCTCGTCGGCGTACGCGATGCGCAGGGGATCTACACGCAGCGCGACCAACTGTGGGCGGAGCCAAGCACGAAATCCGCGGCCGCCTCCCTGCAGGAACTGGCTTCGAATTCCACCCTGCGCGCACAGGTAGGCCATCGCGCACAGAGGGATGCCACGCAGTTTTTCAATCTGGATTCATTCCGCCGCGAGGTGGGCGATCTGGGATAGCGTAGACAGGGTTCGTCCAGCGTGTGCAGCCAGTAGATCACTCGCCTGATGCGCCAATGCAGGTCAAAAGCCAGGAATTGACCCCAGCGTTGGAACAAACAACATGCTGGTCCTACATCCCACCCCACAGCGGTCCTATGTCCGACCCCATATCTGTCCTATGTCTTTGACTTCGCGCCGGTCCTGGAGCTGACCGCACGCTGTTTTGCCTCGACCCGGAACGGGGTGTCCGGTATGCTGGCTTCATACCACCCGTGCCGCATCTCAATTGGCAAAACGAATGCTGAATATCGGGGTACTGCTTGGCGACGACATCGGGCTCGAGGTCGTTCCCGAAGCCGTCAAGGTGATGAAGGCGGCGGCGGCGAAAACCGGACTCGATGTGCAATGGCAGGAGCTTCCCATCGGCAAGCGTGGGCACGAGCTCCACGGGCACAACATGCCGCAGGTGACGGTGGCGGCGCTGGAGGGGATGGACGGCTTCCTGTGCGGGCCCATCGGGCACGGCGCCTACCCGCGCAACGACCCGACCTGGATCATGCCGCCGCTGCGGAAGCGCCTCGACCTCTACGCCAGCATCAAGCCCGTCAAGTCGTACCCGAACATCCAGTCGGTCCACAAGAACGTGGACATCGTGTTCCTGCGCGAGGTGACGGAGGGCATGCAGTCCTCCGACACCGTGGTCGCGGGCTCCGGCGAGTTCCGCCCCAACGACGAGATCACCATAGCGGCGCGCGTCATTACGCGCACGGGCTCGAGCCGCGTCGCGCGCGAGGCATTCGAGATCGCGCGCACCCGCCCGCGGAGGACCGTCACGTCGGTGCACAAGGAACCGGTTTACCGGCTCGCCTGCGGCATGTTCGCCGAGGAATGCCGCAAACTCGCGAAGGAGTATCCCGACGTCAAGCTGAACGAAGTGCTGGTGGACGGCTTCGCGATGAAGCTCGTCATGAACCCGCAGCAGTTCGACGTGGTGGTGACCACCAACCAGTTTGGCGACATTCTGACCGATGAGGGCGCCGGCGTAGTCGGCGGCCTCGGCCTTGCCCCCGGACTGTGCGTCGGCGAGCGCCTGGCGATGTCGCAGGCAACCCACGGCTCCGCGCCGGACATCGCGGGGAGGAATATCGCCAACCCCTACGCGCTGATCATGTCGGGGAAAATGCTGCTGGAATGGCTCGGCCGCAAGCGCGGCGAGGCGAAAGCGACACAGGCGGGCAGGCTCATAGACGCAGCAGTGGACCGGGTCGTCGCCGAGGCAAAGCACCTGACGCCGGACCTTGGCGGCAGGGCGGGCACTACCCAGATGGGCGACGCGGTCGCCGCGTTGATCTAGTTAACCGTACCTGACATGCGTTAAGATTACCTTGAATCCTGAACCGCCCGGCCCCATGCCCAATCCGACGGAACCGTTGCGCTCCCAGACCGGCGCGGAAGATTCCTATCTCGATTTATTGTCTGAAACGCTGGGGAATCTGGACCGTCCGGCGCGCGGCCAGTTCCTGCAGAAGTTCTTCCATACCATGGCGCAGGTGGAATTGACGGAAGCTCTCAGCCTGGAGTGCTGGGACCAGGTTCTCGCTCGCCGTTTGGAGCTTGCCGTGAGTCTTACCAGGCCCATTTCCCTGAAAGCAGTCATTGTGGATGTGCTGGCGGGCGCAAACGTCCTGCGCGTTCCCGTCCTCATGGAATACGGCGAGCTGAAGAAGCTGCAGATCAATGCGGCCACGGACGCTCTCACCGGACTCTACAATCGCCGCCTGTTTGAAGAGTATTTCAGCAAGGAGTTGAACCGCGCCAAGCGCTACCACCAGCAACTGGCCGTGCTGATCATGGATTTGCACCGCTTCAAGGAGGTAAACGACCGTTTTGGTCACTTGATCGGCGACCAGGCTCTGCAGACGGCGGCTGCCACGCTGCGCAGGATCCTGCGTACTTCGGATTACGCGTTCCGCATCGGCGGCGACGAGTTCGCCCTGCTATTGCCGCAGTCGGACCGCGAGCAGGCCAACATGCTGGGCCGCCGCATTTGCGCCAGCTACGAGGCCGCCACCGTGCCGCTCAAGCTCGATTTTCCGCTGACGCTCGATTATGGCGTCTCGGTCTACCCCGACGACGGCGACCACAAGGAAGGTTTGCAGCGGCTGGCCGATGAGCGGCTCTATCAACTGAAAAACGCCAACCGCAATCCTGCATCGTCGCCGCGCGTCGTTCCGTTCGATACCGGGGGAGTTCGCCCGCCCCCTGCGGGAGCGGCGGCGAACCCGGGCGGCGTCGGAAATTCCGCCGCTCCCGCCCCGGCCCCCGCGGTGGTCGCCGCGGTTCCCGGCTCAACGCGCCCTGCGTCCGAAACGCGCAAGTGGGAGCGGGTCTCGTTGTTCGGCGCGCGTGCTTACGTGGTGCTGGCCGGCGACACCGACAGGACCGCCCGCGTGGTGGATCTCAGCTATGGCGGCGTGGCTCTGCAGGCCGACGCCGGTATGGATTTGCCCACGATCTTCCAGGCGGTTCTCCATTTGCCGATTGTGCCGCCCGTGAGAGTCAG
>Ga0137320_1000132_pt1 | contig 12649 bp, 19 predicted proteins | sample EasRivERMZT366_2_FD_104754 | JGI IMG/M metagenome (GOLD analysis project Ga0137320, IMG submission 104754) | Soil microbial communities from meander-bound floodplain in the East River, Colorado, USA - East River MetaG ERMZT366_2 | ecosystem: Environmental > Terrestrial > Soil > Floodplain ...
AATGGATAGATATTATTATTAACAGCGCAGGATTTAATCCAAAGATTCTAACAAAAGAGCAAAAACTACTTTATATTTGCAGATTAATTCCTTTCGTAGAATCCAATATTAATATTGTAGAGTTAGGCGGAACAGAAACAGCTAAGACGCATCTTTATAGAAATCTTAGTCAATACGGTTTAGTATTGTCCGGGTCTAGCGTGAGTGTTGCTAGTCTATTCTATAATAAACTTAGAAAAAGTGTTGGAGCTATATGTAAAAAAGATTTTATAGTATTCGACGAAGTAACTGGAACTAAATTTGACAATGATGAACTCATCAATATAATGAAGGATTATCTCAATTCTGGTAAATTCTCTAGAGATAAAGTAGAGTTAAGCTCTTCATGTTCAACTGTATTCGTTGGGAATATAGACACCGATAGAAGTAAGGGGGAAGTCAAAAATTATTATCAGCACCTATTTATGCCGTTTCCAGCTAAGTTAAGAAACGACCGCGCATTTCTAGACAGAATCCACGGTTATATCCCCGGCTGGAAACTCCCCAAAATCTCTGTGTCAAGCCTATCTGATGATTACGGATTTATGGCTGATTATATATCTGAAATATTTCATAAATTGAGAGATTATGATTATTCTGATGTGATTAAAAGTAAAGTTAGTTTTATAGATACAGGATTCAGGGATCAACAAGCTGTTACTAAATTAAGTTGCGGATTAATTAAGATTATATTTCCAGATAAAGTTTTATCAAATGATGAATTAAAAGAAATTATTGATATTTCAATAGACTTAAGAAAAAGGGTAATAGATCAATTGAGTATTATTTCTCCCGGAGAATTTAAAGGGGCAAACATAAAATGTTCAATTCTTTAAGCGATATAAAAAAAATAATACATGAATTTCAAAGAAACTCTCATAGATATCCCAATGTGCTTTTTGTATCAAGAAAACAAAAACACAATTTATTTCGATTATTAGATGATAAATTATCATCAATGTTTGAATGTGGACCTTATATTATTGATGGTCCTCAAAGTTATACAGTACCAGCCTCATTTGAAGACTCCAAAGAGATTACTATATTTGGTCTTAAAGTAAAATGGACAGAAAATATTGATGGAGTAGATTATTTTCCAGAACTTGATGAGAAAGTAGATATAAGAAAATACAGTGTTAAAACAAAGGCATCTAATACACAGGAAAAGAAAAGGAAGATTGTATTATGATTAAAGTGAAAAATATTACAATACGTGGGACAACAGAACAGTTGCTTAAATTAAAAGACCAACTAATATTTACTTTAAAAGAAAATAGACGCCAAACTGAATGGGCTTATGAAGATGTAGACATTGAAATAGTAAATAATGATATATCAAAAGATAGAGAATAAAATGAAAAAGAATTTAAGCAGAAGTCCGCAGAATATAAATGAAAATACTTGGTATTATGAAGAAAATTATGGTATACACATAATTCATTATAGAGGGCTTAGTGATTTTGTCGAAATAATTATACCTTGGAAAAAACTTAGAGTAACAATGAATAGATTAAATAAAAATAGAACTAAATCGGTTCCTAGACGTAGAAGACGTGTAAGGGTCAGTAGCTGTCTTGGGACGGGCTACAATGCCACAGCTAAGGAAAATTCTAAATGTTAAAATTTGGAACAGAGCCATTTCTAGAATGTAGCTCTAAAGGCGATAAAAGATTTAGTGCGTTCTATGCCAGACTGGAAAGATATGGTGGTAAAAGTATAGAAGAAATCTATCAAGCTAGAAAAGTATTTGACGATGGGTCTAGTGGTCTTTCATGGAAAGAAGCCAAGGGTCGTGAGCCAGTTAATAAAGAAGACGTAAGATTACTATACGAATATCTATGGCTTATTTATTTTGAAGAGAATCCTCATTTATTAGAAGTTATAAAACAATTCGACGGCTTCACAGATATGTTTGGTCAAGCTGGTCATTGTTGTCAGGCTGAAGAAATTTATAAGATTAGGATTAAGTATGGATAATATTTGTTATATGTGCAACATTAATCCGGGTGTTGATTGTGCAGGTAGAAAGCCGAACGAAAGAACCAAATGCAAAAAATGCTTGTATAAATATATGGTTTCAGAAAATGTGAATGAGGCTATCCATCAACTAACTATAATAAAAGATTTGGTTCAAGAAAATAAGATTGATGAAGCCAGAGAGTTTGTTAGTGCTTTTCAAAAATTTGATGAATATGCGTGGAAGTTTTATGAAAGTAGATTGAACTATTAAGGATTAAAATGAAAAATAGAAAAACGATTTTTCTTGACTTGGATGGTGTAATTGTAGATTTATTTGAAAGATTAGAAGAGGTATTTAATCTTCAAAAAGGTTCACTGGCTCGTAAACCATATCCGTGTCTACCAGACTCAATAGATATTTCTGAAAAAATAGGTATGACTCAAATAGATTTTTGGAGTAAATTCAACAATATTAAATTTTGGGAAAACCTACCAAAGTTTCCTTGGGCTGATGATTTGGTTATAGCTTGTTTCTCTAATAATAGTATTAAAGACTGTTATATATTAACAGCGCCATCTAAAATAGCTTACGCCTCAGCTTCTGGTAAGTTTGGATGGTTAAAAAAGCATTATCCATACTTTTCAGACAACGGTAAAGTTATAATTACGAATAAAAAACATATGATCGCTGGAAAAGATAGAATTTTGGTGGATGATACGATTGAAAAAATTGAAAAGTTTGTAGAGTATGGTGGGACTGGAATATTGTTTCCTCAAATCTATAATAAAAATTATGATACAAAAAACAAAAATATCCTTCGTCCAAAAGACGTAAAACAAACAATAGAGATGATAAAGGGATTATAAATGACATTTTTAGATAAAGTTGATCAATTTTGTAAATTACAATCTGAACTTATAAAATATCTTGAACCATACATGGAGTTATATAAAAAATACGAACCGGGACTCGCGCTTAAAAACTGTACCACAGAAATAAAGATAGAAGATGGTCTAGTTTATCTTACTGGTGAAGAATGGTATTGTGGAGGTACTGATTATCATGGCGGTAGCTTTGAACCGTCATTATTTGATAATGGTTTACAACACTTTGAAAATCATTTAATTGAACTAAAGAATGCTAAGCTAGAACAAGAAAGACTAAAAAAAGAAGAGGCAATAAGACAGGGCGAAGAATATCAAAGGAAACAATATGAAATCCTTAAAAAGAAATTTGAAAGTAGCTAGTATTGTAGTTTTATGCATGATTGCAGGTTCGGGCCTTTATTTGATTTGTAGTAGTATTGCAAAAAGTATTGACAGAGAGAAAAATCATCCATGTCAATATTATTATCCTTATGAAATTATAAGTAGTTTTTTTTATGATGATGAAGATTTTTTCTCATGCACAACTAAATATTACATAAAAGTAAAGGGTAAAAGAAAAAATTCGAACGAAGAATGTGAAATGAATATAAGAGTTACAGAACAAAAATTTTATGATTTGACAGAAAAGGATTTAAAATGAGTTTGCATGAATGTCCAGTTATAAAAGTCAAATTAGAACAGCATCCAGATGCCAATTCATTAAGTCTTGTTAAGCATAACAATTTTACACTTGTCGTGAAGACTAACGAATGGAAAGATGGTGATTTAGCTATTCATATTGAAGAAGACTACGTATGTCCAGATACAGAACAATTCGCTTTTCTCGGAAATAATAAAAGAATAAAACCACGTAGATTCAGAGGAATATGGTCTGATGGTATTTTAATTAAAGCACCAGAAGGATTAGCAGTCGGTCAAAATGCGATGGAACAACTTGGTATAAAACGTTATGATCCAGAAATGGAAATAACTTTTAACGGAGACAACGAAGCTGGTCCGGCTGGTAATTGGCCGAAGTATGACGTAGAAGGTTATAAGAAATATTCTGATTGGTTTCATACCAATGTCTATAATACAGAATTAGGTATTCTTCAAAACGAATTAGTCGTTTGCACAGAAAAGATTCATGGCGCATCCGCAAGATTCTTATTTCAAGATGATAGGATGTGGTGTGGTTCACGAACAAATTGGAAAAAACAGTGCGATAAAGACCCTTGGTGGAAGACTTTGCAACAGAATCCTTGGATAGAAATGTGGTGTAAAGCTAATCCGGGATATGCTTTGTATGGCGAAATTTTTGGTCAAGTTCAGAACTTAAAATATGGTTGTCAACCGAATCAAATAAGATTTGCGGTTTTCGATATAAGACACAATAGGGTTTGGCTTAATCATGATGAAGCAAGAGATATGGGTTTCAGACTATTCTGGGTTCCAGAAATATATAGGGGTCCACTAGATATAGACAAGATTTTGGAACTCATCGAAAAAGATAGCGTAGTAGGTGGTAGCGGTCATCTAATGGAAGGTTGCGTAATAAAACCTTTGCAAGAAAGAGAAACAGAAAAGGGCGATAGAGTACAGCTTAAACTAATAAGTAAGCGATATTTCGATAAGAACGGATACTAGATGAAATTTATAATAGAACCCGAAGTCTTCGAAGACGATATAGAAAATTTAACATCTTGTCTTAAACAAAAGGGTATAACATATCATTTTGTAAAACAAGATAGTATATATGTGTATCTTAAAAACTATCCGAACAAGTGTTTCTGCTACGGATCACTAGAATTCATAAGAAAAATCAAGGAACTCAATAATCCTAATCTTATTACATCTTGTACAATAGAAAATTATGATTATAGAATTTACTCAAAGCATTTCGCGGCCTACAGTAGAATAGAGTTTTTGTTCAACCATAATCCCCAAACAGTCAAAGCTAATAATATAAAAGACTTTCTAGACACACCGCACTTTCTTCGTCCCGCAGTAGGCTACAAGCCGAATGGATTTACTGGTGGAGTATATGATCTAAAAGATTTAGAATATATTCAAGGATGTTTTAACAGAAATGATGAAATTTTGGTATGCGGGAAAAGACATATAGATAATGAATACAGGATTATAGTTAGTAATAATCAATACGTTACTGGATGTAGATATAAAACTTTTTGCAAGGAAACTAACAAATTAGGTTTTGATCCAGATTCGTTAGTCCCTAACCACGTTTTAGGGTATATAGAATTTTATTTAAAAAATCTTTATTGGTATCCAGATGACATATATGTAATGGATTTAGCAGAAGTTGATACTATATGCGACGTTACTTGTCGTCCTAGTAAGAAAATTCAATTGTTAGAAATTAATGCCTTATCAACATCGGGTTTTTATGATTGTGATTGTAATAAAATAGTTGATGAAATAATAAAAATATATGAAAAATAAATATGATTTAATAGATAAAAAATTCAATAAATTAACTGTAATCAAGCTTATAGGTACGAATAAGTATGGATGTACGGAATGGCTGTGTTTATGTGAGTGCGGAAATTCGTGCGTTGCCAATACAAGCCACTTGCGCGGAGGTAATAAAAAAAGTTGTGGATGTTTAAATCACGGCTGGAGTAATTCTTCTACATATGGTGTATGGGAAGCAATGAAAGAAAGATGTAACAATCCTAAAAATAAAGCATATAGTAATTATGGTGGTAGAGGGATTAAGTATGATCCAAAATGGGAAGTTTTTGTAAATTTTCTAAGAGATATTGGAGAAATACCCAAAGGATTAACTCTTGATAGAATAAATAACAATGGGAATTATTGCAAAAACAATTGTAAACTCTCTACTAGGAAAGAACAAAATAGAAATCATAGACGAAATATTAATATTTCTTATAATAATAAAAAAGGGTTTTTATGTCTATTGGATTATTGTAAAGTAAAAAATCTTCCATACGAGACAATAAAAAATAGAATTTGGAGAGGATGGACTATTGAGGATGCGATTTCTGTTACAATTAGAAAAAGGAAAAAATGAAATGACAAATTTTGTCACAGAACCAAAAGTTAGATTAGTTGGTAGGCCGGTAGTAGATATAGGTGGTCTTCAATCGTTCTTAGAAGATCATAATCTTGAGTGGCCTGAATTTCAAAAAAAACTAGATAGCTCACTAGACCTTGGCGATCGTGATGGTGAATGGCTTATGGAGATGGCGGGACGAACATGTTATATGTCATGGCCTCAAAAGGGGTCAGAACTTAAGAAGGGTCGTTCTCACGATGATCATATTAAACACATTATAGAAGTCCAACATGGTAGTGTATTAGAACACTTAAATCTTAATTTTGAAATATGGAATGTTTCGCGTAGCCTAACTCATGAATTAGTGCGTCACCGTGCAGGTATGGCATACAGCCAGCTTAGTCAAAGATATGTAGATGAAAGCGATACAGAATTCGTAATCCCACCAGCAATACAACAACTAGGCTTAGAAAAGCCAGAAATATTAGAGGAATATAAGAAACATCTTCTAACTACTGTAGAGTATTATAAGGTTCTAACAAATCATTTGTCAGATATGTATGCAAATATAGAAGATAAGACAGAAAGACGTAAAAGAGCAAGAGAAGCCGCAAGATCAGTGCTTCCGAACGCGACGGAAACAAAGGTATTTACAACATTTAATGGTAGAGCGATTAGGCACTTTATTGAAATGCGTGGCTCTCTAGCGGCAGACGCAGAGATTCGTTGTCTTGCTATAAAGTTGTTCAGAATTGTAGAGGCAGAGTTCCCATTATTGATGCACGGAATGTCAGTAGAAAAGTCTCCTAGTGGATTAGAATATATTGAATCCAAGTTTAGGAAAGTATAATGGAATCTAAATTTTTTGAATGTGCTTGTTATAGCTCTGAACATACATTAAAATTTATGTATGACGGAGAAGATTTGTGGACCGAGATTTATCTTCACCAATATAAAAGTTTCTTCAAACGAATTTGTTGCGCAATAAAATACGTTTTTGGTTATAAATGTAAGTGGGGGGACTTTGACTGTTTCGTATTTAAGACAGAAGATTTACCTAAATTTAGGGATATGATAAGTGAAATATGCGAAGAAGAAGAATAACATCTGGGTATTACAATTATTTCTATAAAAATAAAGTCAGGCTTTTAAATATGATAGTATCAAAATTCCAATATTCTAATCCCGATGAATTGCTTTCTATAGCTAAAACAAGTCTTCTTTATGCTATGATAAATTTTGATCAAAATATAGCATCGTTTAATACTTATTTATATATTACGGTTAGAGGTAATATATTAAAGCATATTTCTTCTGAACAAAATTTGTGTAAAAACGTATATGAAGATAATACATTAACACAAAGAAAAGTTTGTTTTAATGATGACCGTTTGATAGTAGAAGAAATCCTAGAAAAACTTTCTAAAAGAGAAAGAAGTATCCTCACTATGTATTATCTAGAAAATCATTCTTTAAGAGAAATTTCTGAAAAACTAAATATTTCAACCAATTGTGTTTATGTTAATAGAAATAAAGCTTTAAAAAAGATAAGAGAAATGTATGAAGTTTAAATGGAGAAATAGTATGAAAAAAATTATTTGTATATTTATGATTTTATCAATTTGCTTAACTTCCTTTGGTTGTTCTTCTGTTAAGAAGAAAATAGGGGAAGCTGTTGTTACTAATGTAGTGAACAATCATCCAGAACAAATCAGCGCTTTTATAAAACAAGTATCAAAGATGCTATTAACAAGAGTTGAACTAACACAAGATCAGCTTGGGAAATTGGTTATATTTTTGAGTAATTGTAAAGAATTGTGCAAAAATCCAGCAGAATACACTTTAACTCAAGCGCAAGAATTGATTGATAATTTGAATGATCCTCAAATTCAGATATTTGCAGTTCAATTGATGAATATGATTCATGTGTATATCGAAACAGAAGATTCAACTAATATAGGCAATAGACTTGCTGTTTTGGCTTGTGACGCAGCAATAGAAGTTATTAATGAAAAGATTGGCAACTAACTATAAGAGATTAAATATAATGAGAAATGTTAAAATAACTTGTTTACTAATTCTTATATCTATTTTTGCTGGAAGTAAACTGATAAATGCTCAAAGTTGCCAGCTACCAGTGAAGAAAACAGATTCGGCTCAAGTTCAAAGAGAACAGCTTATATGGCCTACTGTTATGCTAAAAGCACCAGACGAATCGTTTGGGTCTGGCACAATTATACATAAAAGATGTGATGAAAATGATGGAAATAAATATAAATACTATATTTTGACAGCGCATCACACGATTAAGGATAGATTTATCCAACAAGTGTATTCTAGAGATTTTATAACAGGAGCTAATAAAACAAGAAAAGTAGAAGGTAATTTTGAAATTACAATATTTAAGTATGATGGAAAATTAGATAAAAAAGTGCTTGGGAAATTTGAAGACGAAATTAGTGGTGTAGGTATTGATGCTGGATTAATATCATTTATATCTGAAGAAGATTTGCCAAATATAGCTAATATAGCAACAGATGAAATGTTAAATTCTTTAACAAATCTCGTTGAAGTTTACGCATCTTCATGTCCATTAAAACAACATCCTATGTTAACAACAGGACTTATATCTTTAATAAATGATGATGTTGGTGGAAGAATATCTGCAACAGGAAATGCCGCTCTTGGTTCTAGTGGTGGTGGATTATATATAAAAGTTGATGACAAGTATTATCTAATAGGATTAATAGTTGAGATTGCGAAAACAACTGACAGTAGATATCTTTTCAGTTATATAACAAATTCTACTTCGATAAAATCTATCAGAACATTTCTAACAAAAAATGGAATATAGGGTATAATAGGTATGGAAAGAATCACTTGGGATGACTACTTCATGGTCATGGCATTTTGGGCGTCTAAACGTAGCCCTGATGAAAGTACAAAATGCGGCTGTGTTTTAGTTAATAAAAACAAGCAAATAGTTGGACTAGGGTATAATGGGTATCCTAGAAAAGTTGATGAATCGAAGATGCCCAAAACACGTCCAGAGAAATATCCACCCATACTCCATTCAGAAGAAAATGCAATTCTTAATTGTAATTCAAACTTAGAAGGAGCAACGGCATACATTACAGGACCACCATGCATCCATTGTTGGTCGCACATAATCCAAAAAGGTATTTCTAGAGTGGTTTATGGTCCAGTAACAACATCAAAAGCTGGAATTTATTCCGATAGCAAGCTAGATTCATTTCCTGACGTAGTTAATGATATGTTAGCAAATCAAGATATAGAAGTGGTTAGATGGCTACCAGATAACAAACAACTTCTAGAATTAGAAAGTAATTCAGTATTAGACTTCGTAAGGAAATCTTAATGACTCAATATAATCCAGAAGGGTTTTCCCTTCAGATATTTAAAGATAGATATGCTGTTCATGAAAATGAAACATTTCAAGAAGCTTGTGAGCGAGTGGCGTATTTTATAGCAAGTGCAGAAGATGGTGATAAAATAAGACAATTCGAGAATAGGTTTTTTGAAATTCTCAATACAAACAGATTTAGTCCGGGAGGCAGAATTTGGCGTGGCGCTGGACGAAAGAAATCAGCAATGCTAAACTGTTTCGTCGTGCCTAGCGAAGATTCCCGCGAAGGTTGGGGTCAACTTTTAAGTGATGTTACTATTATAAGTGGTCTTGGTGGTGGGATAGGAATTTCATTTAATAATATTAGACCAAGAGGTACAGAAATAAAAGGTACTGGCGGTGTCGCTACTGGTGCAGTATCCTTGATGAAAATAGTAAATGGTGTTTGTAATGAATTGAGAGAAGGCGGCGGAAGAAGATCGGCACTTATGTTCTGCCTTTCTTATGACCATCCAGATATAGAAGAATTTCTTCATGTCAAATTAGACAAAAAAGAATTGAATAACGCCAATATTAGTATTTTAGTTGATAATAATTTCTTTGATTTAGTTAAGAAAGATCAGGATATAGAACTAAAGTGGCAAGGCAAAATAATAAAAACGATAAAAGCAAAATGGCTTTATGATAAGGCTATTCAAAATTCATTGACAACTGGTGATCCCGGATTTCTTAATATAGGAAATGCTGAAGAATATAATAATCTACATTATTCAAGAAATTTTACTTCAACAAATCCTTGTGGAGAACAATTTCTTCCACCATATTCAGTTTGTTGCTTGGGCAATATAGTTTTATCTAGTCATTTGTCCGAAAATAATGAAATAGATTGGTCATTATTAGATGATACAATTAGATTAAGTGTAAGATTTCTCGACAATGTTTTAGATAAAAATGAATTTCCATTACCTATTATAAAAGAAATTTCTCAAAAAGAGAGACGAATAGGTTTAGGAGTAATGGGGTTGCATGATATTTTATTGAAAATGGGAATAAGATATTCATCAGAAAAGGCATTAGAAGTAACAGACTCTATAATGAGTTTCATAAAGAAAAAGGCTTATGAAGCTAGTATATTTTTAGCAGTAGAAAAGGGTCAATTCCCAATTCTAGATAGAAACAAATTTATAGAAAGCGGATTTTGTAAAAAATCCTTAACAGCAAGTATAAGAAAGAAAATTCTTGAATATGGAATAAGAAATTGCTTTATATTAACCTGTCCACCAACAGGGACAACAAGTATAGTAGCTAGTTGTAGCTCTGGATTAGAACCTATGTTTGCTCCGGTTTATAGAAGAAACTTTAATACCCATAAAGATTTTCATTCAGAAATGACAAATCAAACGTCTGAAATAGTAATCCATCCACTGCTAAAACAATTTATAGAATCGGGACGTGATTACTCTCATTTTGAAGGCGCTCACGAAATTACACCAGAGCAACATTGCAAGATGCAAGAGATTTGTCAGAAGCATATAGACAACGCAGTAAGCAAGACAATCAATTTACCGTCTAGCGCAACTGAAAAAGATTTATCAGAAATTATTTTGAAACATATTAAGAATTTAAAGGGCATGACAATATATAGAGATGGGTCTAAAGGAGAGAGTCCTGTTATGCCACTTAATTTGGATGAAGCTAAAAAGTATTTGGATGAATGTAAGGTAGAACGAGTCGATAATTCATGTCCGGGAGGCAAGTGCAACCTTGAGTAGCGAAAAAAATAAATTGCAACAAGCTGTTGATGCTGTAGCAAAATACGGAACCGTAGCGGCAGCAGCTAAAAATTTAGGTATTCCAAGAAAGACTTTAAGTGGACAATACAACAAAGCACTGGATAAAGGGTTTGTGTCTGGCGCTCCAATGCTTAGTCCAGATCAAGAAATAGCTCTTGATAGTAAGCTTAAAATGGTTGTAAAAGAAAAGAGGGATATTCAAAACAAATACAATGAATTGCTTAAGATATATGAGCAAGTTAAAAATCAAAGTTCTGTTGTAGAGCAATTTGCAAATAGTATAGATTATTCTGATATAGATAAAATATCTGTTGTTCAAGACACTTCAAAGTCAGAAAGTACGGCAGTAATTTTATGTAGCGATCTTCATTATGAAGAAATTGTTGACCCCGACAAAGTAGACAACTTAAACGAATATAACCCTAAGATAGCCACAAAGAGATTTAACACTTTGTTCCAAAATGCACTAAGATTAGTAGAAATAAATAGAACTGGCGCTAATATTCGTCAATGTGTACTTTGGCTCGGTGGTGACTTAATTAACGGATTTATCCATCCAGAGTTAATAGAAAATAATGACATGACACCTATTGAGTCATGCATAGAAGTTTATAAACTTTGTATTTCAGCAATAGATTTTTTGATCGAAAATGGTAAATTTGAAAAAATTACTATAGTAACGAATGTTGGTAATCACTCAAGAACTACAGAAAAAATAAGAATCTCTACAGAAGTAGAAAATTCATATGAATGGCTAATTTATAATTTCTTAGCTAATTATTATGCAAAAAGCCCAATTATACAATTCAAATTATCTAAGGGTTATTTTAATTGGCTCAATGTATACGGATATGATATAAGATTTCACCACGGTCACTCAATTAAGTATGGGGGCGGCGTTGGTGGTCTAACAGTGCCTATGAATCGTGCTATTTATAACTGGAATGAAGCGCGTGTAGCCTATCTTGATTGTATAGGTCATTGGCATCAGAGAATGTCTAGCAAAAATTCTATAGTTAATGGGTCAATTGTTGGCTATGGCCCATATAGCCAATTCATAAAGGCGGCTTACGAAAAACCACAACAATCATTCTTTCTAATGCATTGTAGATACGGAAGAACGATAGAAGCACCAATATTCGTAGAATAGTTATGTATAACATAATAACGTATTGCTCAAAAAATTATTACCCAAGATTACTAAAAACAATAAATTCTTGGATAAAACAAAAAAGCGTAAAAACAATTTATATTTATACGGATTTTTCTATAGTCAAAAATGATATTCTAAAATCTGACAAAATTATTTACAAAAAATTATTCAAACAATCAGAAGAATTTGGAGAAAATTGTTCAAGAAAAGTAAAATGCATATTTGATTATTTTAATAATTCCATAACAAGAGATAGACAAAACGACAATATACTATTTCTAGATATAGATTGTTTTATAGTTAAGGATTTATCAAGCTTATTTCATAAAGATTTCTATATAGGGATTACTGTTTATCCAGAAATAAAAGAAAAGTACAAAACAAATAACGTAAGTTCGGGATTCGTAGCTATAAAAAATAACGTAAAAGCT
>Ga0137320_1000146_pt1 | contig 12189 bp, 11 predicted proteins | sample EasRivERMZT366_2_FD_104754 | JGI IMG/M metagenome (GOLD analysis project Ga0137320, IMG submission 104754) | Soil microbial communities from meander-bound floodplain in the East River, Colorado, USA - East River MetaG ERMZT366_2 | ecosystem: Environmental > Terrestrial > Soil > Floodplain ...
ACATCTGAAGGCCAATGGACTCCAGAAAAAATTCTGGAGAATGCCATAAGACAAGTGATTGATAAAAAAATCACAGCCAAAGTTAAGCTGTATGGCAACAATCCAAAAGATAGCGCAAAAAAGGCAGACGCATGGCCCGATGGAAAAGAGGGATGGTTTGGTTTTTTAATCAGCTGATTAACAGAAAAAATCTCCATTGGCCTCTTTCTTTTGTAAAAAAAGTATATTGATTCGCTTATTATTAATCTTGCAACAACTGCGGAAAAAAATGGAAAAATGAAAATTTCAAAGTTGCTAGCTACTAAAGCAACTAATGCCAGTACCAAGAATAATAATGGACCCAAATAAACTGAACAAAATATTGCAAAAAAATCCAAAACTTTGGATTTTTTTGCAAAACTATTAATCAAATTAAACAAGTAAAGATCTATATTCATTGTTATCTGGTACTCTAAGGCAGTGGAAACTTTTTACAGAGCTTTTTAACTTCTTCTCTAAGTTTTTTGACTGATGTTGAGTTTGAAATTGTCTCGTTAATCCAGCCTGCTATCATCTTCATTTCTTTTTCTTTCATTCCTCTTGTAGTAATTGCTGGAGTACCTATTCTGACTCCCGATGGCTTAAAGGGCCCCGCTGGATCATGAGGAATACTATTTCTGTTGGTAGATATTCCAATGCTTTCTAATAAGTTTTGGGCATCAATCCCAGTAATATTTTTATTCCTTAAATCAATTAACATCAAATGGTTATCTGTTCCGCCACTGATTAAGTTAAAGCCATGGTTTTTTAATTCTCCAGCTAATGTTTTAGCGTTTTTTACAATTTGAGCGGCATATTTTTTAAATGCTGGTGTTGAGGCTTCTTTTAAGCAAACCGCAATAGCGGCAATAGCGTTTTCATGCGGACCACCTTGTAATCCGGGGAATACTGCTTTGTCAATTTTCTTGGGAAGGTCAGTATCTTTTTCAACTCCCTTTTTTGTTACCATAATCAATCCTCCCCTTGGACCTCGCAACGTTTTATGAGTGGTTGTGGTCACAATATGCACAAATGGCACTGGACTTGAGTGGGCTCCTCCGACTATCAATCCAGCAATGTGAGCAATATCAGCAGCTAAGTAGGCTCCAACGGAATCGGCAATTTCTCCCAATCTCTTCCAATCAAAAAGTCTTGGATAAGCGCTTCCCCCCACCCAAATGAGCTTTGGTTTGTGCTCTTTTGCCATTTTTTCAAACTCATCATAGTCAAGCAAGTGAGTTTTTGGGTTAAGGCCATATTGCACAGCCTTATAAAACTTGCCTGAAAAACTGGGTTTTGAGCCATGGGTTAAGTGTCCCCCCATGGGTAAAGCCATGCCCATAATAGTGTCTCCGGGATTAGCAGTAGCCATGTAAACTGCCGCGTTTGCCGGACTGCCAGAGTGAGGTTGAACATTCACATGTTCAACCTTAAATAATTTTTTTGTTCGTTCAATTGCTAAATTCTCCACCATATCTATAAATTGGTTACCGCCATAATATCTTTTTCCGGGATAGCCTTCAGCATATTTATCAGTTAGTATAGACCCCAAGGCCTCTCGTACAGCTGGTGAGCAATGGTTTTCAGATGGAATCATTTGTAAAGAAGTCTTTTGCCTTTCTATCTCTAAATCAATTATTCTTGCTACTTGCGGATCCTTATTTTTTAGCTCCATATTTTTATTTTTCATTTTGTAATTTTATCATAATTACATAAAAAAAGAACCACATTTCTATTCTATAAATGAAAAGTGGTTCGCCTAATTAGTTGCCCTCAATGCTTTTTTCAACATCTTCAATAATCCCACAAAATATTTCGAACCACCCATTTTGAATACGAGTGAGGGGAGTATCTAGAAGTTCTACTCTCAGGAAAAGCTCCGTTGCTGTTATGTTGATGGCACGACAAATGCGCATTAAGACTGGGAAGGTTACATTCGTCTTTCCAGTCTCAATTTCCGAGAGGTATGCTTGCGTAATTTTCACCTTACACGCTAGCTTATTTTGCGTAATCCTTTTCGATCCACGCTTTCTGAGTTGAGCGATAACTCTCCCGACATTCCTGGTCATCTTTTCTTGATTCATAGAACACCTGCGTAAAAAGAGTTTAATAAAGAGAGCTAAATAATGCTTACCACATTATCTTAATTTAATCAATTTAGGACTAGTTAAGCCCATTATTGCAGATGGTTTTGATTTTTTAAGATTTCCCCCATCAATAATAAGAACTTCTTTCTGCTCTCTAAATGATTTTTTTATATCCTCAATAGTTCTTAATACTTCTCTCCCAGATATATTTACAGAGGTTTGGACTAACGGACGATTTATTTTTTTAAGCAGCTCGTTTAAAAACTTATGTTTTGGAATTCGGATGGCAATAGTATCTTTCGCCACACCGTATAATTTTCTATTCTTAACTTTCACTTTGAGATTTGGATTTTGAGATTTGCATTTTAACACAAATGTATATTTCCCTGGCCAGTATTTTTTTATTATTTTCTCTTGCTCCTTACTAATCTCCGCCAACCCTTTTGCCATTGTTAAATCCTTAACAAAAATAGGCAGTGGCTTTGATTTCAGCCGTTTTTTTATTTTATAAATCTTTTCAACCGCTTTTTTGTTTGAAGCATCGGCCAAAAATCCGTACACGGTGTCAGTTGGACAAATGACTACACCCCCCTTTTTTAAAGCTGAAATTGCTTTATTTAATCCCTCCATGGGTAATAAGTTCTGATAATTTCTCCACGTCATCTGGCTTTCCAAAGTCAATCCAATAGTTTATCTCTTTTATCTTTACCTTCCCTTCTTTTGCCAGTAGTGAAATAACATCTGTAATTTCATACTCTCCACGGGGGGATTTCTTAATGAGAGGCAGTTTTTCAAATACTTCGGTGGTAAATGTAAAGGGTCCTGTATTTATCACATCCCCTACGAATTCCTTTGGTTTTTCAATAATTTCCCTCAAAAAACCATTGTCCTCAATAAGTACGCCGTACTTTTCAGGATGGTCATGCTTCATGCCAGCCACATAATTAAACCCATCTTCAATATTCATAGCTTTCAAATCCTCCACAGCGTACAAATTATCTCCATACAAAAAAACAAAGGGTTCCGCAATATCTTTCACACACATTAAAGGGCATGCTGTCCCATACATGCCTCCCTCCTTGGGGCCCAATAGCTCATACTGACTAACACACCTAATGCTAATGTTCGTTTTGGTAGGAGGAATATAATCTTTGATAAATGCTTCAATTTTTTCTCCTTTGTACCCAACCACTAAAATGATATCGGTGTAGCCAGCCCTAACAACGTTATCTAATACATACGTCAAAAAGGGTTTTTCCAAAACGTGAATTAAATGTTTCGGCTTATCTTTTGCTAATTCCAACATGCGGGTTCCTTCCCCGGCTGTAGCTAGTACTATTTTCTTAATCATCCTATTTTTATAAAACAATGTTAATTAACTTATCTGGTACAAAAATTATTTTCTTAGGCTTTTTATTTTTAACCCAATTTTTCACTTTCTCAGACCTTAAGACAGCTTCTTCTACATTTTTCTGACTAATGCCAGCTGATAGATCAATTTTATCTCTAACCTTACCATTAATTTGAATTATTACTAATACTTTTTCTTGCTGAATTAATTTTTCATCATATTTGGGCCATTTTTGTTGGCTACACAAACCCCTAAAACCTACTACTCCCCATAATTCTTCTGATAAGTGGGGTGCAAAGGGCGATAAAATTACTAAAAACCTTGCTAAGTCCTTCTTGTTTAATTCTTCTTCTGCAGTCTGCCATTTATTTGTAAATTCCATAAGAGAGCTCACCGCTGTATTAAATTTCATTAATTCAATATCATCTCCAACTTTCTTAATCGTTTTATTAAGCAATATTTTTAATTTTTCATTGTCATTTTGAGTTTTGGGATTTGCACTTTGAACTAGCTTATAAACTTTTTCTAAAAATCTTCGGCAACCAATAATGCCCTTTGAATCCCAGGGAATCATTTGCTCAAATGGACCCATAAACATTTCGTAAACCCTAAGAGTATCTGCCCCATATTGGGCTACTACCGTGTCTGGGTTAATGACGTTACCCTTAGATTTTGACATCTTCACTCCGCCAGGACCCAAAATAACTCCGTGCGAAGTCCTTTTCTTATAGGGTTCTGATCCTACGGACTCGGGAACCGCTCCAATGTCGTATAAAAACTTAAAAATAAATCTTGAGTAGAGTAGGTGCAATGTTGTGTGCTCCATGCCCCCATTATACCAGTCAACAGGCAACCAATAATTTAAAATTTTACTATCGGCTAGCTTTTTGTTGTTTTTAGGATCTGTATACCTTAAAAAATACCAATTAGATCCGGCCCAATTGGGCATTGTGTCTGTTTCTCTTTTTGCTGCCCCTTTGCATTTTTTACATTTTACATTAACCCATTTTTCAATAGAAGCTAAGGGAGACTCTCCTGTATCAGTCGGCTGATACTTTTTGACATTAGGGAGCTCAACCGGCAAATCTATATCTCTCACTGCCTGCCAGCCACAATTTTGGCAAAAAACCATCGGAATTGGCTCACCCCAATAATGCTGCCTTGAGAAAATCCAATCTCTTAATTTATAACTTGTTCTATTATCAGCTAAGTTCTTTTCTTTCAGCCATAGGATAATTTTGGGACGTGATTCTGCCGAAGTTAAGCCATCAAATTGCATTGAATTGTGCAAAACACCCTCTCCCTCATAGCACTCTTCAAGGTTTTTAACTTTGTGAGCCAACTCTTCATTTTCTGGCATTACTGATGTACGTAAAGGTATGCCATATTTTTTGGCTAACTTAAAATCTCTTTTGTCGTGGGCGTCAGCAAAAACAGCTCCCGTTCCATATTGCTCAAGAACGAAGTCAGCAACCCAAACAGGAATCTCTTCTCCAGTTGCAGGATTCCTTGCTAAAATCCCCTTTAATTCAATACCCGTAACATCTTTTTCTAAATTAGACCTATCAATATCAGAAATGCTTTTTGCTGATTTAACATAATCTTGGACCTCCTGGAAGTTTTCTATTTTTTCTTTGTGTTTTTCAATAAATTTATGGCCAGGAGACAAAATTAAAAATGTTCCAGAAAATATTGTATCTATCCTTGTGGTAAAAACTTCAACGGGGTCTTCAAATCCTTCAACGGGAAACCTTACAATGGCACCTTCCGATTTTCCAATCCATTCTTTCTGCTGAACCTTAACTCTTTCTGGATAGTCAACCATATTCAAATCTTCTAGCAACCTTTCTGCATATTTAGTTATTTTTATAAGCCATTGTTCTTTCTCCCTTTTTTCCACGATCGTACCGCATCTTTCACATTTTCCTAAAACAACTTCTTCATTTGCCAAACCAATTTTACAGGAAGGGCACCAATTGATATTTATTTTGTCTTTATAAGCCAATCCGCTTTCAAAAAGCTTGATAAAAATCCATTGCGTCCATTTATAATACTTAGGATCAGTAGTATTTACTTCGCGGCTCCAATCAAAAGAAAGGCCAATTAAATTCATTTGCCTCTTGAAACTTTTTGTATTCTTTTCGGTCACTATAGATGGATGAACGCCCTTTTTAATGGCATAGTTTTCGGTTGGCAGACCAAAGGCATCCCAACCCATTGGGAATAAAACATTGTACACTTCCATTCTTTTCTTGCGGGCAATTACATCCAAGCCAATATACGGCCTACAGTGGCCCACATGCAATCCATCTCCGGAGGGATATGGAAATTCGTCTAAAAGGTAAAACTTCCTCTTTTTTGAGTTGTTTTGCGCTTTAAAAATATTGGACTTGTACCACTTATCCTGCCATTTCTTCTCTATTTTTTGAGGGTTGTACTTGATCATAATAAGAATAATTTGGTTATCCTACCATAATTTGTTCGTAAAAAAAAGCCCGTTAGAATGCGGGCTCTGCGGACTCAATTGGCTAATATGGCCATGCAGTCCGGAAAAATTCTCTTCAAAAGGATAGAGAGCTTTTCCCCTTTAAGCTTTGATTTTGCCATGTTTCTAATCCTGTAGAAATATTTGGGATCTATCTTCCTTGATTCGACAGAGCAAATATTAGTATCAATTCCCTCTAAAAAATCAAGATATTCTTGGATGTATTGTTCCCCATTATTGATCGCCAACGAAAAACCTTGCGTCTCTTTGAAAACGGTGATGCCAAAATTCCCAAAGTCAACGCTGAAGAAATTTCCCTCGACTAAATAAATTTCCACAAAGCAAGATGCTCTAGGTTCCATGGCTTAGTCCCCTTTTGAAGATTTAAAGAACAAAACGCCAGAAAACTATTCGATCAAATATTAAATAGTTTTCTGGCGTTTTCTGTTGTTACTTCGTCAACCTCCTTAAAGCTGATGCCCTTAAGATCAGCCATTTTTTTGATTGTATGTTTTATAAAAATTGGCTCGTTTCTTTTTTCGCCTTCTGGAGCTGGTGTTAAATAGGGGCAGTCAGTTTCAACTAAAATACTTTCTAGCGGAATTTCTTTAATTATTCCATCAATATTAAACTTAAAGATAATACCGTTAATACCAATGCAAAATCCTAGCCTGACATACTTTTTAGCTTGCTCTAAGGTTCCCGTAAAGCAATGTATGACGCCTCTGTTTTCATCCCTTTTTTGTAGAACCTCAATAACATCATCATGCGCCATCCTGCAATGTAAAATTAAAGGTAAATTTAGTTCTTTTGCTAAATCCAATTGTTCAATAAAAACTTTCTTTTGCTTTTCTTTAAACTGCTGCAGTTTTGCGGTAGTTTTTGGCTTGTAGTAATAATCCAAGCCAATTTCTCCAATAGCCACCACCTTCTTTGACTTAGCTAATTCTTTATATTTCTCTTTATCAAATTCCTGCTCGTTTATTAAAAATTCGCCCTCATCTGGGTCTGTCCTTACTTTTATAAATTCGGCGGCTGCGTAAATAGGATGGAGGCCTATGGCAGCAAAAACTCCTTCTGGATATTTTTCAGCCAATTCAACAGCGTTTTTGCTTGTTTCGTACTTTGTGCCCACATTTATCATCCAGATATTTTTTGCTAAAGTTCTTTTTACAACTTCATTTGCATCGTCCTTAAAAGCATTGAACTGTAGGTGGCTATGAGTATCTATAATCATTTTTCCATACTAATCTAATTATTATAAATAGAAAAGCGGGAAACCATTATGAATGAATCCCCCGCTTTATTTTTTGCCTGTCTAATTAATCGACAGGCTTGACCACCACCGTGGAAGATGCTGGCCCCGAGCCAGTTTTGCCGTGGATGGCCTCAAGCACCTCCTGCCGATGGACTGGCACCTCTTTGGGTGCCACGATACCGAGACGAACCTTGTCACCTCGAATTTCCACCACCGTTACGGTGATGTCATTGTTGATGACAATCGATTCATTTTTTTTGCGAGATAGCACCAACATGGCAATCCTCCAGAAAAGGGGTGGGAAGTCCCAAGCCATCCACTGGCCCGGGGAGGTGAGAACAAACAAACTAATTATCTTATAACAATAACTTCACATTAAGTCAAACCTCGGAAAGAGCATTGTGGGCTTCCTATCCTCAAGAGCTTTTTTGATTTTTTCTGAGGTTTCTGGCAAAAATGGCAAAAGTAAATCTGATATTTCATTGAGCGCAAAAAGCACGTCAGAAACCACTTGAGAGGCACTCTTTCTACCCTCCCACGGCTTTTCTTCGTTTATATATTTATCACAAAAACCAATAAAATCCCATATAGATTTTAAGGATTCATTAAATCTAAATTCCCCCAAGTATCTCTTACATTCCTTTTCGGATCTTTCTGATGCTTTTTTAATTTTTAAAGTTGGTTTTTCCTCCCTAAAGTTAGGTTTTTTGGCTAAAGCTATTGTTCTTGCCAAGAGATTCCCAACTCCTCCTGCTAAGTCTGAATTATACCTCTGTTCAAGTTTTTCATATGTAAAATCTCCATCTTCGGTTGGAATAATTTCCCTTAATAGGTAATATCTTACAGCATCCGTTCCATACTTTTTAACTAACTCAAATGGGTCAATAATATTCCCTATAGATTTTGACATTTTTTGACCACCAACAGTTATAAATCCGTGAACAAAAATACTTTTGGGCAATTCAATGCCCAGAGACAAAAGCATTGCAGGCCAATAAATAGCATGGAATTTAATAATATCTTTTCCAATACAATGAACATTTGCAGGCCAGTATCTTTTAAATTTCTTCTCATCATTCTCATATCCAATAGCAGAAATATAATTTGGCAGAGCATCGGCCCACACATAAATGATTTGACTATCACTCCCTGGGACCGGAATACCTTCATACTTTTCTTTAGACCTTGAGAAACTTAGGTCATCTAATCCATTTTCAATCATTTCTAAAATCTCATTCTTTTTTGATTCTGGAATAATTTTAACCTTACCACTTTCTATTAAATCCTTAACTTGAGGCAAATATTTTGAAAGCTTAAAAAAATAGTTTTCTTCTTCTATTTCTTCTACAGGAGATTGATGAATAAGGCATTTTCCGCCAACTATCTCTTTTGCGGTCTTAAACGCCTCACAACCAAAGCAATATAGCCCTTTATATTTTTTTTTATATAAATCTCCCTGCTCATCTAATTTCTTCCATAGTTTTATAACTGCTGGAATATGTCTTGACTGGTCAGTAGTTCTGATAAAGTCATCTGTTGATAGATTTAAAACCTCTCTTAATTGTTGAAACTTACCTGCTGTTTGATTTAAAAAGTCTTTCAAACTCATACCAGCAGATTCCGCTGCTTTCTTAGTTTTTAATCCATGTTCATCGGTTCCCGTTAGGAAAAACACGTCGTTGCCTAAGGAGCGTTGAGATCTCGCCAAAACGTCGGCTTGAATTGCTTCTAGCGCAAAGCCAATGTGCGGCGGCGCATTTGTATAGGGAATGCTTGTTGTAATATAAAACTTCTTTTTCATGTGATACAATTCAGTTATTATACTCATTTTAAGCTAAATTTCCATGATTTTACTAGTCCACATGCTCTTTGGAGCAGCAGTCGGCTATAAAGTATATTCACTTACAAATAGCATCTGGTTAGCAGGATTTTTGGCCTTAGCAAGTCATTACTTTTCGGATTTATTTCCACATGCTGAATATTTAACATCTGTAGAAGACACAATAAAAAGTGTCAAAAATGACCTGTCTGGCAATCGTTTAAAAGAAATCTCTATGGTTCTCTTGGATTTTTTTCTTGGGTTTCTGTTTATATTTATAGTCTCAACAAACCAGTTTTTTATTTATCTGTTCGCAGTTTTAGCCCTAATACCTGACGGCCTTACTATTGTTAATTCTCTCTTTAAAATAAGAATCTTAGAAGCTCATCAATGGTTCCATGGAGACATAGTCCAGTATTTGACTAAAAATAAAAAGTTCCCCGTGTTTTGGAGAATTTTTACTCAAGTTCTAGCTGTCCTGATAAGTATTTACCTCTTGGGGAACTAAACTACTTCCATTTGAGATTTTTTTCTCTTTTCTAAAAAATCCTTTAAAAATTCATAAATAATTCCAAAAACAGGCACGACAAAAATAATTCCCAAAAGGCCAAACATCTTTCCTCCAACTAAAATAGCTACTAAAACTAAAACTGGCGGCAAATCCAAAAACTTTTTCATCAATAAGGGAGTCACAATGCTATTTTCTATTTGTTGGATTATTATTAAGGCGACAACAAGGTAAATTGCCACCAACCATGAGTTTGATACACCCACAAATAAAAGAACCAATAAAGCGGTAATTAACGGGCCAATAAAAGGCACAAAAGTTAATGCTCCAGAAATTAGCGCCAAGATCAAGCTGTACTTTATACCGAATAAAAAGAAAATGATAAATGAAACAATACCTACAAACAAACAGGCCAGAACTCTTGCTCCAAACCACCCGGAAACTTGAAATTGGGCTTTTTCAAAAATAGTTAAAACAGCGTGCTCATATTTTTTGGGGGTTAATAGAGATAAAAATCTTTCTGGTCCCTTATGCTCCAAAGAGATGTAAAAAGCAAAGACAAAGATTACGATAGTTGAGGCAATGCCGCCAAAAAATATAGTAATAGCCTTGATAATACTTGTAGAGCTTTCTTGTAGTTGACTTACCAATGTCAATGTAAAACCCTCAAAGTCTTTAGCAACATTTAACCCTAGATCTTTCAATAAAGGGTTGATATTTTCAAAATACTCAGGTATGTTTTGCGCAAACTGCTTGATTTCAAAGGCAAAGATAGGGGCTGTAATTAAAATCAACAAACCCACCGCTCCAAAAATTGACACGTAAACCAAAATGACTGCTATGACTTTAGGAAAGCGTAATTTCCTTAAAAAATTAATTGCGGGCTCCATCAACAGAGAAATTACAAGGGCAAAGAAAAACCAAATAACAATATCTCTTGCTAGAAAAAGTACATATAAAGCAAAACCAGCAATAAAAACCTTAACAATAGTCTGCCACGAAATATCAAGTGTTTGTTCTGACATAATCAGGTAAAACTACAACTTTAGTATTTTTTCTAAATTATTTCTATCCTTTTCTCCAAAGGGACCAATAACTGCCAAATTTAAATTATTATTTTTAAATATGTCTTCTGCTACTTTCTTTATATCATTTGCAGAGACTTTATCAATCATTTGGAGTTTTTCTTCCGGAGTTAAAACTCTTTCATTCATTACCTCTTGGGCTGCATAAAAAGATGCTTGATTGTCGGTTGCGTCTAAAGATAGAGACATTGTACCCCTTAAGTAATCTTTTGCTTTTTGAAGTTCTTGTTCCGTTATTTTATTAGTTTTTAAATCTTTGTACTCCTTTAACACCAGCCCTATTGCCTTTTCCAAGCTATCGTTCTTGATGCCGGATTGAGTGACAAAGTATCCAGCATCAGTAGTAGGCTCAAAAGACGTATGGACATAATAAGCCAAACCATTTCTCTCTCTTACAGAAATAAAAAGCCGTGAACTCATATTTCCGCCTAAAATCACGGCCATTAAACTTAATGCGTATCTTCTTTTATCATACATATCATAAGCCCTCACCCCAAGGCAAAAATGAGTTTGATCTGTTTTTTTGTGGTGGATTAAAACCGCAGGTACCGACTGTTTTTCCTTTGTTGCCGGTTTTTCTAAACTTTTCCTTACCGCTATATTAGCAAAATAGTTTTTAACCTTTTCTTCTATTTTTTTAGAGTCTATATTCCCTGCCACACACACCACTGTATTTAAATTTGAATAGTGGCTGTGGTAGTAATCCAAGAGTTTTTCTCGGGTATAATTTAAGATTGTTTCTTTCTCTCCGACAATTCTCCAGCCGGCTGGCTGGTCTCCATAGAGCAAATCTTCAAAAAGCTCTGAAACATAAGAGGTTGGGGTATCTAAATACATATTCAATTCCTCTATTACAACGCCCTTCTCCCTTTCCAATTCTTCTTTATCAAATTTTGAATTCAAAAACATATCTGAAATCCAATCTAATGCAATATCTGTATGTTTTTTATCAACTTTTGCCCAAAATCCCGTAACTTCTTTTGATGTGAATGCATTATATTGCCCTCCAATTCTATCTAATGTTTCAGATATGGCCAAAGTATTTGGCCTTTTTTGGGTACCCTTAAAAAACATGTGCTCTAAAAAGTGCGAAATGCCGTTAATATCTTTTGTCTCATATTTTGAGCCCGTACCAACCAAAATCAAAACAGTTACGCTATTGGCGTTTTTCATTGGAACCGCAATCACCCGCAAGCCATTTTTTAAAACTTTTTTACTAAACATATAATTATTATTTGCCAAATCTATCAACGAAATCTTGTTTCGAAATAATCGCCCCCTTTGAATGAATTGTTTCTCCCTCAACCAATGTAAAACCCAGTTTTTTCATCCGTTCAGGATGCTTCTTAATGAGTCGTGAATCTGCGTGAATGTGAGTGATAGTTGGGTAGTCTTCAATAATCTCAGCCAAATCTTTGAGTCCTTCCATAAATAATTCCTCGAGCCTAGAAAGTTCTATCCCTGTCGTCGGAAAGTGCAACTCGATAGTGTCGCCTTTCACCTCACAATGCAGAGCTTGGTTGACTATTATTTTCTCAATACGCTTCCCTTCTGCATCTCTCATGCCAAGTTTATAAA
>Ga0137320_1000151_pt1 | contig 11886 bp, 8 predicted proteins | sample EasRivERMZT366_2_FD_104754 | JGI IMG/M metagenome (GOLD analysis project Ga0137320, IMG submission 104754) | Soil microbial communities from meander-bound floodplain in the East River, Colorado, USA - East River MetaG ERMZT366_2 | ecosystem: Environmental > Terrestrial > Soil > Floodplain ...
ACACGGGCGCGGCCAGCCGAAAGGCCAGTTCAAACAAGTCCATCCCGCGCTGCCACACCTCCAGCTTCATGTAGCCGCGATTCAGGTTCCGTCGTTTCGTGTATTCCGCCATAAGGATTGGATTGTTGGATTAATGGATAAATGGTTTGTTAGCAAACGCAATGCAGACCACTCATCCACTCATCCATCAATCCATTCATCCCTCTGTAGGGTTTGCCTTGCGCAACTCAAACCAGAACCGGCTGCCTTGACGGGGAGTGGATTCCACGCCCACCCGTCCGCCCATGCGTTCCACGCCTTTCTGGACAATAGCCAGGCCGATACCGGTCCCCGGATACTTCTGCCCGTGCAGCCGGATGAAGAGCCGGAAGATCTGTTCTTGATGGTCGGGCGCAATGCCAATGCCGTTGTCTTCCACCCACACACGAACAAACTCGCCTTGGTCTTCGGCGCGCAGGCGGATAAGCGGCGGCACTTCCGGGGAAACGAACTTCAAGGAGTTGCTTATCAGATTGAACAGCACTTGCCCAAGCGTCGGCTCGTATGCCAGCACGCAAGGCCACGGCCCAACGTTTTCCGCGCGCGCGTTCTTTTCTTTAATCTCATTTTCCAAACGCGAGAGCACGGACTGCATGACAGTTTCAAAGCTCACTGAAGTCAGGTCGATTGGTTGCTGGCTGATGCGGCTGAAGGCCAGCAAGTCCTGCAGCAACGCATCCATGAATTGCGCCGAGCGGTTGATGCGGTGGGCACAGTCCTGCCCTCTTTCGCTCAGTCCGGCAGCCTCCTCTTCCACGAGGATCGCGGAAAAACCCTGCATCGAGCGCAGCGGCGCGCGCAAGTCGTGCGCGATGGAGTAGACGAAGGCTTCCAACTGCTTGTTGGTGGCCGTCACTTCTGCCGTGCGTTCAGCCACGGCTGCTTCAAGTTGCCCCGCCCGGTCGGCCAGTTGCGCTTGCGCCTGGCGCAACATGGCCTCGTTCCGTTTACGATGGGAAATGTCGCGGGCGACTTTCGACGCGCCCACGACCTGGCCGTCGCTGTTTCGGATGGGAGAAAGGGTCAGGGAAATGTCGAGCAACGTACCGTCTTTGCGGCGGCGCACGGTCTCATAATTGGCGATGGACTCTCCCTGGCGAATTCGTTCCAGGAGGCCAGGCTCTTCGTCGAGGTGGTCCGCCGGAATGAGCATCGTCACGGACTGGCCGACCGCCTCCCGCGCGGTGTAACCAAAGAGACGTTCCGCACCCTGGTTCCAACTGGTGATGATGCCGTTGAGGTCTTTGCTGACAATCGCGTCTTCCGACGACTCCACGATGGCCGCGAGCCGGGCGCGCGTTTCGTCGTATTGTTTGCGCTCGGTGATGTCAGTGAAAAGAACCGCGACCCAATTGCTGCCAGACTCGCCCACCCGGAAGGCATAGACCTCGAACGAGCGGTGCAGTCCTTTGTAAGCCCCGGCAAAACGCACCGGCACACCCGTCCTCGCGACGCTGCCGTAGTTCGTGAGCCAATGTCCTTCAATGTCCGGCACGAACTCCAGCATCCGTTTGCCAACCACGTCGTGCATTCCCGACTGTTTCTCGAACGCGCCGTTCACTTCCACAAAGCGGTAATCGACCGGCTTTTCATGCGCGTCGAAAATCACCTCGATGATGCAATAGCCCTCGTCCATCGAATCGAACAGCGTGCGGTAACGTTCCTCGCTCTCGCGCAATGCTTCCTCCGCCTCTTTGCGCTCGGTGATGTCGGTGGTGATGCCGGAATAACCGAGGAATTCGCCGTTGGGGCCGATGCGCGGCTGGCCCACGGAATGCATCCAGCGGTATTCGCCATCGTGACGGCGGAAACGGAACTCGGCGTCGAACGGCGCTCGCTGCTCCATCGCTCGCAGGTAGGCGTTGACATACCCATCGCGGTCGTCGAGATGGATAAAACGCGCCCAATCGTACCCACGAACGTCGGGAACATCGACGCCGAGAAAAGCGGCATAGCCGCGATTGACGAATTCCGCGCCCTCGGGCCCGTTCACCCAAATGAGAGCGGGAGCGCTGTCGGCCAGCACGCGAAAGCGTTCCTCGCTCTCGCGCAACACCCCCGCCTGCTTGCGCTCCGTGATGTCGCGGATGTTGCACTGGATGACCGATGTGCCGTCCTCATCATAACGATTGGCCATGACTTCGACTGCGCGCTTGTCGCCGGATTTGGTTTGGAGCGGCAAATCTTCGCAGCGAACAAATCCTGTCTGTTGCAACTCGCGAAACGCAGCGTGGCTCGTTTGCTCATTCTTGAGCAGGCCGATTTGCCAGAGTTCCTTCCCCAGCAATTCCTCGCGCGTGTAGCCGAGCAAATCGGCGACGAACGGATTGGTATCGGTGATTTTTCGACTGACGGAATCCAGAATCAGCACGCCCTCGTGAGCGGCCTCAAAAAGACGGCGGTAGCGGATTTCAGAGACGCGCACCTTCTCGTCGAGGCGCTGCCGCTCGGTGATGTCTTCGATGGAGAAGAGAATCATTTGCGGCGTGTCGGCCAACTGATCCAGCCGCCGGGCATTGAGCAGCATCGTGCGCCGTCCAATGTCCGGGAAGTTGTGCGTCACCTCGAAGTCGTTGAAGAAACTGTTTCGGGGCAAAATATCTTCGAGCAACGCGCGCAGTTTGGGAATGTCCCACTGGCGATTGCCCACCTCGTAAATCAACCGGCCCTCGGTCTGGTCGGGCGTGGTCTGGAACGCTTTGTAGAACGCTTCGTTGGCGGTGTTCACGCGCAAGTCGCCGCGCAGAACGATGAGCGGGTCGCGCGCGGTCCGAATGGTCGCTTCGGCGTAATTGCGCGCGGCCTTGGCTTCCTGTTCGTTGCGTTTAAGGTCGTTGATGTCCACCAGCACCAGCACCGCGCCATCGACCTTGTTGTCGAGGGACATGTAGGGGCGCACCCGCAGGGAAAACCAGCGCCCGTCGCGATCCTGTACCTCGTGCTCCTGCTCGCGCACCGTGTCGATGACTTCGCGGACGAGGGTTTCCAGGTCGGGTGGCGAATCCGTTCCGGGGAGCGCGACCGTCCCGGTCGCTCCCGTCGGCGTCCCGCCGACGGGTTCTGTGGCCGCGCGCCGCTGCGAAGTGTCTCGGCGAGACGCCTCGACAGCGACCGGGACGGTCGCGCTCCCCTTTCCGAAGACCAGATTGTGCCGCAGGTTGCTGAGGGGGCGACCGATATCGAGGGCGAGGAGGTTGAATTGCTTTTCCGCCTGCGCGCTGAAGCGGCGAATGGTCAGGTCGCGTCCGAGCAGGACGATGGCGAGTCTCGTTGAAGTTTGGAGGTTGCCGAGATCGCTGCTGAGCCGGATCAACTCGACGTTCCGATTGGCCATCTCCTCGTTGACTGTGGTTAGCTCCTCGTTAGCTGACTCCAACTCCTCCTTGGAGGTTTCGAGTTCTTCATTGACGCTCTGCAATTCCTCGTTGGCGGAGGTGACTTCCTCGTTGGAAGCCTGGAGTTCTTCGTTGGCCGCTTCGTGCTGTTCCTGGATGGATTGCAAGTAATCGCGCGTCTCGGAAACCTCGCGCTCCAACTCGGAGACACGGCGGGATTTTTCCCGCGCGGGGAGCGCGACCGTCCCGGTCGCCCCCGTCGGCGTCCCGCCGACGGATTGTTTGGACGCGCGTCGATCCGAAGTGTCTCGGCGAGACGCCTCGACAGCGGGCGGGACGCCCGCGCTCCCCTCCTCAAACAAAATCAAAAAGCAACGTTCCCGCAGATTCTTCAGGGGAATGACTTCCACGTTTACGGTGCGCGTGTTGCCATTCTGATTGATCCGCACGTTCTCCCTGCGCGCGGTTTTGTTTTCTTTCTTCGCCTTGTTGATGGCGGCCCGCAACGGCAGCATCAAACCTTCCCGCGCCATTTTGAGAACATCAAAACTCGCTTTGCCCGTGGGCGGCTCAAGATAGGCGCTGGTCGGCCCGCGGAACTGGAGGACTTGCAGGTCCGCATTCACAAGCACGCCGGGAGGAGCGAACTGATTGACCGTGACCCGGTCGGCTTCGCGCTGGGCGTTGAGTTCGCCGCGGAAACCTTCCGGTGCGGAGCGCGGCTCTGTGAGCCGCAGCAGGTCCGGCCCAGACAAAGCACTGCGGCTCACAGAGCCGCGCTTCGCCTGCCCGTGTTCTTTTCTGGTCGGGAGATGAAACGTCCGAATGGGCGCGGATTTCCTGGAAAAGATTTTGTGCTTCTTGTCCACCGGCTCGAACAGTTCGGTGAAGCCGCCGATGGATTCCGACGCACCCAGCAGCAAAAATCCCTCCGGCTTGAGCGCATAATGGAAGGTAGGAAACGCCTTCTGCTGCAAACTCGGCTCAAGATAAATCAGCAGGTTGCGGCAACTGATCAGGTCCATGCGCGAGAACGGCGGGTCGCTGATGAGATTCTGCCGCGCGAAGACGACCATCTCACGCAATTGTTTGACGACCCGGTAGCCGCCTTCCTCCTCGACGAAGAAACGCCGCAACCGTTCCGGCGAGACATCCTGCGCGAGGCTTTTGGCGTAAAGCGCGTGGCGGGCCTTGTCCAGCAGCGCGTTATTGAGGTCGGTGGCGAACACCTGGAGCTTGGACAGGCGGGGCGCTTTCTCGGCGGCTTCCACGAACGTCATGGCAATGGAATATGCCTCCTGACCGGTGGAACAGCCGAGCACCCAAACGCGGAACGGGTCGTCGCCGCGCCGCTGAAGGAGCTTGGGAAAGACTTTGCTCTTGAGCACGTCGAACGCTTCCGGGTTGCGGAAAAAACTGGTCACGCTGATGAGCACATCCGAGTAGAGCGCGTCCAGTTCCTTGCCGTTGCCGCGCAGGAAATCCGCGTAATCCTCCAGCGTATTCTTTCTGTTGAGTACCATGCGCCGCGTGATGCGCCGCCTGATGGTCGTGGATTTGTAGAGCGAGAAATCCGCCCCGGAATGGTTGCGAAGCAGCAGCAGAATGTTTTTGAAGCCGTTTTCTCCGCCTTTGCCGCGCGCCCGCTTCGCTCCCGTGGGCTGACTTCCACGCCCGCCCGATGGCAGCGGAGTTTCATCGTCCTCGTGCGCCGTGGCGGATGCGCGGTCCTCTGCCGGGGAGACAAGTTCGGAAGGTTGCCCCGCGACATAAGGATGCATCGCAATGCGGGCGAGTTCCTTCGCAATGTCCTTCGGCTTGAGAACGAAATCCACGCAGCCCGCCGCCACCGCGTTCTTCGGCATCGAGTCGTATTTGGCCGATTCATCCTGCGCAAAGGTAATCCCGCCCTCGGCTTTAATGGCCTCCAATCCGAGCGTGCCGTCGGTCGCCGTGCCTGACAGAATCACCCCGATGGCCCGCTCACGCTGGTCCTGTGCCAGCGATTCAAAAAAGGAATCGATCGAACGCGCCGGTCTGCGTCCGTCCTGGCGCGGCCCCAGTTGCAACACGCCCCGCTGGATCGTCAGGTTCGTATTCGGCGGAATGATGTAAACGCGATTGGCCTCCACCCGCAGATTGTTCGTGGCCTCACGGACCGGCATCGAGGTGGCCCGTGCGAGAATCTGCGTAAGCGCGCTCTCATGCTGCGGGTCGAGATGCTGCACCAGCACGAAGCCCAAACCCGTATCGACCGGCAAATGCTTCAGCAACTCCGTGAACGCCTCCAACCCGCCCGCCGACGCGCCGATGCCGACGATGGGAAAGTGGTTTGGAGTTCCACCTTTAGGCGGTCGCGCGCCAGCTTGGACTTGGTCGCCCGTCTTTTCGGTCTGCCTGGCAGGGCTTGGGCGTCGGGCTTCTGAGTGCTTTTCGCCTTTAGATTTGTGGATCGTCTCTGCTTCAGAAACTTTCTTGCGATTTTTCATTTTCACAGGGCTCGCCCAGGCACTGCGTCGCAACAAGGTTCGCAGTGCATGCGGATTCCGCAGCCACGGGCATAGAGTATGTACCCCCCTCTCCCGCGCCTCATCAAGAACGATCTCAGGGGTGTTGTCCGCCGCACATTGAGGGTTATTGCCATCAATTTTTGCGGTGAACGCCTGAGTAATTCCAGCCAGGTAGCAGCCTTACTGAACTTTTAGGGGTTTAGTGCCTATTTCATATTCCCGGCGCACAGCCAATGATGATGCCGTATGGAAAAGACATATGTCATCGCATGGAGATCGCGGTCCAGCGCGTCGTTTGGCCAAAGCAAAAAACTTTTCACTCGCGAGGAAGCCGAACAGTTGGCCGAAGAACTCAATCAGACCCATCCCAACTTCATTCATGAACCGCTCAACCTGCCTCCAGCTGCACCTGCCGGGGCAGTCGAGATTGTCGCCCATGCGGCTGCGGCCATCCGCAACATGGTTTTTGCCTTCGCGCCTTCGCGGACGTTCGCTTTGCCGGCGCAGGGCGCAGCTTTCGCTTAAACACTCAAGGTCATTTCTTATGGAAACGAAAGCACCACAGACTGAATCCGAATCTCGGAAAACTGTTGCCATCGATTGGGCTGAATCGGAATGGTTCCAGGTTTGGCTGCGATTGGCTCGCCGCGATTATCAGGGTGATGTGAATGCTCGGAATACTCTCCCGGCGCCCGAGTTGGCCGCAGCCTGAACGATCATGCGAGAATGCTTTCGTCGCTGCCGAGCGTTGGTCACGTTCGCACAAGCGGAAAGGCTGCCTTCCTCTCACGCAGAAGAAGGCAGCCGCGCTTGCTTAGTCCGTCGAAAATTCTGATGTGTTTTCTGCGCTGGCAAACATAGCGCGGATGATAGCCCGCCACCGGTGAAAGTCCGTTCGGCGCAGAAACCGCATCAGAGTTGAATGGGCAGATGCAGTCAAATGGCGAATAGCGGCTGCACTAACTTATGAGAGAACAAGCTAAACCAGATCGTGGCCGAAAAGAATCTCAGAGCAAAAAAGGTCCACTTGACCCTCGTGAATATCCTCTGGCTCGCGATGCCAGAGGCTCAGCGGGGCGCGAAGAAATCCATTCCAAGACCCGGATGGTTTCCGCTCCGCGCCAATCACGGCGCCCCATGGAAAGAAGCAATCAAAAGCGGACGCACAGTTGATGAAGCGCTCCGCCTCTCCCCATCCGATGGGGAGAGGGGCGCGTGAGTGGGGCATTGGTCTGCGGTCTCGGCGCTTGCGATGCCCCTCACCCTCCCCCATCAGATGGATCTTCGCCCTCCACTTAAAGTTGCCGTCGCAACGTCCCCGCTATCTCGTCGAATATTTTTCCAATCTTGGACCGGTTCTTAAACTCGGCTCGCGTCATTAACCGCGACTTCTGCTTGTCTTCTTCAAACACTTTGACTTGTTCCGCAGCGAACGTGGCGTCGTAAATGTTTAGATTCGCCTCGTCGTTCAACCGGAAAGAACGATCATCAAAGTTCGTCGAACCGACCGACACCCACACGTCGTCCACGATAAGAACTTTGCAGTGATACATCGTGGGTTGGTATTCGTAGATCACAACTCCGGCGTCCAGGAGCGCGCCCCATAGCGAGCGGCTGGCGCTCTGCACGATTTTGGCGTCTGTATGCGGGCCGGGGACGATAATCTCGATCTTCACGCCGCGTTTCCGAGCAGTCACGAACGTTTCAATCGCCAGATCATCGGGCACAAAATAGGCCGCCTGCAACCGGATGCTCCTGGTCGCCGAAGCAATGGAAAGCAGATACATCAGGCGCACACTTTCGCTGCCTTCTCCGCGCGAACTTTTAAATACCTGCGCCAGTGATTCACCAGGGGGCTTCAGTTCCGGAAAGTATTCGCGTCCGAAGAGGACCTTGGCGCGGGTCTTGATCCAATTGTCTGTGAAGGCAGCCTGCATCTGGGCCACAGCGGGACCTTCGATTTGATAATGCGAATCCCGCCAATGATCCTTCGATTCCGCCTTCCCCATCCACAAGTCGGCAATTCCCACTCCGCCGGTGAATCCGACCTTGCCATCGACCACCAGGAGTTTTCGGTGCGTACGGTTGTTGATGCGGGCCACTGTGTACCAGCGCAGTGGATGATAACGCTCCACTTCCACGCCCGCGGCTTTCAGATCGTCCAGATACTTCTTCTCGATCTTGCCGGTCCCGACCCAATCCAGCAGCACATGCACCTTCACGCCGGCTTTGGCGCGCTCGCACAAGGCCTCGGAAAATTTTCGGCCAATCTCACCGGACCAATAAATGTAGGTTTCGAAGGTGATGGTTTCGCGCCCACTGCGAATGGCATCGAGCATAGCAGGGAAGATTTCATCGCCGTTTTGCAAGGCCTTCACCTTGTTGCCAGCGAGAATTCCAGGGCCGAGCAACTGGCCCATCGTGCGAACGAATTGTGGATCGCTGACGGCAAAACGGTGCGTGAGTTCGTAGCGAATCTGTTTTTCTCCCGCGCGGAGGTTCAAAAACAGAATCGTAAGAAAAAGCGTCACCACCACAGTTAGACCGACGGCGAGGAGCATCTTGGTTTTGCGCTGGAGTTTTGATTTCCCGCCCTGACGAGGCTTGCTCATGATCGGGGAGGCTTCTTGCGACGCTCGTGGTCGTGGATAAAGATAGAGATGACGAGCCAGAACCCGCCCGCGGCCGCGCCTAGAAAACAAAGGATGGCCAGACCAGGATACCCGAAGATCTGGAAACGGGTCTCAGTCTGCATCAAGGTGGATGCACCCATGATGAGCGCGGCCAAAACGATGCCCGCCGTGATGCGATTGGCGATCTTCTGAAGACCTTCCATCACCGTTTTTGCGTCCAGCGCGCGGACCTTTACTTCCAACTCGGAGTTGTTGATCGTATCCATGAATCGGTTGACGCGAGAAGGCAAACCGCTAATGAAATCCTTCATCTCCAACAGCGAACTCAGGGCGCTTCCCTGCGTCGCTTGCTTGCGCATCCGCCGCGTCATCAATTCACTCACGTTGCGGCGAATGGAGGCATTCGGATCGAAAGTCGGGTCGAGAATTTTCCCGACTTCATCCAACTGCAGCAACGTCTTTCCGAGAAGAGTCAGTTCACTCGGCACGTAGAGGCCGTTGTCGGCTGCGTTCTTCGTCACTTCCAGCACGGATTTGCCGACGTTCAGGTTTTGCAGGCCCTGGTCTTGCCGCAGCGCGATGAGCTGGCCGATGCGACGGCGGAATTCCACCGCATCAAAATCCTCCGCCGTTTGGCTGATCTGGATGACGATGTCGGCGACTTGCTCACTTTTGCCCTCGCTGAGGGCCAGCAAGAGTTTCAAAAGGTTGTCCTGCATCCCCGGCGTGACGCGGCCCACCATGCCCAGATCCAACAAGGCGATGCGTTCGTCCCCGGTGATGAAGACATTTCCTGGATGCGGGTCGGCATGGAACAATCCGTCCACCAGCACCTGTTTCAAATAGGCCTTGAATAATTCCTCCGCCAGCGGCCCGCCTTTCATTTCGAGGCGGGCGAGCGGGCCGAGCTTCGTGATTTTGAGGCCTTCCACGTAATCCATCGTGAGCACCCGGCGCGTGCTATAGTCGGCCACGGGCTGGGGCACGTGAATCAGCTCGAACTCTTTGAGGTTGTTTCCGAGCGCAATGAGGTTTTGCGCTTCCCGTTCATAATTGAGTTCCTGCTGAATCGTAATGCGGAACTCTTCCAGGATATTCAGGAAGCGATGGCGTTTCCCGACTTCGGTGCGCGTGTCCAGAAACTCGGCGATTTCGGTGAGAACTTCGAAGTCTTCGGCAATTTGTTTGGCAATGTTCGGACGCTGGACCTTTACCACGACCATGCGGCCGTCGCGCAAAGCAGCGGCATGAACCTGGCCCAGGGATGCGGCGGCAATCGGTTCCGGATCGAAACGCGAGAAGGCTTTCGAGATCCTGACGCCGAGTTCGCTCGTCACAATCTCTTCGACTTCCGCAAAGGAAAACGGCTTGACCTTATCTTGAAGTCGCGCGAGCGTCTTTGTATCGTTTGAGATGGTTAGGTGAGAGTTTCATTTATGTTCGCTGGTTCGATTCAGGACGAGAGCGTTTTCACGAGCAGCGTGGCTTGATTTCGATTGGAATGTCGAGATCCCGGAATCTGAATGGAGGCACGCGTCAACCCTGCCAATCGTCCACATCCCGGCCTATCCGCATCAAGTATGTACATGGGGTTCGATATTTCACAAAGTAGGTAAAGCGCCCAGTAGCAGATCGATCTCCATCGCAGTACGATTGATTCGTGAGAATTAGACTACAAACCAAGTTGGAAGAAGCGAAAGCGGGATGGGCTGTGTTGTGGCTGTTGGGAGTGCCTCTCCCGATCTTGTTCATTCTTTTCCTAATGCGCGGCTGCACTTAATCCAATCGCCCGCCCAACCTTGGTTCACAGTCGAATGGGGGCAGTAGGCGTACACCCCATGGTCGCAAAACGCGATCGGCCTAAAGCTGTCCTTGTGAATCCCTAGCGTCGCGGGTGGATTGACCGCGCGAAATTGTCAGGAGGTCTTCGAGCATGGTTGCACGGAGGCGACGAAGTCGAAGTAGTACCCACGAAGTGAATGGCCGCTGGAGCTGGGAAAATCTTGTTCGAACCAGTCTGTTAAAAATATGAAAACAATCACTAGTGTCCGGTTAAGTTTTGGCTGATAGCGATTTTGAGTCGATAAAATATGTCGTTCATGACGGTCTTGAGTTTTTTCGATTTCATTTTGGCAGCGCGTTTTCGCAGGGTCTTGGCCCGCCTCGCGGCGGTTCCATTACCCTATGAACGAAGGTCGCACTGTCTTTTCCCAACTGCTGGACTGCTTGCCCAAATACGAGTTCGACAAGTGTGTCGCTCGCTATCGTGGCAATTGGCGCGTCCGCTCGCTCCCTGCTTACGAACAGTTTCTGGTCATGGCTTTTGCTCAACTGACGTGGCGCGAGAGTTTGCGCGACATCGAAACCTGTCTGCGCGCGCTGGGCGCCAAGTTGTATCACAGTGGCATCCGCAAAGCGACTGCCCGCAGCACCCTGGCCGATGCCAACGAAAAACGCGACTGGCGCATCTTCGCCGATTTTGCCCAAGTGTTGATCCGGCAAGCGGCCAAGCTCTATGCCAACGAGAGTTTGGGGGCCGAACTGCAAGCCGCCGCCTACGCGCTGGATTCCACCACCATCGAACTGTGTCTGTCGCTCTTTCCCTGGGCCAAATTCCGCCGACACACCGCCGGCCTCAAACTGCATACCGTCTTTGCCTTGCGCGGCCATTATCCCACCGTCGTGATCATCACACCCAGCCGGGTTCACGATGTGAACATCCTCGATCAACTGGTTTACGAAGCCGGCTCGTTCTACATCATCGATCGCGGCTATCTGGACTTTGCCCGGCTGCATCGTTTGCACCAGAGCGCTGCCTTCTTTGTCACGCGTGCCAAGAAAAGGTTTGCTTGCCGACGGCGTTACTCGCACTGGGTGGACAAGAGCACAGGCCTGCGCTTCGATCAGACCGTCGTGCTCAAAAACTTTTACGCCAGCCGCGATTATCCCGACACCTTGCGCCGGATCGGCTTTCGCGATCCGGTCTCGGGTCGGGCGTTGGTCTTTTTGACCAACAACTTCGCCCAACCGGCGTTGACCATCGCACAACTTTATCACTGTCGCTGGCAGATCGAACTGTTCTTCAAATGGCTCAAACAACATCTGCGCATCAAAGCTTTCTACGGCACGAGTCTCAACGCCGTGCGCACCCAAATCTGGATTGCGATCTCGGTTTATCTGCTGGTAGCGATTCTCAAAAAGCGTCTGCATCTGGAATCGAGTCTCTACACGATTCTACAGATTTTGAGTCTGACGTTGTTCGAGAAAACGCCCATTTCACAGGCGCTTTCGCACTCCACATGGTCACCAAATGTTACTGACATACAAATTCAACCGTGTTTGCCGGGACTTTCAACCGGACACTAGTGG
>Ga0137320_1000154_pt1 | contig 11616 bp, 11 predicted proteins | sample EasRivERMZT366_2_FD_104754 | JGI IMG/M metagenome (GOLD analysis project Ga0137320, IMG submission 104754) | Soil microbial communities from meander-bound floodplain in the East River, Colorado, USA - East River MetaG ERMZT366_2 | ecosystem: Environmental > Terrestrial > Soil > Floodplain ...
AGGTACCAACTTACTATTTCGTTTCCCCAAAACATAGACAGAACAGTCCCTAAAATTAAAAATGGGGCAAATGGCACCTCGCTTTTCAACCCTTTTATTTTGTAAACCATCAAAACTAAGCCAATTATAGCACCAAACATAAAGGCCAAAAATAATCCTGCTAAAATATTTGGAAATCCTAAAATTAACCCAAGAAAAAACGCCAGTTTTACATCTCCAAAGCCAATCCAACTGCCCTTTGAAATAAGAAAAATAAGAAGAAAGAATCCTGATGCAATCAAGGCGGCAAAAAGATAATTGCCGACCAGGCTAAAATTTGAAATTTGAAATTTGAAATTTGAATTCAATTCCAAAATGATTAAATTTTGAAATAAACGATAAATTAACGCAACGATTATAGTAGGGAAAAGAATTTTGTCTGGGATGATGTAGTGCTTTAAATCGTAAACAAAAATCACGATCAATGAACTGGCAATATAGAATAAAAATAGAATATTTAAAAGTTGAGCAATTAAAAATTGATTGAAAATTGCTGGACTCGCAAGTCCTCCTCGCAAGTGCAATTGAGAATTGAGAATTATTAGAAATATCAATGCAGTTGATATTTCTACAACAGGGTATTGCCAGGATATTTTTCCCATGCAATACCTGCAACGCCCCTTTAATATTAAAAAACTAAAGACCGGAAACAAGTCCTGCCAGCTTAAGATATGATTACAATGTGGACAATAGGATCTACCCCTAAAATTAGCATCTTTCTCTAATCTAAAAATAACAACATTAAGAAAACTTCCTATTGATAAGCCCATTACTGCAACAATAATGTATACCAAGAAGATGGGTGCCATATTTTTTAAATTGTATCACTAAAAAACACCCCGTTAAAGGGATGTTTTTTAGCTGTATTAAAATTTAGTTTGTGCATCTGCCGGTATCCCCCGTGCACCTTGTTGCGCAAGCTGTGACTGTCTGGTTCTTGTACCCAGAATCATCCACACAATATGTGTCTGGGGCTCCCACATATAGTACCCCGCAAACACACATTTTATTAAAGTTAGTAGTAGTATCAGTAACTAATGATTGCGGCTTTGCACCATTAATAGCAGCTTCTGGAATTAGGAAACTATTACTACCAGTAAAACCATCATAATCTCCATTATCATCATAGTATACTGCCATGTTTGTTAATATGGTCGCCATATTTCCCCTGATTGCAGCATCTTTTCCTTTATTTATATACTGGGTAACGTTAACTAAAACAATCGCGGCCAACACTGCAATAATAGCAACAACTACCAATAGTTCAATAATTGTAAACCCAGCACCACTTTTGTTTTTAAGATTTTTACTTGATCTAAACAATTTTTTCATAATTTTCATTTTTACCCAAACCAAATTCTATTGCGAAAGTGGTGCTGGGTAAAACCTTTTTCTCTTTTTGTTATCATTTTTTATTACTACAAAAGTTAAAGTCGACCTTTTAATATTAAATTATTAATTATCACTATCATTATATTATCTTATTCAATGTCAAACAATAGCCGTTGTGGATAACTTTCGAGAGTTACCAAGCAATCCGAGAACCCCCTACCGATTTTACCAATAACCTTTAGTAAAACAACTCATGACAGTAGGGCCACCTTCGCTTTTGATAATAGCATACCAAAGAAAATCGCTAAAATTGGTGCGGGGCAGATAGTAATGCATAACTTTATCCGTTATGATTAAGCTCGCTCAAACAACATTGATGGCCCCATAGATTGAAGACAAGACCGACATTGCAAGCACTGTAACAATAATTCCTAAAATTATTATCATTATCGGTTCCAAAAGCCTTGAGAATAGATCTATGGATCTCTTTATTTCTTTTTCATAAAAATTTACAATATCCATTAGTGTTTTATCTAACTTGCCAGTTTGCTCTCCCACTTTAACAATTTGCAGGGCAAAAGAAGAGAAATATTCTGAGTGCCTTCCCATAGCTAAGCTTAGTTTCTCGCCCTCGGAAACTTTATTCTCCACATCATCAATAACTTTTTTATAAACTACGTTATCTACTGTGTCTTCGGCAACTTTTAAGGCTTTGTTAATTGATATCCCGGCAGTAAGCAACGTAGAAACATTATTGGCAAATCTAATTAGGAAAATCTTTTTTAAAAAACCGCCAAGAAGAGGGATTTTTAAAGATTTTTCGTCATACTCTTTTTTGCCATCTTTTGTTTTAAAATAAACAACCAAGGTAAATATCAAAATTACAATTACCAAAAGCAAAATCCACCAATAGTTTCCCAAGAACTTATAAAAATTCAGCATTGCTGAAGCGAAAGGCGTGGGTTTATTTCCATTTTCTGCGATTAGGTCTTCAATTTTTGGAACAATTTGCGTCACCACTACGCCAATAACAAAAAAAAGAACACAGACAAGAAATAAGGGATAAATCAATGCCTGTTTTATTTGAGAAGCAATATCATATTCCTTTTCTAGATGATCTGATATTGAATAAAGCGTTGGCGCGATATTTCCAGATGCCTCCCCGGACTTTATTAAGTTGACATAAAAGTTAGAGAAAGTTTCGGGATGAGCAGTAAGAGCTTCTGAAAGAGGATCTCCCCCTTCCACTAATTTAGCTACTTTTAAAATTGTCTCTTTTAAATTAGCTCCTTTTGTCTCCGTAGCTAAGCTTGTTAGGCTTTGCATCACGGGAACACGGGCTTCCATCATGACTGATAACTGCCTAAAAAATATTGCTAAGTCTTTTTTTGAGGGCTTTCTTTGAAATATTACTATCTTTAAAAAAGATGGCTTTTCTTTAAACTCATCTAAAGAGGTGATAAAAATTTCATACTTTTGCAAGATATTAATTGCAGCATCTCTAGAATAAGCTTCAATTGATCCTTCTTCTATTTTGCCATCTTTAGTTCTAGCCTTATAAGTAAACTTCACAAATAGGTATTGGGTGTTTGATGTTGGATTTTAGATATACTTTATAATTTTTACTAACATCTAAAACCTAACACCTAGCACCTATTTTAATAGGTTTTTTAATTCTAGCGGAGTAAAAGAATGGGAAACAGCATCCTTTTCAGAAATTTCGCCTCTTTTGACAAAATCAGCTAACGATCTATTTTGTGACAACATCCCCTCTTTTAAAGAAGTTTCTATCACGACCGGGATCTCGTGTGTTTTATTTTCTCTAATTAAATTAGCTATGGCAGTATTGCAAATCATGACTTCGCAAGCTGGCAAAAAACCTCCTTTAATTCTAGGAACTAGTCTTTGGGAAATTACCGCCAGTAAAGATCCTGCCAATTGAAACCTGATTTGATTTTGTTGCTCTGGCGCAAAGACATCAATAATTCTGTGGATAGACTGCGAGGCTGAGTTGGTGTGAAGAGTAGCAAAAACCAAGTGGCCTGTTTCAGCTGCAGTTATAGTTGTACCTATGGTTTCTAGATCTCTCATTTCACCAACCATTATTACGTCTGGATTTTGCCTGAAAACTGATTTTAAAGCTTTCGCGAAACTGCTTGAATCAGTTCCAATTTCCCTTTGATCAACAATGGCTTTTTGTGGCTTGTAAAGATACTCTATTGGGTCTTCAATAGTAACTACGTGCACTGCCCTTGTTTGATTTATTTCATCTAAAAGGGCGGCTAAAGTGGTGGATTTGCCCTGACCAGAAGCTCCGGTCACTAGAACAAGTCCCTGCGTTTTTCCAGTAAACTCATGTAAAACACTTGGAAGCGATAAATCTTCAACAGTTCTGATACTAGCTTCAATAAGCCTCATTGCTATGCTTATATAATCCCTCTGGAAAAAAATGTTGACCCTGAATCTTGCCATTCCCTCAAAGTCATACGAAAAATCAATTTCCCTTTCAGTTAATAACTTGTGTTTTTTGTCTTCATTCATCAATGAAAATGCTAACCCTTTTGCGTCTTCTGGTCCAACTTTTTTCTCTTTTGCCAATGGAATTAATTGACCGACAACTCTTATAGTAGGCGGATAATTCACCGAAACCAACACATCAGAAGCCCTTTCTTTAATGGCTGTCTCTAAAACTTTCTTCATTTGTTGCGAATAGTCCATAATAGCTTTTGCTCAAATTCAAAATTTAAAGTTTAAAATCCAAAATTTATGGTATAGCATCTTTTTGAAAGCTTTCAAAAAGATGCTATTATTTTGGATTTTAAATTATCGTTTTGAGATTTGAGATTTGCATTTTTAATTTTATTTTAGTATTTCTTTTACTGATTTTACCACTTCTTCTGCTGTACTTTGAACTTTCAAAAAACTTTTGTCTACTCCGAGTTTTTTAATATCTGAAATTTCAGGATAATCTTTTTCACCATAATTAGAAATAACTATAACTTTTAAATCTTTTGTCCTAATATTATTTCTTATTGTTTTTAGAATGTTTATCCCCTCTTGCGGACCTTCGGATGCTTGACTAAGATTTAAATCCAAAATAAGCAAATCTGGGTAGTTAATCATTATTTTTTCTATAGCTTTTTTGGCGCTGTTTGCAGTATTAACCAAATATCCTTCCTTTTTTAGTTGGACTGAGTAAATATCGAGTATAAATGGGTCATCGTCAACTAATAAAACCTTCTTCATATTATAATCCACTAATTGCGACGAATCAATTCGTTGCCATTCGTTTTTAAATTCGTTGGTATTTGTGGATTATTTTATGTTTCTTCTGTAACTCTTGTCACCTCATCAATGGTCGTCTCGCCGGCTAAAACTTTTATGACTCCCTCTTGAACCATTGTAAGCATACCATGCTTCTGGGCAGATTTTAGAATTAAACTTTCAACTGGATTTTTTAAAATAATTTCTGTTAGTTCGTCTGTCATTTGCAATACTTCAAAAAGACCCGTCCTGCCTTTATATCCTTTAAAATTACAAGCTTCACAACCATTAGCCTCATATATGTAAGAAAAATCTGAAATTTTGAGATTTTTAAAAACTGATGGAGGCAAGTCTTTAAGGTTTTTTAGAATATAGTTTTTAACCCTATCATTGATCCTTGTTTCTTTTTTACACCTGTCGCAAAGAATCCTGATCAACCTTTGCGATATTGCAATTTTTAACGTTGATGGGATTAAGAATGGCCTGATTCCCATATCAATTAATCTCGGAATGACCCCTACAGATGAATTTGTATGCAAAGTTGATAAAACAATATGACCAGTCAACGCAGAATGAATTACCAAATTTGCAGTTTCTTCGTCTCTAATTTCACCAACCATAATAATATCTGGATCTTGTCTTAAAATCTGCCTTAATCCTTCAGCAAAACTATAGCCTATTTCTGGCTTCACTTGAGACTGATTTACTCCGTCTACAGAATACTCTATGGGATCTTCTATAGTAACAATATTAACACTCTCCTGATTTAAAATCTGCAAAAGAGCGTAAAGGGTCGTTGTTTTTCCCGACCCAGTCGGACCTGACGAAATAATTAGCCCGTACGGCTCTTGTATGGCGCTCTTAACTAATTCAAGATTTCTGCCAGACAAGCCCATTTTATCAAACGGCTTTAACCCCTCCGCTGGATCTAAGACTCTAATTTCAACTTTTTCCCCATATAACGTTGGCAATGTGGCAACCCTAAAATCAATTTCCTTGTTATTAATTTTAGCTGAGAATCTGCCGTCTTGAGGAACCCTGTTTTCATCAATTTTTAAATTAGCTAAAATTTTAATTCTTGCAACAATAGAAGTATGGACATTGAGCGGTAAAAATAAGCTCAAATGCAATATGCCGTCCTGGCGAAACCTGACATTAAGTTTTTCTCGACCCGGCTCAATGTGTATATCAGAGGCATTTCCTTCAATGGCGTGGCGCAGAATGACCAAGACCATTTTAATTATTGGGGCTTCGCTGGTTGTTTCAATAGAAGACAGTCCTTTGTTTAAAGCTGTCAAAATTTCGCTTTTTTCCTTACTAAATTCAGTAAGAGCTTTTTTAGTTTCTGATTTTAAATTGCGATGCTGTTTTAAAATATTGTTTAAATCATAAAAAGTAATTAGGTAAATTTCATATGTAAAGTTGCCTTTTTGGCTCAAAAACCTTAACGCGTTTTTTGCTAGAATATTTTCAGGGTAAACCATTCCAATCCCAACCACGCTGTCCTTCTTAAATAGGGGCGTCATTTTATAATTTATTGCAGCTTCTTCTGATATTAACTCCAAAACATCTAGGGGAATTTCTTCTGGATTTGGTTTTAAAAGAGGAACTTTAATAACATTGCTTTTAATTTTAAATAACTCTTCTTCTGAAATGATTTTGTTGCCCAGTATAACTTCCTCCTCTGTTTTTGAAGACTTTTCTACTTCTAATTCAAGCTCTCTTCTCTTTTGGTCATTTATCTTCCCACTTTTTTGTAATTCTTGGATTAAACTCATTTAATAACAAAATAATTATGTTTAATAATACGGCAAAAATGGTTCTGTTCTGCCGGCAGGATCAACCTGTCCCATATCTCTGAAGGGCTCTAAGTTTTTAACCTTTGAAGAATTCAAAACATCAAAATTTATCTTAACATCTGGCATTACTATGTCCTTTAAATCAACATCTAATTGATCCCCAAGCTCAACTGAAAACGCTGTAAATAAAACTACTGCTAAAACCAGCGCTACAAACAATGATATGCTCCAGAATAATAGTCTTTGCTTCTTTTTGGGTGATAAAAATACTATAGCCATAGTAATATTTAAACTTCGTTTAAAATTGAATTTCTAATTTCTAATTATTCTAATTTCTAATAATACTGTTATTTTGCATTTTGATTTTTGACTTTTTAATTTTTAATATGTGTGAGCTTGTATTTCCATAGTAAAATTATACAATTGTGATGCGCGTTGCGCCAGATTTGCGCTAGATGGAGAAAATGAAATAGAATTTACTTCAAACAATCGTGCTGATCGTTCCAAAGAGGAAAGAAAGCTTTTTAGTCCTTGATAACTACCCGACAACTCAACTTTAAATATAACATTTAAAACTTCCTGAATAGAACTTTCTTCTTCTCTAAATAAACCTGCCTGGGAAAATGTTATTGATTCAACAGCCAACTTAGATTCCCTGGCCTTTCCCTGTAAAAAATACACTGTGGAGGCAAGATTAACATCAGAAGGCAAGGCGCTCTCAATTTTATCCAAAGCATCTTGATTTTGTTCAATATTATGCAAGGTACCTGAAAGTTTTGAGTAATAATTAGTTCTCCCCTCGTATTGAAGCTGTTTCTTGACTAGTTCTATATGCAGATCTTTTAGTTCTTTGTACTTTGGCAGAACAAAAAGATATAGCAGGGCAGAAGTTATTATCAGGATAATTACTATAGAAACTGGTTTGTTTACTTCCATGTAAGCTACAATTTACCTTCATGAACCGAAACCGGTTCTTCTAAAAAGAATTCCGTATAATTGAATATTTCAGGGTCTAAGGAAAGACTTATCGTAAAATTTATTTTCCCAGATGAATTAGACTGAGAATCCAGCACACTAATGTCTTTAACATAATCTAAGTTTTCCTCAAAAACTTTAACCTGTTGGCTTAGGGCCTCCATGTTTGCCGATTCGCCAGATAAATTAATTTCATAAACTTCTCCCTTCATGTTAAAACTAGAAAACCAAATGTTGCTTAATGTATTCTTCTCCATAAAGTCAAGTACGTTTGATGTAATTTTGTGATTCTCTAAAATGACGGCGAAATCATCTATTTTATTTTTGTAAGCAAGTAATTTCTTGTTGAGAGTCTGACCTTCTCCAGCACTAAGATTTAAAGACTTGCTATTAATTGTTTCTATTTTTTGATTTTTCAACTGCACTTCAAAGTTAAAAATAAAATAGCCAAATACAACAGCTGCCAACAAGATTGATGAAATATAAAACGCATAATCAACAGTTATGTATTTTTTGTCTCCATTATAAGAATGGTTAAAGTTTACCATAAAAGGTTAGATCCATTGAATTATTATACCTAAATATGTCATATCTCTAAAATTCCTAAGGCAACTCCTACGGCCACCGAAAAACGAGGCGACATTTCCAAAAGATTTTCTTTTAAGACTTTGGGGTAAGAAAAACCTGAAAAACAATTTGGAATATAAACAGCGCTACCTTTAAAGTTATCGGCAAAGCAGTCTTTAAGTCCTGGTAAGTTAGAAGCACCCCCAGTTAAAAAAATTTCATTAATCTGTCTTTGCTCTTTAACTATAAAATCATCTGATATTTTTTTAATTTCTGAGAAAAGCGGTTCAAGAGTAACTTGCATATTTTTTTTCACATTCTCTTTTTGTGAAATAATGTCTTCACCAACTTTTCTTGCATTTGCTTCATTTAATTGGACTCCCAAAGAAGAAGAGGGTGCGGGAGATAGCTGTTTTCCGCCAAAACCAATACTATAGCTGCTTTTTAAATATCCTTTATCAACAATATTAACTGTTGATGTTTTAGCTCCAATATCTATTAAGCAAATTGTGTTTTTATTGTTTGAGCCCAAGACTCTCACCAAGCCAAAAACTTCTGCTTCAATGGCGCAAAGCTCCAATCCAGCTGCTTTTGATATGTTTTGGTATTCTTTAATGACTTGATTGGGAACAGCTATCAAAAAAACTTTTATATTTGAACTTTTATGACCTCCCATATTAGGAATTATTTTCCAATCCAGCGTAACTTCAGAAATTGGCAGGGTGAGGTATCTTGAAGCGTTATAATATATAGCGCCCGGTATTTCTTTTTCTGTCATTTGAGGTATTTCAAAGAAAGCTGCAAGAGTTAAAAAATCTGGCAAAGAAAAAATTACTTTTTTAGTTTTTATCTTCGCTTCTTTTAAAATCTCTTTTAAAGCTTTAGACATTAAATCATTTGAAATTAAGTCCCCCGTTTCACTGGTGCTTAACAGCGGCTCTTTAGATAAAAGGGACGACTTTACCTCGCTATAATTCTCCAGCTTTTTTTGTTGCCCCCAAACTGAAATCTCCACAATTTTTATTGAATTGGTTCCAATATCAACGCCCAAAACTTTTTTACTAAAGAGACCCATATATTATTTCAATTGTTTATATACAAAAAATTGCAAACTTTTTATCGTTTTCTCTAGGCGTGCTGCCTATAATTATTATATAATAAAGAAAAATCAATTACACTGTGGATAACACCAGACCTTTAGCTGGAATTTTCAATTCCCAATTTTCAATTTTCAATGAGCGGTATCAAAATTTCCATGTGTGGAAATTTTGATGAATTTTAGCAATTTAACTATTTTATATTGACTTCAAATCTTAAAGTTCAAATTTCAAATTTTCTACAAGAACTCTTTTTCCCATCTTTTTGCATGGGATGCCAAAAAGAAGGCTTATTACTTTGCCAAGATTGCAAAGCAACTCTGGAAATTTCAGAATATAATTACTGCCTTTGCAGTAAAAATCCTCAACGGCTTTATGAAAGCAAGGGCGGAAAATGCTACTCCTGCAGAGACAAAAAACTTGCAGGAGTTTACTCTGCACTACCATACAGAGAAAAATGGCTAACTAAAAAATTAATACATAAATTCAAGTACCCTCCACATATTAAAAGTCTAAGTAAGGCACTGGCTGGAATCTTGGTGGAGCATTTTGTTTTGGCAAAAAACAACACTGAAAACATCTGGCATGATAGTGTTTTAATACCAATACCAATAGAAAAAACAAAAATGAGAAATAGAGGTTATAATCAAGCAGAAGAGTTGGCAAAAGAGCTAGGACATAGCATTAATGTCCCACTTGTTCTAGAAAATTTAGTAAAAGTAAAGGAAACCTTGCCGCAGGTAAAACTTTCCGCAAAAGAAAGACAGGAAAATTTAAAAGACGCATTTTTAGTTAGAAAAGATGAACAGATTCAGGGCAAAAAAGTGTTTTTAGTTGACGACGTTTATACGACCGGCTCTACAATGGAAGAATGTGCTAAAGTTTTAAAAGAGTCGGGAGCAAAATTAGTATGGGGAATTGCAGTGACAAGAGAGGGATGATCATGTAATTTATAATTCCTCAAAACCTATTCCTTTGTGCTATGAGCGTAAAACAGCAACTAATAGTTGAAGCATTATATAAAACATGATAAATTATGTATTAGTTCTAGCAAAAGGAGTCTGAGATGTCGAAACGCATTGGATTTTTGGCATTAGCATTGCTCGTTGCAATTGCAACTGGATGGTGTGCCTATAACAACTGGGACATTATCATAATTGACTATGAACTACAGCCTAAACTTCTGTTTTGGTTAGCCATTATTGGATTAGGAATCCTTGCCTTTTGGGCTATCGTGATGGCAAGTCAGTCAATTGAGGATCAATTAGATTCAGATCCTGACAAACGTCAGCGAAAAAAAAGGCGGCTAACTAAAAAACAGCGTCACATTCTTATGAAGCAACGCATGGATAAACGATTGCGCGATAAGTTGCTCTAAGAAAAAACCCCACGGGTTAACCGTGGGGTTGTTTTTTTGCGTAGTCTACTCAATTTCTTTTGCCCTTATTGATAAATCATTTTCGTTTTTAGCGAACGGGCCCCTTCAAATCATTGCCGAGTAAGGGCTTTACCGCCGCGAGGCTCCTTCTTCAAACTTGCAAAATCCCGACTGGCGGAGGAGGTGGGACTCGAACCCACGAACCCTGTAAAGGGTCATAGTTTTCAAGACTATTCTAATAGCCGCTATAGGACTCCTCCGATATTGTTATTACCATATATATTATGATTTTTCAAATTATGTGATATAATGGAGATGTAGCAAATAGACTATAAACTATGAGAATTTTATTGCCTAGAGGCAAACAAAGAAAATTTATTGAAGACATTCTTTTAAAAATTTCAACTTTAGAGGCTGCAAAGTTATGCAATCTTTCAGAAAGAACAATTCGTGATTGGCGCAGGGAAAAGTTTTTAATGCAAAAATCGGCCATGATTTCGCTTTCAAAAGAAACAAAAACATCTCTTCCAAAAAACTTCGAAGAAAAAGATGATTACTGGTATGCCAATCCCTATTTGGGATATGTGGCAGTGATGAAAAAGCATGGAAAATTTGGTGGAAATTCCGAATACAGAAAGAAAAAATGGCGCGAATGGTGGGATAAAAAGGGAAAGTTCGAGAATAACCCATTATTTAAAAGAAAATCCATCTATAAACCTCGAAAAAGCAAAGAATTATCGGAATTTATTGGAATAATGTTAGGTGATGGAGGGATAAGTAATTGGAAACAACAAATTAGAATAACTCTGAATAATAGAGATGATAAAGAATATATAAAGTTTGTTTATAATCTTACTAAGAAACTTTTTCGAAAAAAACCAAGCATACTTAAAAGAAAAGATTCCATGGCTTCCGACATATCTGTTTCCAGCATGAATTTAGTTGATTATTTAATTACGGTTGGACTAAAACCAGGCAATAAATTCAAACTTCAGGTAGATATTCCAAATTGGATAAAAGACAATAGAGCATATTCAATTGCGTGTGTGCGGGGATTAGTAGATACTGATGGCTGCATCTTTAAACATACTTATATAGTAAATAACAAAATGTATGCTTATAAAAAATTATCTTTCGTATCCTACTCTCAACCATTACGTAAATC
>Ga0137320_1000155_pt1 | contig 11544 bp, 7 predicted proteins | sample EasRivERMZT366_2_FD_104754 | JGI IMG/M metagenome (GOLD analysis project Ga0137320, IMG submission 104754) | Soil microbial communities from meander-bound floodplain in the East River, Colorado, USA - East River MetaG ERMZT366_2 | ecosystem: Environmental > Terrestrial > Soil > Floodplain ...
GCGATCGATCCCGGACACGGCGGCAAGGACAGCGGCGCCCGGAGCATCTTCAACGGGGAATTCGAGAAGACCTATACCCTCGATTGGGCGCAGCGGATGGCGAGGCTGCTCGCCAGCAACGGCTGGAATGTCGTGCTCACGCGCACGCGCGATGCCGATGTGTCGTTGCAGGAGCGGGTGGCGGCCGCCGACCGCGCCAATGCGGATGTGTTTCTGAGCCTGCATTTCAATTCCGGTTTGCCCAACCGTGAACTGGCCGGGATCGAAACCTACTGCCTTACACCCACAGGCATGCCCTCGCATCTGGTGCGGACTTACGAAGACGATCCGAGACAGAGCTATCCGAACAACGCATATGATGAGCAGAATTTTCAGGTGGCCATGCGACTGCATCGGACGCTTTTGCAATCTACGGGCGCAACGGATCGCGGGGTGCGGCGGGCGCGCTTCATGGGCGTATTGCGAGGACAGAACCGTCCGGCGGTGCTGCTCGAAGCGGGTTATCTCTCTAATGCGGGCGAAGCGCGCAATATTGCTTCGCCGGAGTACCGGCAAAAATTGGCGGAAGCATTGGCGAGGGCGCTCGATTGACCGCGGAGTGTGCAACAAAAAAGGCGTCCCTGTGCGGGACGCCTTTTGAGAATTGCATGAAACTACGGTGGCAGGAGCATGTGAATGTCAGGTCCGCCCTCGTCGCCAAACATGAGAAATTCGTCCAGCCTGGCTTTATCCACCTGATGGACTGAATTATCAGCAATAGCGAGATTTCCAGCCCTTTTGTGAATAGCCTCGCTGAATCTGATATTTGGGTTGATCGTAGGCCTGACATTGAACGGCGTGGCATTGTCCACCCCAGAAGAGCAGGTGGTTGGCGACCCGCCTCCCAAGAGATTCCGATCCCCATATGTTATGTGACGTGAAGATCTCTCAAGAGTATTGACGCTGGCACCACCAGAATATCCCGCGTCCAAGCCTACAAAGTAACTCAGGGAGGCGTTTCTATAACCGACAGTGACAAAACCTTCATTGGGCGGGCCCGCACCTCCCCAGTTGCCTGCCGGCTTCCTTGGAGGATTCGCCCTGTCGCTGGGGCATATGAGGACTCTCGGATTGGCCAATTGGTTCGAAATCCAGGAAAGATGGAGCCAGGCGTTTTCGTCAAAGGGATCGGCCCTCGATGACCCTTCTGAATTGTCCCAGTCGAAGGGTCCTGCTCCTCCACCCGCAGGGCGGCGGGCGGGAATTCTCCAATGGAAAGTGTTCTTCTCATTGTCGTTAATCCACATGTGCGTCGCCAATATCATTTGCTTCAGATTACTCACGCAACTGATGCGGCGGCCCTTTTCCTTGGCCCTGGCCAGAGCCGGCAGGAGCAACCCTGCCAGAATGGCAATAATGGCGATAACGACCAACAATTCGATAAGAGTAAACGCTGAGCGTGCTCCTGGGTTCTTATTTTTCATAATGTTGCCTGAATAATCGTTATTCATCGATTTTAGCGCACTGCCAAGTCCATTCGATCTTCAACAGACCAGTCCATCTCCTTGTATGAGCTTCACGGCAAAACTTTATTCCCAGGAAAATGTGAGACACACAGGCACCCTCTCATCGGGTGCCTGTGCGTCCGCAGCAAACTCAAACTTAAACTCAAACCTCAAACGCACTAGGGCTTGCGCAGGTTGACATTCATGCCGTCGTCTTTGATCGCGTTATCGAGGTGTTTTCTGAGATTGGCATCGTTCACCTGTTGAACGCTGCCGTCTGCAAGGCCAATGTTGCCATTGTCATTGTGAATCCCGAGCGTCCATCCCGTGTTTGCAGCTTGAGATTGCGCTACAGTGTAAGAGTATTTTCTCTGCGTAGCGGTGCCACCCTCCAGGTTATGGTCTCCACTCAGGATCTTGTTCGGCCTGGTTTCATCGGCATCTTCGCCCGTGAAGTAGCTGAGATAGAGGCATTCCGGACTCCCCGTTCGAGGAGTAGGCAACAGCGAAACAGGATTGTTAAGGGAACTGCCATACATGACCTGCGCTTTAATGACTCCCGAATCGCTGTTACAAGTCAGGATCTTGGGATTGATGATTTCGTTCGAAGCCACCACAAAATTGGTCCAGCTATTCACACTATCAGGTGCGCCTTGGGATCCACCGAGATTTGCGGGCGTCTGCCACGGGAACCTGTCTTCATGGTCGTTGGAGTAAACTCGAAAGGCCAACCCTACCTGCTTCAGATTGCTGGCGCAGTTAACACGCGCGGCCCTTGCTTTGGCTTTAGCCAGGGCTGGCAAAAGTAATCCCGCCAGGATGGCGATGATGGCGATAACGACCAGCAGCTCAATAAGAGTGAAGGCGCTGGTCTTTTTGTGGTTGGTGCTTTGTTTCATATTTTGTTTGAGTATCTCTGGGTCAGGCATCATTTAATTTGCGATTGACCATGGTGTCAACACGATTTCAGAATCTTTTAGCAGCGGAAGTGCCACTGGATTCTTGCTACAAAAACGGCTCAAACACAACGACCCTCAGACTGCGTTGCTTGAATAATTCAAGCAGAATGCGTGAGAATGGCGCAGCCCTCCCTCGCACTGGACGGGCCAGAACCCGCCAAGAAAAGCGTGAAACTTAAGACCGCCTACGGTGAGTTCGTGTATCGCCGCAACCGATAGAACTGTGCCGCCCTGGAGGTGGGTATGTTGGTGCTGTTGCGCATGGGCGGCTGCACCTCCAGCCACGGCCCTGTTACCTTGTCCGCATATTCGAGCGCGAAACCATTGTTGGTGGTGGTATGCGCCGGGCCATTCGTGAATCGGAGGTTAACGTTGGGAGTGGCCCGCGTTATGTACAATCGAGGCGCGGGTGGATTGGTCAGGGTACAGGAATTAAGGAAAATGCCATCGATTTGAAGGCCCAAGACGATGTCATTGTCGTTATCCGCAGCAAATTGATGCAGCTCCACCGCCACCACATTATCACCCAGAAGCAGGTTGGTGACGGTCACAGTTATCAGCGCGCTGCAGGTTGCATCGCCAACCTCAGGTGTCGCCAATGTGGTGGCGCTGATTTGACCGGCAGGGAGATTGACGCGCGTACCCGGAAGCTCGACCCCATTCAGGTAGAATACGGCCCCATCATCGACCGTATACCTCAAACGCAGCGACGCTTCTCCGGCTCGAGAAGAAGTAAAATGCGTGCGGAAATAGTAGGTGACCACCCCGAGGCTGGGGACCGTGTTGGCGGTGCCCATGCAAAGCACGAATGCCGGGCTTTGATCGTAAACAACAGCCCCCTGTCCGGTTCCCCAGCCGGGTATGTTGTCATCATACGTTCGCTGTCGCCATGCGGTGCCCAGATCGACGCCATCTTCATTCCACTTCCACGTTTGATTGAGTTCCACAAAGGCATTCGTGCTATAGGAACTGATGGTGATCTGGCTGTTGGGAGGAATGAAGTTCGTCGGGAACCTGAAGCTATCACCAACATTGTTGACCGTTAAGAGATAGCAAACGGCAGGATCCAAATTGGTCACCATGGTCAGACGAATCACCTCGCCGGCATGACCGATCACGTTGTTAGAGACGGCGATCCGGTTGGTCATGCCGAAAATCGTGATCGCATAATTGGTATGGTTGGTGGCGGCCGGTTTCGTGACTGGTTCATCGAAAAGAATGTGGACTTGATTGTTGTTGGTGATCACAGCCTCAACCAGTCGCGGCCCAAAAACATCCGGCACCACCGACAACACGGCAACCGTGCTGGTCGCGCTGTTCAAGACATTGGTCACGACAACCCGGTACTGAATCCCGCTCATGTTGGTCGTCGTCGCGCTGGTCGTTGCATAGGAGGCAAAGTTTGTTCCGGCAGCGCCGGGAATTTGCACAAAACCCGAGGGCCCATTCGTAAACCAGCGATAATACGCGGGCCCACCCGAAACCCCGACACTGAAGGTGGCTGGCTTGCCCGCCTGGATTGTGATGCTGTCAGGTTGATTTGTTATGGCAAGGGCGACAGGGACCGCCGCCTCCAGCCTCATGCCGAAAACGGCATCTGAGCTGGCCGTTCCATTCTGATGCAATTCAGCCGCCACGACATTATCCCCGGCCAGCAGGTTGGTTGCGGCCACGGTAAACGTAATGACCTCGTTCGTCCCCTCGGCGGCGGGTTGAGCGTCGGCCTGCGTCGTGTAGATTTGGTTCGTTGGCACTCTGTATCGGTAGAGTTCCACTCCGTTGAGATAAAACACCGCGCCATCGTCGAGGTAGTGCGATGCCGTCATGACAACGCCGGTTCTGCTCAAGTTGGCAGGATAATTGAAGTGCGTGCGAAAATAAACGGTGATGACGCCACTGACACTCGGTTCTGCTAAGGTCGTTTGAAATGGAAACGGATAGTTTCCGGGATTACCGGGTTCGATGCCCAGCAAACCCAATCCTTGATCCCAAGGGGCGGGAGCGTCGTTGTAAGTCCGCTCTTTCCACGCGGTCAACAGGTTGCTGCCCGACTGATTGTATCTCCAGAGGTTGGTATATTGGATCAGAAGAAGGTTCGTCTGGGCGCTGATATTGGCAACCCATCCCATGAGGACTAATCCCAGAGCTACTACTTTCAAACAGTTTATTCGCATAAGATCCCTTTTATGTTCGCTAAGCTTGAGCCGTACTTCTCAAATTGATGATTGACGCGTTATTAGCGTGTTCCATGCCACGCTCAAAAAATGGCTGGCACGCTCCGCAACGCACGTGGATCATGTTATCAAAGGAGCATGAGTTCGCCCATTTGGCAACCGGCAACATGGTCCGAATCATCCCGAGCTGCGGTAGGCGACCGCGCTCAGGCAAGGAAAGGCTGACCAACCCCTGTTGCTTTGCCTTTCGGTGAGCCAACGAGGGCGCAGTCGATTGGAGGTGCTTCGCCCTCATGCTGCCATTGAATGACTTCATTAAGCATGGTTCCGGACAAAAATTCAAGTTCAGAATTGGGAGCCCGGTATTTTGCTTGCTCGTAGCGTCAATGGTGCGTAATTAATCGCCGGAAGAGATGGCTGAAGGCCCGTAAAACCCGGTCAGAAGTGAATTCAGCCATACTTTTATCGTTGGCCCGCGTGGCGGAATTGGCAGACGCGCTAGATTCAGGTTCTAGTGAGTAACATCGTACAGGTTCAAGTCCTGTCGCGGGCACCAGAAAACATTGAGGTTTTTAAATCTTTCCTTTTTCCAGAGTGAGAGTGAAAACGGGGTGAAGTTTGGCGGAGAGAGGGAGATTCGAACTCCCGGTGGGGTTTAAGCCCACTCACGCTTTCCAGGCGTGCGCTTTAAACCACTCAGCCATCTCTCCACCGATAGCCGTAATCTGAAGGACGCCACGCAGCCACGCAACGCTTTTTACCATTTCGTCACCGGCGCGAATTTAACGCGGTCGCCCTGTCGAAGCAAAAATATCGCTTCATTGTTTCCCGTTCCTTCGCCACGTGCAGGATCAAAGACCCTCAGCGCGGTATGCCCAATGAGGTTCCATCCGCCCGGCGAATCCACCGTGTAAATGCCAGTGTGCTCCCCTCCGATGCCTACGGCCCCCGCCGGCACGCGAGGTCGTGGCGAGGCCAACCGCGGCGTGTGCAGGCGAGGATCGAGATCGCCCAAGTAAGGGAAGCCCGGCGAAAAGCCGAGCATATAGACCTTGTAAACAGGAGCGGAATGGATCGCGCAGACTTCCTCCACAGTCAACTGATGACATTGGGCCACGTGCTCCAAATCCGGTCCGTCATAAACAAGGGGAATGTCCTTGACCGGCGCCGGCGGCATTTTGGCTGAAGCTGTGTTTTTCAATCGTTCTGCCAGTTCGTCGGCCAGCTTACTTGCGTCGGCCACCGCACGCGGATCGAATTCCAGCAGAATGGTCGTGAACGCCGGCACGAATTCAACCAGACCCGGGGGCGGGTTCCGCTCCAGTTCGGCGGTGATGGCACGCCCTCGCTCAAAGGCCTCATCCCCGAGGCGCTCCGCAAATTGGAACAGAATCGCATGCGGACCGTAAGAACTCCATTTCATGACAACTCACGGGAGTGTCGCCGTCAGGCCGAATTCCGTCAAAGTCTTCTGAACGCAACAGCGCGCTCATGATCGGTGAGTCCCCTAAAGCAAAGAATTCTTTGACGGAAAGAACCTGTCCTGACGTCGGAAGTTTCATGCGACTACTTTGAAACAGCAGCCTCTGCTCGGTTTCATTTTTCAATTTCTGCTGACGGGTGATGAGAGCGCTGCGCTGTCGTTGCCTGCGTGAGAAAGCTGCGGTTCGCTCCAGCCCCCGCCAAGGGCCTTGATGAGTTGAACGGCGGCAATTTGGCGCTGGCCGGCAAGCTGCGTGTTGGCGCGCTCTGTCTGGAGGGCCTCACGGCTGGCGTCCACGACTTCAAGATAACTCACGATGCCGGCCGTGTAGCGTTGTGTCGCCAGGTCGGCAGCCCGACGCGCGCTCGCTACGGCGCGTTGCTGGGCGGCAGCCTGTTCTGTCAGATGCCCAATTGCGGAAACACTGTTCTCCACTTCGCCAAAGGCGATGAGTACGCGCTGACGATAGCGTGCGACCGCTTCCTCATAACTGGCTTGCGAGCGCTTATAATTCGCCAGGTTGCGCCCGCCCGCGAAGATGGGCAACGACAGGCTCGGGCCGATCGACCACACGCGGCCGTCCCACTTGAACAGTGTGTCCACGTCCGCACTCACGTAGCCACCCGAACCGGTCAGACTCAGAACCGGGAAGAAGGCGGCTTTGGCGACGCCGATCTGGGCATTGGCCGATGCGAGCTGGCGCTCGGCTTCCGCAACGTCAGGCCGGCGCTCCAACAGTTCCGCGGGCAAGCCGGCAGGAATGGCGGGCGGTTGCGGATTCCATCTCGAATCCGCGTCATCGAGCGCCGCGAGTTTGAAATTCGATGGATTCGCACCCACCAGAATGGCAATGGCGTTCTCCAGTTCGCTTCGCCGTTGGGCGAGCGATGCCGCTTCGGCTTCGGTCGTGGCCAACTCGGTTTCGGCGCGGGCCACATCAAGCTCGTTACCGATGCCGCCCTCGAAACGGCTGCGCACCAGGCGCACCTGCTCTTTGCGCAGACCCACCGTGCCTGCGACGGTGGCCCTTTCAGCATCGAGCGCTCGGAGCGCAAAATAGTTTTGCGCAACGTCGGCCTGCAACGTGAGCAGGATGTTGTGGAACGCGGCGGCGCTGGCTGCGGCGTCCGCACGCGCGCCTTCGAAACCGCGTCGCACGCGTCCCCAAAGATCGATCTCATAGCTCAAGTCGAGCGGCGCGCGAAACGTGTTCACAGTGATGCCGCCAAAGTTGGGCACCTGGTGGGGCGAAAAACGCTCGCGGGTAATACTGGGGTCGAAGTTGAGATTAGGAAGCAGTTCGCTGCGGGCCACCCGTGCAACCGCACGGGCCTGGTCCACCCGGGCGACAGCGGCTTTGAGTTCCTGGTTCGCGCTTGCAGCGCGGTTTTCGAGATCGCTGAGCATTTTGTCGCCGAAAATCTCCCACCACGCGCCCTTGGGCACGTTGTCGAGCGGCGTCGCTTCCTTCCATACGCCAAACTCATTGGTGGACTTGTACGACTCCGGCGCCACGCTGGTGGGACGGACATAGTTCGGTCCGACGGCGCAGCCACTTGCGAAAGCCAAAGCGAGCCCCGCGAAGAAAGAGATGATTGTTTTCATATTTCGCTGCCTGAAGTTCGTTACTTTCGTTACCCGCGAGCGGGAAGCGCATCGTCTTCGCCGGGCACGGTTGGAACTTCGGGCTGGGGTGTTTCCGAAGCCGCCGATTCCCTCTTCCGACCGAGTTTCATGAGCACAACGTAAAAGACCGGCGTCAGGAAGAGCCCGAAAAGTGTGACTCCAATCATGCCGCTGAAGACGGCGGTTCCCATGGCCCGTCGCATCTCGGCCCCGGCGCCCGTGGAGGTCACGAGCGGAAACACACCCGCGATAAAGGCGATGCTTGTCATCAGGATGGGGCGCAAGCGCAGGCGGCAGGCTTCGAGCGCGGATTCCACGATGGATTTGCCTTCCTCGTGTTTGTACTTCGCGAACTCGACGATAAGGATCGCATTCTTGCACGCGAGGCCGATGAGCACGATGAACCCGATCTGCGTGAAGATGTTGTTCTCGCCCTTGGTCAGCCACACGCCCGTAATGGCGAACAACAAGCACAGCGGCACCACCAGGATGATGGCTAAGGGCAGACGGAAACTCTCATAGAGCGCCGCGAGCACGAGGAACACGAGCAGAATACAGAGCGGAAAGATGACGTAGGCGGTGTTGCCCGCCAGAATCTTTTGATACGTCAGGTCGGTCCACTCGAACTGCGCCCCTTGCGGAAGCGATTCGGTTGCCAGCTTCGCGATGAGCGCTTCGGCCTGCCCGGAACTGAAGCCGGGCGCGGGCGCGCCGTTGATGTCGGCGCTGGGATAGCCGTTGTAATGCATCACGCGGTCGGGACCGTAGGTTTCCTTCACTTTCACCAGCGCGCCGAGCGGGACCATCTGGCCCTGCGTGTTGCGCGTCTTGAGCCGCGTGATGTCTTCCGGCTTGTTGCGGAACGACGCGTCGGCCTGCGCGATGACCTGATAGGTGCGGCCAAAGCGGTTGAAGTCATTCACGTAGAGTGAGCCGAGATAGATTTGCATCGTTTCGAAGAGGTTCGCCAGCGGCACGCCTTGCGACTTGGCTTTAACCCGATCCACGTCCGCTTCGAGTTGCGGCACGTTGATCTGATAGCTCGTGAACACGCGCGTGAGACCGGGAGTCTGCCATGCCTTGCCGATGAGTTCCTGTGACGCCGCGTAAAGGGCCTCGTAGCCAAGATCGGCGCGATCCTGCACGTGAAGCTTGAAACCGTCAATGGTGCCGAGTCCGTTCACCGGCGGCGGCGGGAAGATGGCGATGAATGCGTCCTGAATCTGGCTGAACTGCTGGTTCAACGCCTCGGCAATAGCGGGGCCGCTGAGCTTCGCATCGTGGCGCTGGCTGAACGGTTTCAGAGTGACAAACACAATGCCGGCATTCGGGCTGACGGTGAATCCATTGATGGACAAACCGGGAAACGCCACGGAGGATTCGACACCGGGATATTGCAGAGCGATGTCCGACATCTGGCGAATCACTGCTTCGGTTCGATCCAGCGAAGCGGCATCGGGCAATTGCGCGAAGGCGACGAGATACTGCTTGTCCTGCGTGGGCACGAATCCGGTCGGGACTGTTTTGAAGCCGTACCACGTCAGCCCGATGAGCCCTCCGTAAACCACAAGCGCCACCGCGCTTTTGCGGATGACCGACGCAACGCCGAGTGAATACCGGTGCGACGACCACTCGAAGAAGCGGTTGAATGGGCGGAAGAACCAGCCGAAGGTGCGATCCAGTACTCGCGACACCACATCTTTGCTGGCGCCGTGTGGCTTGAGCAGAACGGCGCTCAGCGCCGGGCTGAGCGTCAGCGAATTGAACGCCGAGATGACCGTCGAGATGGCGATGGTGATGGCGAACTGCTTGTAGAACTGGCCGCTCAAACCGCTGATAAAGGCCGTTGGGACAAAGACCGCGCACAGCACGAGGGCAATCGCGATGATGGGACCCGTGACTTCGTCCATCGCTTTGCGCGTGGCTTCGAGCGGCTTCAGGCCAAGGGCCATGTTCCGTTCCACGTTTTCGACGACCACGATCGCGTCATCCACGACGATGCCGATGGCGAGCACCAGGCCGAAGAGCGAGAGATTGTTGATGGAGAAGCCCAGCGCGTGCATCACGGCAAACGTGCCGACGAGGGACACAGGCACCGCCGCCAGCGGGATGATCGATGCCCGCCACGTCTGGAGGAACAGCACCACCACCAGGACCACAAGTCCAATGGCTTCAAGCAGTGTCGTGACCACAGCCTTGATCGAGCCGCGTACGAACACGGTCGGGTCATAGACGACCGAGTAGTCGATGCCGTCAGGAAATTTCTTCTTCAACTCCTCCATCTTCGCCCGGACGTCGTTGGAAAGCTCGATGGCGTTGGAACCGGGCAGTTGAAAAATGGGGATGGCGGCGGCCGTCTTATTGTTCAGCAAACTGCGGAGCGAGTATTCGGCGGCGCCCAGTTCGACGCGCGCCACATCCTTGAGGAGAATCGTTTCGCCGTTGGGGCCGGTCTTCACGACGATGTTCGCGAACTCGTCTTCGGTAACGAGGCGGCCCTTGGCATTGATGGTCAGTTCGAACGGCACGTCCTTCCGGTTCGGTTGAGTGCCAATGGTTCCGGCGGCAACTTGCACGTTCTGCTCGCGGATGGCGTTCACCACGTCATTCGCGGTCATGCTGCGGGAGGCGACCTTGTTGGGATCGAGCCAGACGCGCATCGAGTAGTCGCCGGAACCGAACACCTGGATCTGGCCGACCCCCGAAATGCGCGCGAGTTCGTCCCGCACCTGCAGCACAGCGTAATTGCGCAGGTAGATGTCGTCGTAACGGCCATCGGGCGAGAAGAGGTGCACCACCAACGTGAGGTCGGGCGACGCTTTCAACGTGGTGACGCCCAGGCGGCGGACTTCCTCGGGCAGCTTCGGCAGGGCCTGGTTCACGAGATTTTGCACCTGCACCTGGGCAATGTCCAAATCGGTGCCGAGCTTGAACGTGACCGTGAGCGTCATCACGCCGTCCGCCGTGGACTGCGAGAACATGTAGAGGCTGTTCTCGATGCCGTTGATGGTCTGTTCCAGAGGCGAGGCGACGGTCTCGGCGATGGTCTTGGGGTTGGCCCCCGGATAGACCGCGCGGACCACGACCGTGGGCGGCACAACTTCGGGATACTCACTGATCGGCAGGCGGAACAGTGAGATGGCGCCGACGATAAAGATGATCAGCGACAATACGCCGGCAAAGATCGGGCGTTGGATGAAGAAGTGGGAGAATTTCATGACCTTGCTTAGTTGGAGTGGACGCTGGCCCTCGTGTCAGTTGCGTGTTGCGCAGTTTCGAGCGATGTCTCGCGAGAAACGACTTCGGCCTGCGGCGTGACAGGCATCCCCGGCCGCACCCGTTGCAAGCCGTTCACGACGATCTTCTCCCCCGGCTCCAATCCGGCGCGCACGATGCGTTTGCCGTCGCTGGTCGGCCCCAGCGTCACGGGCCGATAGGCAACCGTGTTCGTTTCGGTCAGCGCCAACACGAACTTCTGCGCCTGGTCCGTGCCGATGGCGCGCTCTTCCACCAGCAGGGCAGGATAACGTTCGCTCAACGGGACCCGGATGCGCGCGAAGAGACCCGGCACGATGCGTCCCTCCGGATTCGGAAACACGGCGCGCAACAGAATGCTCCCCGTCTGAGGGTCGAGCCGGTTGTCGAACGATTCAATGCGGCCACGGTGCGGAAAATCGTTTTCATCGGCGAGTTGCAGCTCGACGGGAATACTGCCATCGCCGTTGCTGGCCAGCTTCTTCTCCCGGGCGAGGGCGTTGAACTTCAACAGCGAGTTCTCATCAAGGTCCGCATAGACGTAAATCGGGTCCACCGAGACA
>Ga0137320_1000158_pt1 | contig 11417 bp, 10 predicted proteins | sample EasRivERMZT366_2_FD_104754 | JGI IMG/M metagenome (GOLD analysis project Ga0137320, IMG submission 104754) | Soil microbial communities from meander-bound floodplain in the East River, Colorado, USA - East River MetaG ERMZT366_2 | ecosystem: Environmental > Terrestrial > Soil > Floodplain ...
AACCCCGCAACGGCCATCGCCGTCTTGATCGGCAAGGGGTTCGGCCCATACTCACCGATCCCCGTTGCGAGTTCGTATACCTTGCGGTGGTATTGTAACGCGGCGGCCATGTTCACATCTAGCGCGGTCGTGACGAGCGACTTCATCAGGCCGGGATGGAGATTGGCCAACACGCTGATCACGCCCACCGCGCCCATCGCCATGAAGGGCCAGGTGAGTGAGTCGTCGCCGCTAAGCACCGCAAAGTCGCATCGGGCGGACAGATCGGTCATCGCATCGAGGTTGCCCGACGCATCCTTGATGGCGACGATGTTCGCACAGCCCTCGCGCAATCGCACGATGGTGTCGTTGCTGATGGTGACGCCGGTGCGTGCGGGCACGTTGTAGAGAACGATCGGCAGATCGACCGCCTCGGCGACGGCGGCAAAATGCCGGTAGAGGCCTTCTTGCGTTGGGCGGTTGTAGTACGGGGCGACGATCAAGGCCGCATCGACGCCCATCGCCCCCGCCCGCTTCGTTTGTTCGACGGTTACGGCCGTGCTGTTGCTGCCCGTCCCGGCCATCACCCGACAACGTTCCTTCGCGCGAGTGACTACGGTTTCCAGAATCTTTTGCCGCTCTGCTTCGGTAAGCGTCGGTGTTTCGCCGGTCGTGCCCAGCGGCACCAGCCAATCCGTACCCCCCTCGATCTGCCGATCGACCAGCGCCTCGAGCCGCGGCCAATCCACCTCACCGCTGCGAAATGGCGTGATGAGCGCGGTCATCGCGCCGCGAAGTGAGACCTTGGCTTTATGCGCGTTTCTCATCATTGATGCCGCCATGCGATCCTAAAGACTCTACACTTCTCCCAACGAAAAACGATCGAGTAACCGTTTCATTTCTCGCACGGCCTCGCGCATTCCCACAAACATCGCCCGCGAGACGATCGAATGTCCGATGTTGAACTCGCCGAAGCCGGGCAGTGAAGCCACGGGACCGATGTTGCGATAGGTCAGCCCGTGGCCGCCGTGAACTTCCAAGCCCAGCCGCCGTCCGAGGGCGATGGAATCATTCAAGGCCTTCAAAGCCGCCCCGCTTTGGGCCGCCGTCTTCGCGTGGGCGTAGGCCCCGGTCCATAGCTCCACCGCCTGGAATCCGATATCCGCTGAGGCCTGCACTTGGTCCGCAACCGGTTCGATGAAGGCGCTCACGATGATCCCCGCTTCACGGAGCCGACCCACCGCCGTCTTGACCCGGGTCCGGTGGCGGACCACGTCCAGCCCGCCTTCCGTGGTAAGCTCCTCGCGGCGCTCCGGCACCAAGGTGGACTGATCCGGCTTTAGCCCGACCGCAATGGTGACCACCTCGTCGGCGATGGCCATCTCCATGTTCAGCTTGACCCCGACGGTCTCGCGAAGGAGACGGGCGTCGCGGTCGTTGATGTGCCGCCGGTCCTCACGCAGATGGAAGGTGATCCCGTCGGCCCCGCCCAATTCCGCCTCCACCGCCGCCCAAACGGGGTCGGGTTCATCCGTCCGCCGGGCCTGACGCACCGTGGCCACGTGATCGATGTTGACGCCGAGTAACGCCATAACGCTTCGCCGTTCAGAAACAGTCGGCAGGGTCTTCCGTGCGGATTATAGGTAACTCGCGCTGCCGGTCCAAGGACAGGGCGGTCAAGCCGACAACTCGAGGATGAAACCTATCCATTCCCCAACGAACCTACTCCGGACCATTGCAAAGGCAGTATCGCTGGCAACGACGGGCAACTGCACCTCGATCTGGAAGCCTAACCGGCGGCCATTTCCTCCTCGGCGACGGAATCGCGTGGCAACCGGATGTTGCCTCGTTTGTCATTCTGGCGGACGGATTCAGCGAGCGTTGACTTCTTGCCATCGTGTATCACTCCGCCATGAAAGCTCCCTAGCGTATTTTGCGTACCAGATGGCTCGCTTTACGCTGACTTGCCAATGCGCGCCAAACGTCGTGGCGAATCAGGCTCACCCCGCTGCGTTGAAGGAACGATTCGTAAAGGCGCTCGAACTCCTCGGTGTACGGCAACTCGTCGACCGTCTTGCGGGTCCGCTCGTATAGTTCGGCGAGAAGTTGCTTGTGTTCGTCGTGTAATCGAAGACGTTTCATGGATTATCCCTCTGGGGCTTTGGATCAAACGCGGGGGTTTCGTCTAGAATACGAAGAACCTCCATTGCGGCGTATACGCGATTCCGCTTCTGCCCGGTGACTTCGACGAGAATGTGGCGCTCAATGAGTTGATTGATATTATTCTGCGCCGACTGCGCTTGGACGTCGAGGATGCTCCGTACCCGCGCCAGATTGACGAACGGGTTGAGGAACAGACTGTCCATCAGTTTAAGGAGCAGTGCCGAGGCTCGCGCCGCCTGACACGAAGCGGCCCAGCGATTCCGGAGCGCCACAAGCGATTGAGCGCGTTCCACGCCGTCAATGGCTTGGTCGCTCACGCCGCGTAGGAAAAATTGAATCCACTCCGACCAATCGCCACGCTGGCTGACCGAAAGCAGGTGGGCATAGTATTGTTCTCGATGTCGCTCAAAGAAAGCGGACAGGTAGAGTACGAGGTACGGCAGAGCGCGTTCGCGGTCGATTAGAAGAGAAATCAACAAGCGGCCCAATCGACCGTTGCCATCCTCGAAGGGGTGAATGGCCTCGAACTGATAATGGATCATCGCCAGGCGGACAAGAAGCGGCAGCTCGTTCTTGGAGTTTACAAAACGTTCAAAGGCGTCCAGAAGCGAGTGCAGTTGTTCCGGTGGCGGCGGCACGTAGATCGCGTGTTCAATGGGCGAATCCTGGCGTCCAATGTAAACCTGACACTTGCGGAATGCACCGCGCAGCTTTTCGCAACCACGAACTCCTTCCAGTAGGATCGCGTGAAGTTCCTTGATGAGATTAAGGCTCAGCGGGATGAGAGACAATCTCTTGGTGCCGTGATCGAGCGATCGAACGTAGTTTGCGACTTCGCGCACGTCAGGAACCGATTCCTCAATGTTGGGGTTGATCTCGAATAGAAAAAGATTGGAAAGTGTTGCCAGCGTGCCTTCGATTCGACTAGAAAGCACCGCCTCGCGGCCGATAAAACTTCGGATAAGCAGCCGTGGGTTAGGCAAGGCACGGGTGATGCCTCCCAACTGCCCCAGACCACGATCAGCCGCGGAAAGAGCCGAGACTAACGCTGAATTGAACGTCAAATCGGGGGGGAGGTTTCGCGGAATGCAACAGTCGTCACCGGAAACGCCCCGAACAACCCTACCCCAGCCGTCAGCCGTGAAGTCCCGCCTATTCAAAGGGTTACGATCCTATTCCAGCGAACCATCATAAGCAAATCCTTATGATGAGTTAGCCACTATAATCATAATAACGTTAATCCGTTCGTCAAGGGCACTTGCTACAATGGTATGAATGCTCTGGGATCCCACATTCAAACCGCGATTGAGGCCCGTTGAGGCCTTCCCGTTGCACGAGGGCGACGGGGCAACGATCGGGGTGCGCGATCGTTCGGGTCTGTCCGAAGTAGTGCTGAGTCTCTCCGCCCCCGCCCTGGACATCATGTCCATGATGAACGGCGATCAAACCTGCGAGGACATTCGCCGGCAGTTCCAGGCTTCCTTCGGCCGAGCCCTCGCAGAAGCCACGCTGCACTCCATGGTCACGCACCTGGAGAACGCCCACTTTCTCGAAGGCCCCGGCTTCGAAGCCTATTACCAATCTCTACTCGATGAATACCGCAACGGACGAACGCGGGAGATGCCGCACGCAACTGCACTTGGTATCGTCGATGACTCGGGGGCGATCTTCGAGGAGATGCTCGCCGACGCGAACGGCTCAGCACCTTCCGGAACCGTCGTCGGGCTGATCGCCCCGCACCTGGACTATCCCCGCGGGCGTCCATGCTATGCGGTCGCTTATGCGACTCTTCGCAACCGACCCCCGCCCGCCCGCGTTATCATCTTGGGAACCAATCACTGCGGACGATCCACGTCAGTGGTCGCCACGGGTAACGACTTTGCCACGCCTTTGGGTGTCACCAGAGTTGACGGATCGTTCCTCGAAAAATTGGAAGAATGCTGCGGAGACCTTCGGACCTTCGAGCTTGACCACGCCCGCGAACATTCCATCGAGCTTCAAGTCGCCTGGTTGCAGCACGTTTTCGGCGCCGACGCCTTCACCATCGTGCCGCTGCTTTGTCCCGATCCGTGCGGCCCGACGGGAACCGCCCCGTTGGATGGTCGCGGGGTGGACCTGCGGGAGTTCGCGTTGAATCTCGGCGAGTTGGTCCGAAACGACGCGGGTGCGACGCTAATCGTGGCCGGGGCCGACCTAAGCCATGTCGGCGCCGCATTCGGCGATGAGCGCCCGTTGGACGAAGCATTCTTGGAAGAAGTTCGCAACCGCGACCGGCAAGCGTTGGACCGGCTCCGGACCGGCGAAGTGGAAGGCTTCCGCCGATGCGTCGCCGAACAGGAAAATCCCACCCGCGTGTGCAGCGCGGGTTGTATCTTCGTATTGGCCACAGCCTTGCCCGATGCGTCAGCGTCCCTCCTCGGCTATCATCAGGCTGTGGACCTTCCTACGCAGACGTGTGTAACCTGCGCCGCGGTGGCGTTCATTTAACCGTCCGATGCACGGCGAATCCCTTTACCGCAAGATCGTCGCAGGCGAGACCGGTGTATGGGCGGCACCGCTTCGAGGTCTACTTTGGTCGGCCACGGGCCTATATGACTGCGCCATCGCCCTGCGAAACGCATGGTACGATCGCAACGGCACGACGATCCGACTTCCCGTTCCGGTGATCAGCGTCGGCAATCTCACCGTCGGTGGAACAGGTAAGACTGCCTTCGTGATCGACCTGGTTCGCCGCTTGGACGCCCTGGGCTTTAGTCCCGCCGTCATCGCCCGCGGCTACGGCGCTACGCCGGGCGAACCCAACGACGAGCAGAAGCTCATTCAAAAGAATTGCCCCAGCGTTCCTTGCGTCTCGGACCCGGACCGCCGCCGCGCGGGGGAGGTCGCCTGCGAACGGCTCGGGGCCGATGTCGTCGTTCTCGATGATGGGTTTCAGCATCGACGACTTGCCCGCGACCTCGATATCGTCCTCATCGACGCGACCTGCCCCTTCGGCTATGGGCACGTGCTGCCACGGGGTCTGCTGCGCGAGCCGGTGATCGGGCTACGGCGTGCTCACCTCGTGGTCCTCACCCGTTGCGACCGGGTCTCGCACGCCGAATTGGCACGAATCGAGGCCCGGATGCGCGAGCTGGCTCCCGACGCCGCGCACCTCAAGTGCATTCACCGTGTCACCGCAGTCGTGCAACTCGACGGAAAAGAATTGGAAGGCGGACTCGACCGCAAGCGAGTCGTCCTGTTCGCGGGGATTGCCCATCCTCAGTCTTTCGTAGCCACAGTCTCATCGCTGGGCGCGGATGTGGTGGCTAAAAGTTGGTTCCGCGATCATCACCGCTACACCCGACGCAACCTCCAATATCTCCTTTCCGCCGATCGTTTTCCCCAACACGATTTTCTGGTCACCACCGAGAAGGACGCCGTAAAACTATCCGAACTGCGTGGGTTCGACGCTTCGGCCATCGTCGTTGTCCGCGTGGCGATCGACTTCGTGGACGACGGCGGTACCATGCTCCAAGCGATCCTCGAACAACGCCTCCCGCAGCGACTTCGATCAGCGAGCCGCGGGCTTTAGCCCGCGCGGACCAGCATATGCAACAACCGACCTTGGAACTCGATGCCTTGATCTTCGGCGGCGGCGTCGCCGGTCTGTGGCTCCTCGATGAGCTGCACCGCCGCTCGTTCCGCGCCTTGTTGATCGAGAATCGCGCCCTCGGCGCCGGCCAGACCATCGCCTCCCAGGGGATCCTCCACGCCGGTCTCAAGTACGCCCTCGGTGGACTGCTCTCCGGCGCCGCCAAAGCCGTCGGGGAGATGACTGATCTTTGGCGACAATGCCTCGATGGCCGCGCCCAGCCCGACCTGCGCGGCGTGCAAATCCTGTCCCCTTGCTGCTATCTCTGGCGCACTGAAGCGCTAGCGTCGATGGTGGGACTCACCGCCGCACGGTTCGGTTTGCAGACGCCGGTGGCAAAGATCGCGCCCCACGAACGACCCCCGGCCCTGGCCCGCTGTCCCGGTGAAGTCCTTCGCGTGAACGAACAGGTCATTGACGTCGGCTCGCTTCTGAGGGAGTTGGCCCATCGGCATAACGATTGCATTCTGAACATCGCTGATGCGCGTCATGTGAACTTCACGACCTCAGAACCAGGCCACGTCGAAACCGTTGAGCTGCGTGCGAAAACCCCCTCTCCCTTCCAGGGAGAGGGGCGGGGCGAGGGCAAGACCCCCTCTCCCTTCCAGGGAGAGGGTTGGGGTGAGGGTAACAGTGCGGGAGGTCAACGCAAAGTCCTCTCGCTGAAACCCCGCGTCGTCATCTTCACCGCCGGCGAGGGCAATGCAGAGCTTCGCCGCCGCGTCGGCCTGTCCCAGGAGGCCATGCAGCTTCGGCCGTTGCACATGGTCTTGGTTCGAGGTTCACTGCCGCCGCTCTTCGGCCACTGCGTCGACGGCAACAAGACGCGCGTCACCATCACCAGCGCCGTAGACACAGACGGCCGCACCGTCTGGCAGGTCGGAGGCGAGATCGCCGAAAAGGGCGTGCCGATGAGCAGTGCGGAGTTGATCGAGTTCGCCCGACGCGAGTTGCCCTCCGTGCTGCCCGCGGTAGACTTTACGAATACCCAGTGGGCGACGTACCGGATCAATCGCGCCGAGGGTCATGACACTCGCGGCGCGAGGCCCGAAGGTCCCGTTTGGCGGCGGGAGGGTTCAGTCATCACCGCCTGGCCGACCAAGCTGGTGCTCGCCCCCCGGCTGGCGGAGTTAATTGCGGACTCACTCGGCAAGCCCTCAGGTGCCGATGCAATCCCCTCTTCCCACCCTACAGCCTACAGCCTACAGTCTGGTGTCCGGTGCGAAGATACCATCGCCCGACCCCCCTGGGAGGTGACCGACGAATGGCACGACTAAGCCTCTCCCTGTCACCCATCGGCTTCGGCGCTTTCAAGATCGGCCGCAACGTCGGTACGAAATACGATCCAGTGTACGAACTCCCCGAAGCAGCAACGGTTGAGAAATTACTGAACGGCGTTCTCGATTTGGGCATCAACTACATCGACACCGCGCCCGCTTATGGCACAAGTGAGGAACGTATTGGCCAAGCGATTTCCCATCGTCGTCGGGAGTTCATCCTATCCACAAAAGCAGGCGAGTTCTTCGAGGGCGGGAAGCCGTGTTACGACTTCTCCGCCGATGCCGTTCGCAAGAGCGTGGAGACGAGCCTGCGTCGACTGCGCAGCGACGTGCTCGACCTGGTGTTCATCCACTCCAGCCGTGAGGACCTGCGGATCGTGGAACAGACGGACGTCGTGGCGACGCTGATGTCGCTGCGAGACGAGGGGCTGGTCCGCGGCATCGGCTTGTCAGGGTACACCGCAGAAGGTTTCCGGGCGGCCCTTCCCTGGGCCGACGCCGTTATGATCGAGTATCATCCGGATCATGTGAGCCTCGCTCCGGTGATCGACGAAGCCCACCAGCTGGGCATCGCCGTCATCGTGAAGAAAGGCCTCGCCTCGGGCCGACTGCCCGCGGCCGATGCAATATCATTCGTATTGCGTAACCCAGGGGTCACCAGTGTTGCAGTCGGCAGCTTGAGCTTGGACCATCTGCGCGAAAATATGCGGATCGCCCAGGAAACCCGGGAAAAATGGCGCCCCGGTGTGGAATGCGATCCGAGCCGCGCCCCTAAGGAAGTGGTCTCCCGCGAGCGACGACCATGAAGCGAACCGCCGTTTTTCTGGACCGCGACGGGACGATCATCGAAGACGCCGGCTACCTCGGCGATCCGCAGAAGGTCCGTCTCATCGGCGACGCCGCCGACGCCATCCGCCGCTTCCGCCAAGCGGGCTGCCTCGTGGTCATTGTTTCCAATCAGTCCGGCGTCGCCCGCGGGTTCTTCGACGAGGCCGCGATGAACAAGGTACAGGCCCGCGTGGAATCGCTTCTCGCCGAACACGGCGCGGGCGTCGACCGCGCGTACCACTGCCCCTACCTCGACGGCCCGGAGGCGACCGTCGTGGCCTATCGCCGCGAAAGTGACTTGCGAAAGCCGCACCCCGGGATGTTGCTGCTCGCCGCCAAGGAGTTGGAAATCGACCTCGCCCGATCGTGGATGATCGGGGATTCGCCGACTGACGTGCAGGCGGGGATCAACGCGGGTTGTCGAACGATCTTGCTTCGGCGAGTACCGTCATCGCCCCACGACTCAAGGGTCATGGTGCTGACGGGTGCATTGCCGCCGGGCGTCGACGCCGCCCCCACGCATTGTGTCGCAACCATGACCGAAGCCGCGGAACTGGTGGAACAGGCAATGGAAAACGAGATTAAGTCTTCGCGTGCCACTGCTGTGTCAGCCGTCGAGAATCGGCCTACCCCCTCTCCATTGCTGGGAGAGGGTCGGGACGAGGGCATCACGCCCAACGACGCCGTTTTATTATCCCTCGAGAAAATCCGCGATCAACTCGAACGCGCCCAGCGAAAAGATCGGCAGCATGATTTCTCGTTCTTGCGCTTGTTCGGCGCCCTGCTGCAGATGCTTGCCATCGTGGCCGCCCTGTGGGGCGTCATTGCACTCCTGGACGATCAAAGCGCCTCCGCAACCGCGAGGCTCACCCTCGCATGCTTCTTCCAATTCGCCGCCGTCACCGCTTTCGCGATCGACCGATTCCGCTGAAGTGGTTTGCGTTGGAACTGAAAAACACGGCGGGCGGGTGCGGAACCGATTGGTTCCGCACCCGCCCGCTTGTGTTTCACGCAGAGTGCCACTACTGTGTCAGCAGCAGTGTTGAGGCACTTCGTTGCGCCGCTTCGCCGCCTACGACACCATCGTCTTGAGGTTCTTCAGCGCCAGAACCTTCACCACGTTGCGCGCCGGTTTGGCCTTGAACATCATCCGCTCGCCGGTGAAGGGGTTCACGCCCTCCCGCGGCTTCGTCGCCGGCTTGCGCACCACCTTGATCTTCATCAGGCCCGGCACGGTGAAAATGCCCGGACCCTTCTTGCCCAGATCGGCCTTGATCAACGACGCCAGGTCGTCGAACAACGCCGAAATCTGCTTGCGTGTCAGGTCGCTGGCACTCGCCAATTCGCCATACACTTCCGACTTCGATCGGGCTTTCCCGCCCATCTTGGGTGTTGCTTTCTTCGCCATGTAGTGCTTTCCTTTCTAATAGACTTACCACCATCCGGTGATGGAACCGGTGGAGAATCTACGCGAGGCGAAACACAGAATCAAGCGTTTTTCCCTAAAAATATGGGAAATTCGTAGGGACCGTTCCCCATGGCCGGAGCCCCTCCCATGAAACGCCCCGAACAACTCCCTTCACGAACCGACCCTTCCGGTTCGCTTCGCTCGTACTCGGCGGTCAATTACGCCACTTCCGCGGCTGTGAGAAGTGCCGGTCTCCGTCGCCGCCGCCGCTTCTTGGGAGCGCCAGGTTTCGGCACGGGAGGCGTCCGAGACGCCGCCGCTTCGGCGATGGCGATGGCCTGTTGGGCGGTTTTGGCCGACAGATCGGCGTTGACTTCCTTCCACAGCCCGTCCGCCCGGTTAAAGACCCCCCCGGAAACCATGATGTTCATCGTCGGGTTGACCCCGATCTCCCGGATCAGGTCCACCAGCCTTCGGACGCCCGGCACCCCCCCAGGTTGGGTCCCGAAAAGCAGCAATAGTTCGGGCCGAAGCTGCCCCACGAGGCTCAGAATCTCGTCGTTGGGCACCCCACCCCCCAGAAAATAGACCTCCCAGCCACGGGATTCGAACAAATCCGCGCACATCTGGGCTCCCAGCTCCTCCGGTTCGCCGTCCGCGCAGGCGATCAGAATGCGTTTTCCGATCGGGTCGGCCTTAGGAAGGCGGAGTTGGATTTGGTCGGCGATCGCCCGGTTGATCCGGGTGGCCATATGCTCCGACGCAATGTTGATTCGATCCCCACGATACAGTTTCTCCACCCTCTCCATCGCCGGCCAGATGAGTTCATGATAGAGATTCGACGGGTCGGGGGTCATTTCAAGCTGCCCGAGTACGAACTTCCGGCAGGCGGTTCGATTACCGGCCAGCAACGGCCCCATGTACTCCTCAACAAGCGCGATTGAATTCATTCGGAAGGCTCCTTTTGCGCAGAACTGGTCCAGGAGGCCACCTTGCCACGGGCCTCCTGCCCGATCCTGAAGCCGTCCGACGCCGTTAAGGGCTGTGTCGGGTCTCCATTCCGACGTAGGTCAATGCCAATCGATTCGTTGGCATATTACCGTAATTTGCCAATTGATGGTAAACTAGGTAATTTAACAACGTGGGCATTCTATCGGCCGCTCCACGAATTTTTCTTGAGGAAGATTGGTTGGAACCGACGCCGTTCGCCCCTTACCGCCACCTGGCAGCCGCCAAGTCTGGTAGATGGGTATGCTTTCACCGCTGGTGGTTAGACAACGGCAGAAACGTCTGTCTTGGTTACCCGGACGATTTCCTCGACCGTGGTCATGCCGTTGAGGACTTTGGACCAGCCGTCCTCGCGCATCAGTTTGAGGCCGTCCTTGCGGGCTACAACCTGTAGTTCCGTGGCGGAACGACGCTCGACGATCATCCCGCGAAGTTGATCGGTGATCATCAGCATCTCAAAGATGCCCAGCCGGCCACGGTAGCCCGAATTGCGGCAATCCCGGCAACCGGCCCCGCGGTAGAGCTTCTGGCCCTTTTCGATCTTGAAATCCGCGGGCACGTCGCCCTTCTCTGGAACGTATTCCTGGCGGCACTCCTTGCAGATTCGTCGCACCAGCCGTTGGGCGAGCACACCACTGATGGCGCTGGAAACTAGGAACGGCTCCACGCCCATATCCAGAAGGCGCGTCGTCGCGGTCACGGCGTCGTTGGTGTGCAGGGTGCTGAAGACCAGGTGGCCGGTGAGGGAGGCGTTGATCGCCACCTCCGCCGTCTCCAGATCGCGTATTTCGCCCACCAGAATCACGTCCGGGTCGTGTCGCAAAAAGGACCGAAGCCCAGACGCAAAAGTCAACCCGATGTGCGGTTTGATCTGCACCTGCTGGATGCCGTCGAGGTAATACTCAATCGGGTCTTCGATGGTGAGGATTTTAATCTTGTCGCTGCGGATGGTGTTGAGCGCCCCGTAGAGGGTCGTGGTCTTGCCCGATCCGGTGGGACCGGTGACGAGGATGATTCCGTAAGGTTGCGAAATCAAATGCTGCACCCCGGCCAGGGCTTCATCAATCAACCCCAACTGGTCGAGCGAAAGGAGAACGGACTGTTTGTCGAGGATTCGCAT
>Ga0137320_1000159_pt1 | contig 11375 bp, 9 predicted proteins | sample EasRivERMZT366_2_FD_104754 | JGI IMG/M metagenome (GOLD analysis project Ga0137320, IMG submission 104754) | Soil microbial communities from meander-bound floodplain in the East River, Colorado, USA - East River MetaG ERMZT366_2 | ecosystem: Environmental > Terrestrial > Soil > Floodplain ...
GTCGAGATGACCGGCGTTCCGCATAGCTGTGCCTCGACGGCAACGCAGTTGAAGGGCTCGATATAAAGCGTGGGGGTCAGCACCGCTCGCGCCTTTGACATGAGTTCATTGCGCTCCTTCCAATCCAGAGGACCCAGATACTCGCCGCCGGAAGACTTCACGCAGTTAAGGATACGCTGCCCCTCCTTCCCCTCACCGTGTCCGATGACTTTCAGTATAACGCCGGCCGCCTTCGCCGCTTCACAGGCTAGATGGACTCCCTTTCTCTCCGTGAGCCTCCCAACGTAGAGCAGGAAGTCCCCCCTATTTTTATTGAACACGAACTGGTCCGGGTCAAAAAACACGGGGATGACGGTGTCATAAAAACGTCCGTCCCCTATGTTCTGTTTTCCGTAACAGACGTGCATCCACGCCCGGCTCTCAAAGACTCGGTGCTCACAAAAGTTTCCTTCGTATCCGATGGAATACTCTACCCCCAGCAGGTCCGGGTTGAATTCGAAAACCATCCTTTGGCTGAGCCCACCAATGGTCAACAGCAGGTCCCTCGGCTGCTTACGACGGGCGACTTCCGCCGCCGCACAGGCGTTGCTGCGTTGCCAAAGGGGGCGAGTTTGGTCCATGATGACGTGTTGATACTTACAGTTCCCAGAGGGGGCCGCCTCCAGAAGGGCCCGCCGCTCACGTTCCGAGATAATCTGCACAAACTCGTCGCATGGGGCATCGCTATTCTCTGCCCCGTAAAGGATGACGTAGTGCCCAAGGGACTTCATCATTCTCGCGAAACGGTGGCCCGCTGCCGCGAAGCCGTCGAGGGAATAGTCCAGGTTGACGGGGGCGTTGGGGAGACCCAAAAGATGAATCCTCAAGGGCTTCATGTCAGGACGACTCCCCTGTAGGTAAGCGCAAGAATGGTGGCTCCCGGCCTGTTTCTCTTGAAGACCAGCACGGCCTCATCAAAGGTGGCGGCGACCACTTTATCGACAGGGCAGTTGTGGATGCCCTCGTCGGAGGTGGGGAAGGGTCCCCTTGGTCCCGTGACAAACTGAGGTTCGATATACCAAAATTCGTAGATGTTCATGGTCCGAGAAGCTAACACGGTCGGGACGAACTCGCAAACTTTACCCCGGAAAAAAGAAGGGCCCCGTCCTTGGGGCCTTTTTGTCGGTGGGGCTTTTTGGCTTCGCGATTTGAAGACCGCATTAGGAGGACCGCGAGCCGGAAAAATTATTCTGGTGCCTTCTCCTGTTTCTTGTGTTTGTGGAGCCGGTTACTCCGGCACCAATCGCACTTGCCCCCGGGCCGGCAATGGCGGTCGAACCTCGCCGACTTGCGGTAAGGCTTTCGGTGCGCCTTTCCGTGCTTGATGGACTTGTCGAGGCTCATAGATTCAGGAGGGCTCAACCCACTTCAGCTCGTGGTGAGCCTCGACGACCAGCCCCTGCTTCTTGAGGATGTCGATGATTTTGTTGTATTGGTCAAGGCTCAGGACGCCCATCAGCCGGGCGTAGAGATGACCACTTGGGACCGTTCCCAGCTCACGAATCGCCTGAGCGACCGCGAGCACCGTTTTCAAACCCGCCGAAAGTTGTTCTTTGTTCATACCCCAATGTTCCACATCACAGCCCGCGAATCAACTTTTTCTTCGCGCGAGTTACGGCCACGTAGAAAATGTTGGACTCTTCACTCCCGCAGTCGCCCGTGGTGTGCTTGAAGCTGCTGTTGACCAAGCAGACCGTGTCCCACTCGAGGCCCTTGGCCTTGTGGACCGAGCTGCAAACCACGGCGGGCGTCCGGTTGCCGCTGCTGTCCTGGAAAATCTCAGTGATGCGGGCCTCGACCTGGGAGACGTTCGTGCAGCCGTCCGCGATGGCCGTAAGCGTCGCGACTTGGTCCTGGACCAGCTCGACCTTGCTCTGGACGTGCTTCCCCCCGCCGGCCCGCGCGCGGGAGCACTGACGGTCACCCCACAGGGCCAGCTTGGACAGGAACTGGGGCACGCTCTTGGCCTTCAGCTTGCGGACCATGCCGACCAGTTGCTGGCCGATGTCGCGGCCTTCCACGCGGGCCGACACCCCGCGGCGCAGCAGGCCCAGGCAGATGCCCATCAGCGGGGCGTTCAGGCGGCTGAGCACGGCGTCACCGGGGACCAGCTCGGCAACCGCGGCGCTCAGGGTCATCTCGACCACTTCTCCTTCCGGTGCGCTCGGCGCCGCGGTGTAGTCCTCCACGATGGTGTTGGCCAGGGCGACCACGCTTTTCGGGCAGCGGTAGGTCGTGGTGAGCCCCAGGGTGCCGGCGTTCAAGCGCTGGCGCATCAGGTGCATCCCGTCAGAAGCGGCTCCGCGGAAGCCGTAGATGGCTTGGCGGTCGTCGCCCACGATGCAGATGCGGCCACCGGGCTTGCAGGAGCGTTCAGCCATCAAAAGCTGGGGCATGTTCATGTCCTGGGCCTCGTCGACCACGACCAGGGAAAAGGTCGGCTTCACCCAGCCGGCGGCGACCGGGAGCCAGACCATGTCATTGAAGCTGATACGCGCGAAGGCGTCTTTTTCCAACGAGAGCCGGAGCACGTCAATCGCGAGCTGCGCCAGCTTGGCCGGCGGGAAGGCCAGCTCCAGCTCGTCCGGCGCGCAGATATTCCGCGCGTCCGCCAGCTCGAGGACCTCGTTCAGGTCGGGCACGTTCACGAAACTGTTCTTGCAGAAGCCGACCAGCTTGACGACCTGGGTGACAATTTCCTCGGGCATGCCGGGGCTCACGCGCTCGATGCGGTCGAACTCGACGTTGTCCTCGGGCTTCGCGTCGGCCCACATGCGCTTGATGAAAAAGAAGCCCAGGGAGTGCAGGGTTTTGACCTCAACGCGGGCGTCTGTGATTTTCTCCTGCGCCTCGACTTGGTTCTTCTTGTTGAACACGGCGTAGAGCAGGCGTCCGGCCTCGGGGGCGTGGTTGAAGGCCTCCTTGATGGTGGTGGTCTTTCCGGTGCCGGCGCGCGCCTGGACAACCATGTTCCCCGCTCCGCAGGAGAACCAGGAGAAAATGGCGACCTGCTCGTCGGACCAGCAAACCCCAGAGGTGGCGGCAGCGTGCTCGTTCTTGGCCAGGGCGGCGTTCGAGGAGGACTTGCGATTGACCAGCGCGAGGGCCTTCTCGGCGACCTCGGCCCGGACGGTCCAGCAGCGCTTGGCGGCATTCCACCGCGCGCCGAGGGCTTTCAGAGCCTCCTTGACCGGGTAGGTGTTTCCCGTAATCTCAACAAAAGCTGTTTCACTCATGGGTCAATTTACCACGGGCGGGGTGGGTGTCAAGGGCGTAAAAAGGGTGACCGGCGGCGGGAATCGAACCCGCTTCTCCCAACCAGGGGCCCTAGCTAGGGGACCCATGCGGCCAGGAAAGGAAAGCCGTGCGCTTACTCGCGAGGTCACGCCACGCATCCTACCCGTCGGTCATAAAAGCAAGGAGACGGGGAGGGCCCTCGGGCCTAACGGGCTAGCAGCCGCCGGCCTTTCCAGTAATCCCGGGTTTTGTTTTATACCCGGTTCTCCGTCTCACAAATCAGTTGAGAGTGGGGCAGGCATCACGGACATCCCTATCTCTGGCCGGGGTTCCTAGGACCCGCCATACTTCAGGAGCCGCCCTGCCCCGTTCTCAACCGACACCTTAAACTACCACACCCAGGGCCCATGTCAAATAAAAAGGGCGAGAATCTTCTCTCGCCCTTCGGTCTTGTTCGCCTTCCTGGCGTAAGATTTAGTGACCGTTCCCGGGGTTGGTTCCAGAGTGTCCGGGAGGCACGAAGCTCCCTCCACCGGCTCCGCCTGTGCCGCCGGTTCCGTTTCCGCCAATGCCACCGGCTCCGCCGTTGCCTCCCGTGGCCGTGCCGCCAACGCCAACGCTTGTCGCACCGCCGCCGGACTGCTCGACGTTGGTGTTGCTACGGGCCGGGCGCAGCACCGCTGCCGCACCGACCAGACCACCGGCATTCGCGACAGCCGGGACGAATCCAGGACCGCCCGCTCCATTCAGCACGATGAGTTCACCGGACTTGGTCAGCCGGCACACCGTCGTGGTGCTCGGGGCGAAGACGCCCGCCGTTTTGATGCGGATGATTTTGTCGCCGTTCGGCAAGGTTCCAATTTCTTTCACGCCGGCTTTCGCCAAGCTAACCGAGAGCAGCAGGGCTGCAATCGCCAACAGGTTTTTGATTTTGGTCATTGTGTTCGTAGGTTACACGAGACGACGGGTCCCGTCAAATTATGTGCTTTCGTAAGTAGGCCGCCGCCTGCTCACAGCGAGCGGGGTTGTCCCCAAAATGTCCTAGCCCTATATTACAAGACCGACACAGCAGGGCTCGGACCTTTCCAGTTTTGTGGTCGTGGTCTATGTGGGGAGGCTTCATCCAGAGGCCGCAGCAGGCGCAAAGGTTTCCCTGGGCCTCTCGTAGAATCTTAAACTGCCCGAGGGTGATTCCATATTCCCTTTTGAGCCTCGCATTCCTTGTCCAATCGGCGGTTTTCTCCGGGTGCGCCTTGCGATACCCTTGCAAGTAGGCACGGTCTTTCTCTCGGTTTTCCTTCCGATAGTTCCGGGCATACTCCGCCCGGCAGGGGCGACAGAATCCATTCTTCTGGGTAGCCGGGCGGAGTTTGCATTTCCAACAGGGCTTCATTTCCCGGCGGTGACCACAAAAGGCTCCCCGCGCAAGACGCTGTCTGAGGGCAAAAACTTCTTGTAAAACCCGCGGTCAAAGAAAAGGTTGAACTCCGGGCGCACCCGAGTAATCGCGCCAGTCACGCTCGACATCTTGAATTCAAGGATGACACCGCCGATTTCGTAACGGAGATGTTTAGTGCGCCCGAAAATGGTTTGCTCTTGAAAGCCCGGCATTCCAATGATGTGGATGTTTCTTTCGCAGGCGTATGAGGAAACGTGGTAGTGTCCCTGCACTAGGATTGCAGGTTTCTCACCACCCTCGAAAGACTCGGCCATCTTTTGTCCCTTATAGCTGCGCGCATACGCACTGCCGCCTCCAGGGTGCTGAATCTTCATCCTCTGAACGTGTCCTCCGCAGCGCAGCTCTACGTCCGCCTCCACATGGCCCAGATACTTCATGTCGTTCCGCCCGAGCCGCTCACAGACCATCTGAAGGTAGGCCCCGAAGTTGAAGCCCTCTTTCTGCCACCAGCCTTCATGGTCGTTGCCAGTGATGAAGTGCGTGGTGACTCCGTCGCGTTTCGGATAATGGCGCGCGCAGTAGAGCGCCTGCCCGTCCACGCTGGTTTCGAAAACGCTGCCGCCGTTGATGCGGGGCACGTATCCATCAACGATGTTTCCACCGTGGAAAACGTCGCGCACTCCCTCGCGGGCGAACAGGTCATACTGAGCGTTTAGCGCGTCGAGGCGTTCCTCGCGGCAGCACAGATGTGTGTCGGCCACGAGCCCGATTTTCGTCCAGGAGTCACCGTCGAAAACGTCGAGCGGGATGCTGCCGAACTCCGCCGGCACGGTCTTGGCCTGCTCGATGAGCGGGTCTTGTGTGGATTCACCCCCGCCGTCGATGGGGCCGTAGGTCGCGGCAGGGGGCAACTCGGGCGCGTTCACGAAACAGCAGTATTCGGGATTCGGCTTGGTGGTATCCTCAGGATAGTCAGAAATTTTCTTGGGCTCCGCGTAAGTCGCTCGGTTCGGGCCGGGGTTAGCCGCGTCGACAGCGGCAACCAGTTTTCTCGGCGCACGGAAAAGCAGACTCTCAGGCACGAAGCGCTGGCGGGCTCGGCGGATGGCGGGTTCACTCACGCCAAAGAACAGGGAGAGGTTGCAGTCGTCCCTCCCCTCTTTGACTAGCTGCTTGAGGGTCAGTCTATCCGTTGGTGTCCAGTTCATTGGTGGTGTTCTTCTTGGGTTTGGGTTTAGTTTTAGACTTGGCCGCTTCTGCTATCGCGTCTGCCGCCATAATAATCTGTTCTCTCGGTGACCTGAGGAAGGCCTGGTCAAAATCGGCCAGCGCTTCTGCCGGGGTGTTCCCCAGCCCGATGATTGCGTAGCCCACTCGGTTGATGTCACCGTAGAAGGCCACGAACTTTTCGCCGTCATTGGCCACCGTTGGATGAAACTGAATTGAAGGGCGCTGGAGCATCTTAGCACCTTCCGCCTGCGCGTTCAAATAATCCACCTGGGCCTTTTGCACCGAGGCGATGGCGTCATACAGCCTGTCGTGCGCCGCCGTATCCCAGCGGGACTTGTCGGCCAGCATCTCGTCAATGCGCGAGCACACGTTGATGAAGGTGACGCTTGCACTCGCGGCCACGCCCCCGTCAATCTTGCGGGGCGTGTCCTCGTCCGGCATGAAGAAGGAAGGCCTCCCGAGCAGGTAGGGGCTCAGGTTCTGGATGATAGTGTGCAGCGTCTCAAGCTGAGAGCGCGTCAAGGATTCACGAGTCGGCAGCACGGCTTGACCCATCTGCTGTTGCTGATTCACTTGGCGCGCTTGGTGATTGTTGTGGCCCATTGGAGTAAATGTAAGGCATCCGCGCAGTTATCGTCAACTATGGTGACCGCCGGAAAGAGCTTGGCGGCTTCCCGGACCATGAAGTCCTTGTCAGCCGCGCCACTCCCCGTGGCAAACTGCTTCAGGGTCGTGACAGGGATGCAGTCCGTCTCGACGTTGTGGATGTAGCAGAAAAGCCACACCGCAGCGCGGAAGCTGGACCAGAGCTGGGTCTGCATGGTGTAGCGAGAAAATTGCACGTCCTCGAACACCAGGAAGTCCACGGGATAGTTGACGAGGCCGGCATCGCACTTGTGGTCCGCCCAGAGTAAACGGAGCCGCTGATACAGCGCGGGGATGCGCGGGTCCAGCCGGCGGTCCAGCCTCGCCTTTGCGGCTCGCTTTCTGGCGGACTCCTCCTGCAAGAGCCAGGAGCCCGCGGTGACCTTGCCGGAGGCATCCCGGTAGGCCCAGCCGGTCGTGGTTCCAAGGTCGAGTGCGAGGATGGTCTTCATTTCACTCTCAGCAACTCAAAGATTTCAGCCGGCCCCCCACAGTGGTCACGGACCCAGCAAGCGTGCTCCAGCGTGCTCGCCCACTCATATCGAGCCCCTCCCCGAATAACAATCACGTATTTCCACATCACTTCGCCCCCCTCTTGAACCCCGCGCGCAGCTTAGCGACAATCTGCCCGTGCGCCGCGTGGACCGCCTGCCGGCTCACCTTGCGCTGCCGAGCAATGTCGGCCATACTGATTTTCTCGTCGTAGATTAGCCGGAGCAGCTCCTTCTCGCCGGCAGTCAACTTGCACCGGCACTCCTTCAGCATCGAGAGGTTCAGGCCCCGCTCCTCCTGCTCCATAACAATCTCGTCGGTCGACGGGGCCAGCTCGGAAATCTGACGCCGGACTTTCACAGCCATGGGCGCATTCGAGAGCGCCCCCTTATCTTCGTGTTCCTCTTCCGTGTATTGCGTGAAGCCAGGAAACTTGTCCGAGTGCGAGGAAGGCGTCACCGTGTTCTTAGACTTCCACAGGCCCGCGAGGGCCCCGCGCAGAAAGGGCATCAGGTAACGTGTGAAGCGGTTTCCCCGTTCCGGGTCGAACCTGTCGATGGCGTTCATCAGAGCGGCGTTCACGGCGGAAATCACCTCATCATCTGGAAGCCGGCCACGATTTTTGCGGCGAGCAAAGCGCGCAGCGAACAGCAGATGGTTGTGGATAAGGAACTCGCGAGCCTGCGCGTCCCCCTTCTTCACCGCCACGAAAAGATTGCGTTCCTCTTCGGGCGTGGTGAGCTTGAAGCGGAGGTCTTCGTTCGCACGGTAGTAGTTATTGCTGTTGGGCGTCATTGGGTTTCTGGTAGAGGCTGTCCGTCCTTTGCTCAGGCACTTCCAGAACCGTGAGATTCTTCGGATAGTGGGAACTGCGGTCGATTTCGTAGGTCCGCGCCTTCGTTATTTTGTCGTCGAGGACGCGGATTTTGAACTGCGGGCTTTTGCTTAACGTGAACAGGTCACTTTTGATTTTGGAGAGAGGAAACTGACGCAAGATTTCGGTGAGACCCGCGACCTGCGAGAACTGCCGGTGCAAGTCTAGCACGGAGCCAACCCACACGTTGGCGTCCGGCTCCATCTTCGTGAAATACTCTCGCATCCAGGCCATCAGGACTTCGGCGAAGTTTGAGGTGCGGCTGCTCTGCTGGGCGGAGGTCACCAAGGTCGGGTCATGGTAGGGCTTGATGCCGCCAAAGCGGGCATCCTCTGTGCTGGTGCTTCTGCACTGCTCGGGGACCACGTAGTCCATCAGGAACCGGCAGAACCACGGAAGCTCGCGACTGAGGATTTCGTCCAGCTCCTTGGCCGGCGGAAACTTAATGTCCGGCGCCTTTGCCCGGAACATCATGACCTTGTCCTTCATGTCGGCGTCCAGGTCGGGGTAGACCTGAGACTCGGTGTCCAGATTGCAGGTCACGCCCTGCCGCGCGCGGCACCCAACAACCCCACCCACGCGAAACTTTTCATTGCACTCCCTCTCGTTATTGGCCACGTTCTTCTTTATGCCCTCACAGAATTTTCGGTAGCTCTGCGAGTTCGCGGTGACCGCGGTGTCGTCAACCAAGTGGAACCCGTAGTCAAAAAGCTGCGAGTTGAACTGGGTCTCGCCCAGGAGGTGCGAGGCCGCCTCCGCGAACCCGCCCACGGCAGGCCCGATGATTTTGCGGTTCGAGAAGGTTTTACCGCAGGCCACCGGGCCGGCGATATAGATTGCGTGGCCCAGGGCCAGCTCCCGCAGGTAGCAGCCCCTATAAAAGTAGCTGGCCCAGCTTAGATAAAACGGAAGCTGGTCGGGAGTTGCGAAAAACCCGTCGTAGAAGGAAGAAATCCAGGGGAACTGCCCTTCGGGGCCCCAGATTGAAACGCCCTCCGCCGGAGCCATCGCGTCGCGCGTGTGCGTGTTGAGATAATAGTGACCATTGAAAAAGATTTTGCCCTTGGGGAAGAAGGCGAAGCTGGCGTGCGCCTTCACGCGCTGCTCGTTGTGGATGTAGGCGTATGCGGCCTCGACCTCGGAGAACCTCTCGCCTTTTTTCTTGCTGACCTCCCGCGAGAGTCCGCGCATCACGACCAGCTCGGTCTGCACGTTGTCCTTGTTCAGGATGTCCCAGCGCCCGCTCTCCCGCTTGATTGCGTAGTCCTTTCCGTCAAAGTAGATGTCCTTCACCGCCGTCCCAATTCGGTTCTGCTCGAACTGCTTCACCCAGTCTGCTCCCAGCAGCTCGGCCCAGGACCACCAGCCCTTACCCAGGCGGGTCGCATGGTCGGAGAAGGTCTTCATTCCGTTCTCCGCCACGATGGCAGACTTCGGCGAGGTGGAACCGTCAACCCAGAAGGTCGGACCCTGCGCCCCCAAAACGAAGTCTCCTTCCCAGTCACGGAAGCGGGGATACTTTTCGCTCAGCTCACGAAAGCGCGCAGCGACCGCCGCCGCGGGGATGGTGACCCCCGGCTCGAAGTCTTTCCACGAGTAGGAGCGGCACAGCTTCACGAGCCATCCGCAGACCAGGGCGTGCGGGATAGGCTCCGGGTTCACCTGCCGCCATTGGCACCCGTTCGCGTAATAGCGGGAGGGCTCCATGTAGCCGGAGTCCAGGTTGCTCAGCTCTCTAATCGGGAGGAACTCGTGAATGCTCTTGAGCAGGAAGACTGCAAAGTTTCGGGAGGAAAGTAGAATGGGCACGGCGAAAATCCAGACCAACCGCCAGTTGCCGGAGAGGGAGCGCTCGACCCAGTTCGGCTTGATGTCCATGCGCGCGATTGCCGATTCGATTTCTTGCTCCGTGAACTTCGCGTCGTAGTCGCCAACGAATGCCAGCATCTCACGCGGCGAGGTGTCTCCATCTTTCCCGCCGGACTCACTCACGCGCCCGTTCTCGTTGATGGCGACGAAGCCCGAGTAGAACATGAAGTCGGTCGTGGGTAAATTTGCCCAGGCTGTCCGGGCCTCTTTGTCAGAGAGGCAGTCCTGGGGAACTAATTCAAGCTTGGTGAACTCCCAGGGTTTGCCTTCGAAGGTTTCGGTAGAGGAAAGATTTTTGAGGTATCGCATGCAACCTGTAAGAGTATGCTATGACAGGGCCTCCCGTCAACTCATCGGTTTCTATATACGTAACAAATGGCCGCATGTAGGAGGTAGGGCTCGTCTCGAAATCCACCAAGGCCAGTGTTGCATAGCCGGCAGAGAAGCCCACGAACCTTGTTGGTCTTGTGGCAGTGGTCAATGCACAGCTCCACCTTCCTTAGACAAATGGCGCATTTGCCTTCCTGTTCCCTGACCAAAGATTCGTAGTCTTCGGGAGAGAGTCCGTAGTGATATTTCCGGCTGCTTTGCCGTTGCTTCTCGGGATTCACATGATACCGCTTCAGCGCCCGAGCAGCAACTTCCTTTCGGTGAGTTTTTACATATTCTCTAACCGTTTGGTTGGTGCATGATTTACATTGAGAGGCCCTCCCATCCTTCGACTTTCCGTTCTTATAGAACCTGTCGATAGGCACCTCTTTCTTGCATTTAGAACACGCTTTCATTACTTCAAATAATGTGGGACCTCTTTCGCTTCCGCCGTGAGGGGGCAACCCTTCAACCACTCCGGGCACTGCGACATCACGTCTTGAACGTCCTTGGCCGACACTGACTGGTCAACCTCGTTCACGGCCTCGTCGTGCGCCGTGAACAACACCGTGCCGTCGCCAAAGTTTCTGTCCAGCTCTAGGCAGTGAAAACCAAAGACGTCCCGGGCGATTGCCTGCACCATGTTTTCCGTGAGCATCCCGCCGTAAAAGGGCACGCGCATCAGCCGGCCATTCTTGATGGCCTCGGCGCGGACGCACAGCCGGTTCCGCCAGCCGCCCTTTTCCTCGTCGAAGTGCTTCACCCACTCGCGGGCCACCTTGCGATAGTAGAGGGAGCGTCCGCTAGGAAGCTCGACAGAGAACTCTCCGTCCAGCACGCTGTCGCGATAGGCCTTGTCCAGGTGCTTCCAGAGCGCAACGATTTTCGGGTTGTTGGCGCGGAACTCCTTCACGCACTTCTTTGAAAAGGTTCCGTAGCCCGAGACCATCTTCGGTGTTCCGTCCTTGTTCAGGATGGGTTCCCCGTCCTCGTTGAGCACGGCGACGAATTCCGGGTCGTCCTTGGTGACGTCGCAGCGGGCTTGGTCCCAGGCCAGCTTGATGAACTTCTCCCAGGCGCACTGATAACCGAGGCCCAGGACCTGCGCCTTGCTGAGGGCGTAGCGGTCCTTGTCCTGCTTTTTCATGTCCCCGCCGGTCCAGCCCATCTGTTGGCGCGCGAAGGCCTCGTAGGGAGACTGTCCGGAAGCCATCATGTCCA
>Ga0137320_1000166_pt1 | contig 11039 bp, 6 predicted proteins | sample EasRivERMZT366_2_FD_104754 | JGI IMG/M metagenome (GOLD analysis project Ga0137320, IMG submission 104754) | Soil microbial communities from meander-bound floodplain in the East River, Colorado, USA - East River MetaG ERMZT366_2 | ecosystem: Environmental > Terrestrial > Soil > Floodplain ...
CGAACGACCATTATATTCGCCGATTAATACCGGGGAATTAAAGCCATCGTCACCGTAAAATCCTATACCAGAACCATCTGGTAATATTTGATCTTCACCTAAATATATAGAAATAGACATAGTACCTCCACTATTTTATACACTATAATTGAACAAAGCTTGTAGACAAATTTACATTTTCACCTGTAATATTCAAATTTAAATTTAATTGTTCATAGCCATTAAAAAATGGCTGACCAACATCTATTAATACTTTGGATTTTACTATTATCCTAGCCCTAACAGCATGTAACCCATTTCCTATTTCTATTGTCTTAGTTAAGTCGAAATCCGTACTCGTAGTTAATAGAGGAAATGGCACTAAAGCATCTGGCGGAACCCCATTATTTAATGTTTGAGATATATAAAAATTTTCTTGACTCTGAACATCCTGTTGAATATTATCTTCTACCCCATACCACTTTCTATCCCACCCAAATTTGTTAGTAACAGATGTTATTAACTTTACTTGTCTCGCAACGTTTCTATGATTCAACGTAGAAGTTATATCATCTATAGTGCTTATATCTCCGTCAACAGATATTTCAATATTATCTAATTGAAACGTATTAAAACACACGTCACATATTATATACGAAGTATAAACTATTCCACCAGCTAATGTCCAAGATTGTCTTGGAAATGCGGCAGTATCTAATGTATAATAGTATTTTAATCCATTAATTTGAACAGGCAACACATTAACAACAGAATTAAGTTCGGTAAGCGATCTATATTCGTATTGAATATCATTTGGTTTATGAAACACGCTTAATCCGGTCATTAATTTAAGGGAATCGGCGACAGAAAGAGCTTTGCATTGATTACTGTATCCATACTCGCCAAAAAGTCCAGCATCTTCAGCGAATACAGTATCATTATCTCCGGTCGGAAAGTCATCCGGGTCTTCTATGGGATTTGGCAAATCCGATATTAGTGTTCCATCAATTCCCCAAGGGCCATCAGAAGTTAATTCTATATCTACTTTTGTTTCTAGTTCTTGGGCAGAAGTATATAAATTAGAAAAATATCCCTGAAATATTTCTGGCAATCCGTAATATGAATCCGTTGAAACATTTCTGAATAGTAATTCTAGATCAATAGCACTCACTGAAGGCTGATGTTTAGTTCCATCAAAAACAAAAGGTTCATCTGTTCTAGGATTAAGAGCTAAAGTTCCATCATCAACAAAGGCACTTAAATAGTTACTTGGAATTTCCGAATATGTTGGATAAAGATTCAATCTTGATATAGTAACTTGGTTTCTTCCTCCATCAAATGTTCCATCTGTAAATTTCAGAAATGGAAATGTCATATCAATAGAAGGATCAGCAGTAAAAGATTCCGAAGCATCTCTCGCTGACTCGATTACACCAAGACCATACGACATACGAAAAAAAGTATCCATTATACCCAATAAATGACCGGGATTCAGATAATTTATTCCGGGATTTCCTACTCCAAATCCAGAATCGTATACGTCACCAGTATTTTTCATAGTATATGGACTAGCAACCATACCTTGAAATGGTAATGTATTGAATATCAATCCCGGCAAAAAAAATGTTGATGGATTAGGATATAATGGGCCTTGATATCCTCCGCAAAAAATTCCAGCATCTGGTGTGAATGGAGTATATCCATTAACCATAGTAAGAACAGCGGGCATATCAATTATATTGCTAGCCATTAACTATCTCCTGCTATTGGTGGCGCAAATACTGGTGGAGTTTGCTCAAAATACGCGACTTGTGGTCTATGCTCTCCTTCAGAAAAAATACTAACAGTCACTCTAGTTCCGGGTAATATATATCCAAAACTATCCGCAGGTTCAGCAAGATTTCTAACATCTTTCCATTCTGCCAAAAAATAGCTTTCTGTTATATTAAGACCACCAGCAAAAGTTTGTGGATCAATATCCGCATAATTTAATCTTCTTACGGTATAAAATGGACCAGTGACACCTTCTTTACCAACTACTACACCCAATCCACCTTCTGGTTTTTTATAAATATAAGCCATTTCTTTGTCGCTAAGTCCAACCTGTTCAAGATCGTGAGGTAATTCTTCCTCTTTTATAACAGGATCGGATTCAGCAGCAGCATCGGATTCTGTGCTATCTAATACTGGATCATCAGGCATTTTATCGGCTTTAGGCGGATCAGTTTGAACTATAGGTTCTGAAGTTATATAATAAATTGTTTTTATACCTTCTACACCAAATGAAATCGATATTCTGCTTATCATCGCCCCATCAGGGAATACTGTTCCATTAACAGCTTCTTCTCTTGGAAGGCCAGCAACTTCTAATGTACCAAACGATTGAGAAATAGGAGCAATAGAGCCTAATGAATTAACATTAGATGCTATATATTGTTCCATCTCTTCTACGGAACGTGATCTACTTAATTCTCCGTTATTACTAAATTTTTCTGGTACAAGTCTATCATCAACTATATTTACGATTTTATATTTAGGATCATTGAGTGCGCTCATAAAAAATGAGCTTTGTTCGTCAATTAATTCGCCATCCAAAACTATAAATGGCCCATATCTTTCTTGTGTATTAACGCTTGAAATAAAAACATTTTCAAGATTAAGAGCCATAGTCAAATCTATTTCTTCGCCACTTTCACCATCTCCTTGAACAGTAGTTGTTGAGACTTGTATAGCTTGTCCGGGAAGTGTTATTATAAAATAATTTTTGTATTTGCGAACATTCACCTTAATAAAATGTCTATCATCGGATTCAACGTGATTAACGGATGAAATAATTTTTGATGCCCAACTATATTGAGTTTGTGCAACGTTCTCCGGTAATTCTGGTAATTCTATATAACTTGGCCATCTACCATCGATATTTCTAAAATTCTGTTGGGCTTCTGAATTCGGAGCTAATGGATGTGTCCCAGATGGAAAAGAGTAAAATACCAAATCTGTTCCGGAAGGAATTGGTCTTGTTATTCTGGCCTGATCCAGATTGGATGCTTCTAAAGATATTTGCGTTCCTATTTCTAGCTGCATTTGATCAACAGACGGATATTGTTGTCCACCAGTACCATTTAACGCTTCATCAATCGCGTCTAATAATGTATCCCCCTCTAATGGATTTGGTATACTATTTAAAGAAGCACCAGCATCTTCAATAATTCTATTTTCTTCACTATCTGTTAATTCCGGATGATTATCAAAATAATCAGAAACAAAATCCCTGAAGAGGGGTCCGGGATTACGATATGGATCACCTAAATGACGTGGTGGTAACGAATTAAAGTAGACTAATAGGGATTCACAAAAATCAACCATAGCCTGTTGTTCATTAGCTATATCTTGAAGTTGTTCCGGCGTATATTCTGCAATCTCTGTATAATTAGTAGCACTTACTATATATTGGCGACCCCATAAGTTCATAGACTTTCTTACTTCTATATCGTCGTCTGTAATATTTTCATTATTTAATATTTGCTCCATCTTACCTATATCATCTGGTTCTGTAATCAAATCTCCTTGTGAATCAAAACCCCAAAATTGTCTTACATCGCCTCTTGTAAAATTAAGAAAATTTGATACATAACCACCATGAACAACATGTATAATTTTTTGTGTTAAGAAATCTGTAGGCTCAATACCTCCACCATGTTGTTGAACGAAATTTTCTGTTATAGTAAAACCTTTTTTGAAACTTATAACTTTATCACTATCAGCATCAGCTATAGCATCTAGTATATTATCAAATGCTGTTGATAGATTTGTAGATTCATCAACAACACTAGTTTTTGCAAATGATATTTCCATATTCCCATTAACTAATTGAAACCTCAAAGCATAATCAAAATTATTAGCAGATGTGAAATCTTGAATTATATCATATAAAGTAGTTTCGCCCGAAAGTATTTCTGGTAATCTATCTGTATTCAAATCCGGATCAAGATTTTCAAAATTAAAAAATACAGTATTTTCTGCAAGATCAAATACTTTACCAGCAAACGCGGCAAATATAGACCTTACAGATGGACCAACGGTTTTACCGTCAATCATAATCGTTGGAACTAAAATTGTATTATTCACTATCTCTGGTTGATCAACATAAGATGCGCTTATTACTTTAAAAGATTTTAGAAATAAACTACTATTAGACGTTAATGTTACTGTGAATATATTTTTTCCATTTGCATCTATAAGAGTTTCTTCCCACGAAATAACAGAAGCGATAATGTCCAATTCACCAAATACTAAATTAACAAGTGGAGACACACCATTTCTGAAATTCAAATCTCTTAATTCAAATTCCTGATCTTCATCTTGCACTAAAATTAATGTATATCTAGTTTCTTGATCTTTAACTTCTGTACTAGAACCAAGAATTGTTTGAGAAGATGTTTTCTTCGGTGGATTAATATCCATACTTAAACTTTTAATGGATAACCCAAAAGCCGTTCGTTGTCCAGATGGTAGAATATCACTTAATGCAGTAGCCATTTTCCCCCCTAATCCACAATATACGATCTTACTCTTGTATATTTTCCAGTTGTTGGAGAATAATTCTCCCTATCATCCTGTAGCAACCAAGTTACTTCAAATCCTATAGCATCTTCTATTATTGATACAATAGTTGAATTATCTGGCTTAGTTTCATTATTTAAACTGTTCAAAGTAGCTGTAATAACTTGCTGTGTTGTAGTTTCCATATCCTGTAATATTGGACCGCCTGCCCTACCGGGGATTGGTATTATAGCTACAACCTGATGTGGGAATTGAGTATCTATTGATAGTTCAAAGTTTTCAAGCCCATCTACAGTATTCTTCCAAGAATAACTGAATCTAATCAAGCCTTGAGTTTCATTAACAGACATAGATTTAGATGAAAATTCATCTGAAATAGTTATTCCCGATGGTAATCCGTCGCCAATTAATTCTATAGCCTTATCTCTAGCTTCGGATTCAGTTAATACTCCCAATCTGGCATTATCTATCTTTTCTTGGGATGTATCACCATTGCCTCTAATATCGCATGACAATGAAAGGTTGTATTGTCCGTTGCCAGTATCGAAGCCTAGATTAGCTTCGCATGTTCTACTAAATGCTTCATCACTGAATTCATCTGTCGTCCAATTAAACGTAAAATTAACAGAACCGGCTGCGTTATTAGTAGCCACATTCTTTTGTGTAGGTGTTGATCCCAAAACAAAACCTTCTAATAAAGCACCCAAGAATGCTTCGGTTTCAGATTTTGCTTGAGCATTAGTAGGAATAGCACTTTTTGCGTTTATTATTGCTTGTGAACCGCCAAGATGTTCGCCATCTGCTAACCCTGTTATTTTGCCATCATACGTAACATTTAAAATTCCATTATTACTATTTACAGCAAATGATTTTTCTATGAAGTATGTACTTGGTGCTAAAACCCATCTTTCTGTTATAGAATAATCTCCGACATAATTGGTTAGGTTTGTACTCTTTATGTACGATCCACCAACTAGTCCGCTTACACCAAGAACAGAATACATTACATCGGAATTAATTGCTCCCAAAACTCTATTGTCACACCATCTCTTAGCATGTTTCCATGATTCACCACCAGCAGTTTCACCAGCGCCAGAGAATGGTATTCCGGTTTCGTCGTAACCTAATATACCCTGTGCTGTAACAGTATGAGAAACTTCGTAAACAGTACCACTTATTCCGGCTTTTTCATCAAAGGTCCACTGTTCTTGACCGGCACTTATTAGTTCAACCTCAACATTATCTTCTACGTCCGTTGATAAACCAGCTATAAATATCCAGTCCGACTCTAATACAATTGTATAATTTTTTCTATCTACCCATTGACCTTCTTCGAATGTAACAGAAACTATTCTAGGATTACATCTTATAATAGCTGGCGAACTTCCGGCATAAATTTCTAGTAATCTACCATCGACGCTAAATAACCATCTTATAGCTTCTTCTTTCTTTACAAGACTAGAAAACGCCCCATCATTATCCTGAAAAGATTCATCTGGTGGTTCGCCAGTATTCGTCCAAAAAGCATCTTCCGGAGATACAAATGTTCCGCTAGGCGACCCTCTAAACGGAAGTAGAGTACCAGTTAACGTTAAATTGTATGTTACACCTAACTTAGTACCATCACCAGACTTGATATAATTCTTGTTTATTGTAACAAGAGGCGCTGGTATTATAGCTTTTCCGTCATATATTACTCTTGCCATGACTTAAAACCCTCTAGTGAATAAAAATAGATTCAATGTATTGAATCCTAAACCACTCGCATAAAAATCAATGTCGTTAGATATATCATCTATAATTCCATATAATACTAAATTTAGACTATCATTAATTACAAATACGCCATTAGTATAATAATCTATATTACCGCTTACAGAACCGAAACTTCCTTCTATAAACATATCTATATTATTCTGTGATCCGGGGGGTACTTTTAGAAATAGAGGCCAATAATTATTTATTGGTGTTGCCCCTTCTTGACCGGGGAAGTCTGGAATCCTTGCTATAAATAAATCTATAGTACCACTTATAGACCTATCAAGTGTGCTAATATATAAATGTATGCTATTATCATCAGTAGTATTAGAAGATAAAAATAGCGGCCAATATCCAGTATTATCTAAATTACCGGGTTCTGTTTTTAAGAATAAGAAATTATAACCACTAGTAAATGGAGGGAATGTGCTATCGAGAATACTACTTTTTACAAATAAATCTACTTCATTTCCAGCAAATCCGAAACTCGATCCGCTAGGCGAACCATATATAAATAAATCTCTGCTAGTTGCAGAATCATTATCCGGCGTTTTTACAAATAAATTCCAGTAATCGGAGTCGCCAGATGCCGCAATATACAAATCGATAGAATCACTTACTGGTACGGCTTGAGATGCTTCTATAGCAAAAACTAACCATTTCTTAGAACTTATAGTATCTACCGATGAAAAATCTATTATCCAACCACTAGAACTAAAGCTATCAAATGTTCCAACAAATGATATTCCACCACTTTGATGCGGGAAATTTATAGCCTTAGTATCTACTATAGATTGATTGCTTGTAATAGTGGATGAACGCTCGTTAAAGCTTGTACAAAATTCTCCACTTGTGGTTATTAATGAAAAACCTAAAGCCCCGGCTTCGTCAAATGATTCTACTGTATTTGTAGTAGTTACTTGAGTTAATACCTGCAAGACAGTGAAGGGTTCGAATCCGGGATCACCAAAGGATTGCAATCCGCTTTCGATTGGAGAATCGATTACTCCTATAAAGTGTCTTCTTTGATCATTATATTTTAATGCTAAGTAGGTTCCATATGTAGAACCGTTACTTATTCTTGTTGCAGCATGAAAACCAGAAGTTGTGAATCCGGATATTTCTACTGAATTAAGAAGACTTCCGGTAGTTATTCTTCCAAGGAATAATGAATCATTAACAGTTAAGGATGGAGTGCCTATGGACGAACTATTGCCCAATCTGAATGCGACCATAGCCTGTTCTAGTGTGTCGCCATTGTCCGCAAGCCCAAAACATAGAGCAGATTGCCCCTGAATCACATCATCCAATGCGAAGCTAAATATAGTAGAGAAGCCCATTAATTGATCTGGCTCAAAGCCAACATCAACGTGTGTGGTATTACCGACTGTACTAGGGGATGTAAATGTATCAACTTTAGCTTCAAGATCACCACCTATAAAATAGGCTGTTATTGTATATTCTTCTGGTGGTGGTGTAGACCAATCTATTCTTATACCATCAGTTATAAATGAATCGAATGAAGCGGCTGCTACAATCGTAGCAGAACTTCTATCCGGCAAATATAGGAGATATGTTCCTTGTACAGTTTGAGTATTTGTATTTGGTAAATCTTCTTCAGAAGAAATACCAGCAGATCGGGTAACGATACCATCTGTTAAACCGATACCAAAATTTATGCCACTAACAGGTACATTCCCCGATACAGCATTGCTAATAAATAGTAATGCTGCGCTAACTGTGCCAAAATTCGTTATTGTTAAATCTTGAAATCCCGGTACTGTACTTGCAGAAAATTGAGCAGATTGTATACTTATCGGAGAGACTGGTAATTCTGGACCAGTAATATACAAATTGATATCGTTATTTATTGTGTCGATACCATGAATGAATAAATCTATATCGCTAGTAAATTCAGTAGGAACACTTCCAGTAAATAAATCTATGTCATTATTTATTGTATCGTGGCCATGTATAAATAAATTTATTCCACTTGTTATGATTTCGGAATTGAATATAAATAAATCTATATCATTATTAAAAGTGTCGTGGCCATATATAAAAAGAGTTATATCATCTGCGTGAGAAGGGAATGCAGCCCCTTCTATAAAAAGATTTATACCGCTATTTATGGCAGTAAATTCTAGAAAGAATACATTACTACCATCTTCTAGTAAGTATCCATCTACAAGGCTACCACCTAATAAATACCTGCCTATAGCCATTAACCAACCTTCTTAAGTATTAAGCACGTTCCAGCTTTTATAGTCACTAATCCGCTTCCCGTAAGTGTTTCACAACCATGATATAATTCTAAAGTACCATCTGTAGTAACGACCATCATACCACTTATTCTGTATAATAAGTCAGCATTGGCAGAATCTATACTTGCATTTGGACCTAATGTAGCATTTTTTGTCCTAGTTAAATTAACACACCACACACGTCCAGAAGTCTGAGTATTTTCTTGATCTACAGTTTGACCACCCCCGGTATTTAAATTCCCCGGATGAAATAAGTTGTACATAAATGCTGTTGTTGTTCCGGTATGGTTAACAGCGAATTTCATAGTTTGAGTAGTAATAGATGCTTGTGATCTAATATAATATTCAAAAGTATATATTCCAGAACCAACATTAGTAACGTCCATTCCAGAAACTCTAACCATAGAAGTAGTTAATATCGAAGCCTCATCAGTAGATATAGATTTTAATACTCCACTAGCATTTGTAAATGTAGCTATTTGCGAAAGACTTATCTTTTGTGATACATCGCCTATTTCAATAGCGAATTCATCAGCAGACAGTCCAGCAGAAGCTTGGGTCAAAGAACTTATCGTTGGTCCAGCCATACAATTTCCTTATCCAACTTTATTAAGAATTAAACAAGTGCCAGCTTTTATTGTCATCAAATTTCCAGCAACTTCGGACGCTTGATATAACTCTAATGTACCAGAAACAGTTACTATTATAAGTCCAGTTATGCGAAGCATTATATCCGAATTAGCTGCATCAACACTCGCTTCTGGTCCTAACAATGTATTTAATGTTCTAGTAGCCTGAAAAGCCCATATTTGTCCTGTAGCAGTATTTGCTGCTTGTGTTATATTACCAGCAGTAGCGGATACGCCTGTATCTCCGAAGAAGAAATCGCACATAAAAGCCGTTACTGTTCCGGTGTGATTAACGGCAAACTTTGGGCTATTTCCGGTATCTGCCAATTGTGCGCGAATATAGTATTCGAATACGTAAGTGCCGGAACCTACGGTTACATCCATACCGGATACTCGAACCGCAGTTGTTAAACCATTAGCAACGGCATCATTAGCTAACGAAACGTGTACGCCACTTATATTGACAAATTGAGAAATTTGATCTAAAGTAATTTTCTTAGACGTACCGGCTTCGTTAATAGCAAACTCTTGCGTTCCTATTCCGGAAGCAGCTTGCGTTAAATTACTAATCTTGGTATCTGCCATATATCACCTTATGTTAAAGTATTTTTAGCGTTACTAAAAGCTATAGCCGTATTGGTGTCTTGTGCCGATTTTTCTAAATCATCCAAGACCTTAAATATTATTTCTCTTGCTATATCTCTTGCTACGACTTCTAATCTTTCACCAACTCCTTGTATTTCGTCTGAAACTCCCGTAACATTAACATTTACTTGTTGAACAGTATCTAGTGTTAAATTAACCCCATTAGCTAATGCACTCTCTGTTCTCGATAATTGAGATGTTAGCCCATCTATACTTTCATTGGTTGTAGCCAGTGCTTCAGAATTCTTAGTAGTTGCTTCTTGAACGTTTTCCAATCCCTCTATTTTAAGGTCTTGCGGTTGTTCTTCGCTAGCAACTTGTTCTTGTGTAGCAGCAGTTTGTTCTTGAACTACAGCAACCAACTCTCCTATCTTATCTCCAACTATTTTAATAAATTCGTTTATAGGAGATTCTTGCGATTGTGCCACAGCAGCATCTACGCTAGTCGGTGTAGCTTTTACCTGATCTATAAAGGATTGTAAATTAGTTATAACAGTACCAAATATATCTGTAACACCAGCAAAAGCAATAGAAGTTTCCTTTAAATCAGCGGCAGATGATTGAGTATCATCTACTCCTAGCGTGGACACATCTAATGGTAATTGTGGTCGTGTTGGACTAACAAGAGGATCGGAAATTGGTTTAAGAAAATCTTTGGCGTCTTGTGACAAAGTTATTATTAACTTAGATTGTGTATCCGGATCAATTTTTAGCTGTAAATTCTTTTTGATATCCTCTACATTTGTCCCCAAAAATGCTAATGGATTTGTTTGTATATTTGGGTCCGTCAAATTATTTTGAGATATCTGTTGTATAGTATCTTTTAAAGCTTGCTTAATTTGATCAGCATCAAATGATGCTCTAGATGTATTTGCAGCATCATCTAATAATTGTGTTCCGAGAACAGAGTCTGAAACCAGCTTTGTAAACAATGATATACCAGTAGCAGCATCTTGAATATTTTGTGAAAAACCTCTTTGGTTCTCTAGTTGAGATTGGAATATCTGTTCAACTTCAGAAATTATCTGTGGAGATTGTGACACGTTTGTATTCGGTAATACTCTAGCACCCGGCTCGCCTATTTGTGTGTTAGAAATAAATCCACCAATTGTGTCTTTAAATGTTCTTACGCTTTCAGAAAATACTTGATTAGAATCTTGAAATATTCTACTAGATTCCGCAGCAGCATCAAATTCAAGTA
>Ga0137320_1000168_pt1 | contig 11000 bp, 9 predicted proteins | sample EasRivERMZT366_2_FD_104754 | JGI IMG/M metagenome (GOLD analysis project Ga0137320, IMG submission 104754) | Soil microbial communities from meander-bound floodplain in the East River, Colorado, USA - East River MetaG ERMZT366_2 | ecosystem: Environmental > Terrestrial > Soil > Floodplain ...
AGAACTAGATAACCCAAAATGCGCTGGAAGATCAACGCTTCCTTTGCCCCTTAATGATTTTGCAACATCCGTACTCTCAAAAACAGATACTATATAATCTCCTATAGCAATAAAAACAGCCTGCGCGTTAACGGCCAATCTTTCATTAAGGATTTTAATCATAGTAGATGAAACACCATTTGTTAATTGGTTATTGAATCCTTGTGCTGGTTTAACTCTTAAAATCATATTAACTATCCGATATCCGCCAAAAACTTATTATATATCTACTCTCTCTCAATCCAACTATAATCGGTTCCTTAATTAGCACAACCCTAAATCTCATTAGGCCAGTTATATCATAACTAGATATAGCTGCTCTTGCGCGAACCATATCATCTCCGTCCGTGAGAAATGCTTTAAATCTGACTATGCTAAATGGATCATCGACAGAAATACCATAATTTTTGGCATCATCAGGGTTCCACTTAACTAAACATTTTATACACTTATACACTGGTTCCTCTAAAAATCCCATACCCTTGCAATATGGGCATTTCTGGCCTCTCGCGAAAGGAATAGGTCCACCTAGCTTAAAAATACCCTTCGATTTACCCGTTAATACGTCAAACTCGCAATTGGTGCATGGCTGAACTATGGGGCTAAACTCCAATAATACATTTTTACCCAATTGATTAATTAATGAATCTATTCTAGACTGATATATTTCAATCAAATCATCACTAATTTGAACTGGTAAAGTTGGGTCTAACGCAGGACATGCCGGGTTTTGAGGGGTATTTAAACCTTTTATAAATAAATCAATATCATTGACTACTTCATCATTCTGCTTAACAAATAAGTCTATAGAATCATTTATGAATATTGGGCCAAATATTACAAGGTCTATTCCGCTAGTAACTACATTAGCGGCTCTGATAAAAAGATCAATATCATTATTGAATGATGCATGACCATAAATGAATAGGTCTACATCGTTGGTTGCTGTGATAGCACCCGCTACTACACCGCTTATGAATAGGTCTATATCATTACTATTGGTATCTTTTCCACTTATATACAGGTCTATAGAATCGGAGTAGAAGATGGAGCCATTAATAAATAGGTCTATAGAATTCGATTCTGTGTCTTTTCCGTGCGTGAACAGATTACAATCGTCTGAATTATTATCTTTCCCGAATATAGTTAAATCTAAATTGTTATTAAATGATTGGCTACCTATTATTATAAGGTCTATATCATTAGATTCGGAATCTCTGCCATGTATGAATAAATCTATGCCAGATGCAACAATATTTATAGATGTTATAAATAGATCGATATCATTAGTTATAAAACCTATTCCAGATACAAACAAATCTATGTCGTTATTAAAACTCTGGTGTCCGCCGATGAATAGGTCTATATCGTTAGTGAAGGTTTCATGACCGTGTTCGAATAAATCACAATCATTGCTGTTATCGTCTTGCCCTTTTATAAACAAATCTACATCATTTGTTATTAATTGATGGCCGTGAATAAATAAATCTAAAGACTCTGAATCTGATTCATTACCAATTATTACTAAATCTACATCTGTTGAGAATGTGGTAAAACCATGAATAAATAGATCGCAATCTTCATCATGAAATCCATGACCATAAATAAATAGGTCTATGTCATTATTGAAGCCTTGGCTACCATTGATATAAAGATCGCAATCATTACTTATCGTGCCATGCCCATGTATAAATAAATCCAATGAACTAGAATTACTATCTACGCCATTAATAAACAAATCTATATCAGTAGTAATGGTTTGATGACCATTTATAAACAAGTCTAAAGATTCGGAATTAGTATCATGACCATTTATTACTAAATCTACATCGGTAGAAAACAAATCGTGACCATGAATGAATAAATCTAAACTATTAGAATCTGTGTCATGTACTGTAATAACTAAATCTATATCTGTAGAAAATGTATTATGTCCATATATAAATAAATCTATATCATTACTTACAGTATTTACATTTATAAAACCAGATGTATATAAATCTATATCATTGTTTACGGTGTCATATCCGTTTATAAATAAGTCTATATCATTCGTTATTGATTGATGACCCCATACGAATAAATCGCAATCATTAGATTCTGAATCAAAACCTGCGATAGATAATGGTAGGTAAATCCTTTGATACAAAGACATTGGTATATCAAAAGAAAATGCGGTGAGGTCTACTATTACTTGGGCATTTTGTCCATCTAAATCAGACCTATTAATTGATCCAGTGCGAATGTCTCCCCAATATAATTTCTTATTGATTGAGTCAACTTTTACTTCGTAAATATTTCTATATCCACTAGGAATAACAATTCCGGATGCACTTCCGTCTAAATTAGACCTTGATATAGCTACTTCTGAAATAATTTCAGCTTCATTAGCCCAATAAAGTTTTCGTCTTTGACGATCTAGGTCTAAACCATAAATTCTTTCAGTGGGAGAAGTTACGAAGAGATTTTCTACATTAGTTCCGTCCGAATCAGCCCTTCTTATTGCATAAATACTATCTTCATTATTTACAACACTCCAATATATTTTATCTTCTTGTCTATCGTATACAATTTTTTCTGGTTTATCTAATGGATCGTTATATATTGTAGTAAAATTATCACCAAGCAAATCAGAAGTTTGTATTATGCCACTAGCTGCTGTAAAATATATTGTATTAGTTATAATACTAACATCAAAATTCCATACATTATCTATATCAGGAAATTGTTTAAGTATAACAAAATTTTGTCCATCTATATCTATTCGTCTTAAAGAGGCGTCAGTCCCACCCGGTTCTAACCAATATAAATAATCGTGCGATGCGTCTGCATGTAATCCATTGACTATAGAAAATATTTCTGGACCCGCAACAAAGGATTCAAGATTAGACCCGTCTGGATCACATCTTAATATATCTCCGTCGCCAAGTTCATCATAAAAATATAATTTAGTTAAGTTGGCTATAAAATATTCGTGGCCAGCAATAAATAGATTTATATCTTCTGTAAAGGTGTCCCACCCACGTATGAATAAATCTATATCACCAGATGCAATAGGATTACCTATTAATAAACTTAACCATCTTCTCGTACCCATGCTTGCGGTAAATAGCTTGCTGTATCCATCATAATATAATGAATCTAAAGTTGATGTAATTGCTACTGAGCCAAATTCATCCGATCTGCGTAAAAATGATGTATTTTCGGCATGTCTGCTATCTTCATTGCTTGTAGCAGCCGCTCCTTGTGATCTGATATTATGATTCATTTGGAATGATGGTGGTATTACCATTCCACTACCAAAAGAAGCAATTCCTAATGATCCGGCACTAAAATCGGTAGCTTGAGAATCATAAGTAGCAAGAGTAGTTTGTAATTCGCTAATAAATTGTGGACCAAATCCTACTCCACTTATAGTTTGAATTCCAGTAGCAAATGCCGGGCCACTTATAAATTCTAAACCATGTTTTACATTACCATTATATTTTAGGGCAAGATATCCTAGAGTCATTCCCACACCACTGACTCTTGTTGTGGCAGTAAAACCAGACGAATTAAAACTCTCTAATTCAACAGCCCCAAAATCACCAGCATAATCTCTGGCAAAATAAGTTTGCGAAACAAGCGATTTGACTAGAGTATCGGCAAGATTATCATCATTATAATAGTTTATAGACCCCTGTTTGATTACTCCATTATTATTACTACAAAATCCATAACTAAAAATAGCATCTGATTTGGTTGTAAGATCGAATATATTTGTTCCACCACCACCAATCCCTATAACGTGATCGGGTTCAAATCCAACATCGACAAGAACACCAGAATTTAAAACATCCGGAGTTGTAAACTTTCCAACATAAGTTTGTAACTCATTAGTCCCGCCAGCAAATAAAATAACTGTTAATGCATAATCATCATTGGGTGCAGTTATCCAATCTACCGTAACTCCATCTTGCACCCATTCTACAAAAGACATTCTACAATCTTCAGTACCATCTGTGTTCATAAGAAACATAGAAAGAAATTCATATGAATTTCTATGAGTGTTTGATGTAGTAACATTATCTTGACAATTAATAGAATGAAATAACTCATTTGTTCCATCGGCAAAACCAACGTTTAATGCCGCACTAACAGTTTGGCTAGAACCGCTTGGACACCTATTCATAATGAACATTGCTGCTTGTGGTTGCCCAAGATTAGGTATGGTTATAGTTTGTTGAGTTACAGTTGTTGGAACGCCCACAGTAATAGAAGCTACTTTGAGGGTTTTATTTGTAAAATCTTCACCTTTTATGAAAAAATCTAGGGTAGGACCGAAATTAAAATTATCTATAGAACTTGCTTCAAGTAATAGAACTCCACTACCATCTTCTAGAAGGTATCCATCTACTAGACTAGTTTCTAAAAGATATTTACCCTGCATTAAATAACCTTAGTTAAAATTAATGACGTTCCAGCTTTTATAGTAGCATTTGTTCCATTCACTTCGCATCCATGAAATAAATGTAATATTCCATCGGCAGTAAAAGTAACTATTCCAGAAATTTTATATAGTAAGTCAGCATCAAGGGTGTCAACATCGGTATTTGGACCAAGAGTTGTGTTCACCACTCTTGTTGCTTGGTATGCCCAAACTTGACCAGTAGTAGCATTAAGTTCTTGATCAACAACACCAACAGCAGCGAGAACTCCATTACTTGGAAAAAATAAGTTATAACAAAATAAAGAAGTAGACCCTGTACGATTAACAGCGAATTTCAAAGTTTGTGTTGTCGCCGCTACTTGCGCACGAATATAATATTCGAAAGTATATGTTCCGGCAGCAACATCTATATCCATTCCAGAAACTAAAACCATTGCTGTGGTTGAATGAGTAGCAGCATCAGAGCTTAATGATTTTGTTCTAACCAATCCGCTAGTTTGCACAAATGCTGTTGAGGCTATTTGAGTTGTATTGTCGTATCTTGAAGCATTAGGAGTAGTTGGTGTTCCAGTAAATGCCGGGGATGAATTCCTGAAAGTAGCTATTTGATTTAAGGTTACTTTTTTTGAAGCAAGCCCCTGATTGACCATAAGTTCGTCTGTCCCGGATGCAGCCGGTACAGCAGGTAGCGCACTTATTTTAACATCTGCCATAAATTTATCCTGTTTTAGTTAATATCAAACAAGTTCCGGCTTTTATAGTTATAAGATTTCCATTAACCTCAGAACCCTGATACAATTCTAATGTTCCAGAAACAGTAACTATCATAAGCCCACTAATTCTAAAAATTATATCTGCGTTAGTAGTATCCACTCCGGTTTCTGGTCCTAGTAGAGTATTTTTGACTCTTGTGGCTTGAAAAGCCCAAACTTGACCAGTAGTAGAGTTAACTTCTTGATCTATAGCACCAGTCGCCGCCGAAACACCAGCACTCGGAAAGAAGAAATTATAACAAAAACTTGTTGTCGTTCCTGTGTGATTAACAGCAAATTTAGGACTATTACCAGCATCTGCCAAATGAGCGCGGACATAATACTCGAAGACATAAGTACCGGATGGAACAGTAACATCCATTCCCGAAACTCTTACCGCAGTTGAATTACCATTGGCTGTAGCATCAGAAGAAAGAGATTTTATCTTAACTGGTCCACCAGTCTGAACAAAAGCTGTCGTTGCTATTTGGGTAGTATTAGTATCGGCGGCAGCAGTTGGCGCTGTTGGAGTACCCGTTAGTGCTGGTGATGTATTTAAAAAAGCAGCCATTTGGGTCAATGTCGCTTTTTTTGATATTGAACCCTGATTAACAGCAAATTCATCAGCCCCAGAAGCGGCAGGTACTGATGTTAAAAAACTAATCTTGCTATCAGCCATACAAATCTCCTATGAATCTATAATTTCCCAAAAGGATATACAGTATCTATCCTCTCGTAATCCGACTGGTATAGGCCCTCTTATAAGCCTAACTCTTTGTGCAAACATATCTGATATATCATAATCAACAAGTGCGGTTTTAGCTCTTATCATATCATCGGCATCTGTCAAAAATGTTTTTAACCTAACTATATTTGTATACTTTTGTACAGATATATTATAATTTCTTAATTCTTTGGGCGACCATTTTATTAGACATTTTATACATTTTGTTGTTTGTGTCTCTAAGAAACCAAGACCCTTGCAATATGGACACTTTTGCCCCCTTGGAAAAGGTATTGAACCACCAGTTTTATATATCCCGTTAGATCTATTTTTTATAACATCGAATTCACAATTAGTACAAGGTTCTTTTATTGGATTAAATTCAAGAAGAACATTTTTTCCTAATTGATTAATTAGGGAATCAATTCTCCCCTGATATATTTCAATCAAATCTTGACTAATCTGTATTGAGGCTGTAGGGTCTAGGGCTGGACAAGAGATTGCTGGTGGGGTTTGAATCCCTGTGATAAAGAAATTAAAATCGTTATTGATTGTGGCCACATTTAAAATCCTCTATTTTGTCTACACACTCCGTTGAAGTATGTATAGAACTCATCATAGAACCAAGAAACAGTATTTATTGGTGCATCATTTGGACCTCTATATGGACTCAAAACGAATCCGCCAACCGTTCCGCTATTTGTTAATTTGATTTGCCATACTAATTTATCATAAGCGGCACACGGACCATACCGTAAAATATCTTTATATCCGCCAAAACTAACACTTGTATCTATCGCACTATCACCATCTCTAACCTTAATACCTTGCCCAAGTGCTGTTTGAAATTGTGATTGATTTAGTATACAAGCAGCTTTAAGCGGTAAAACAGCCTGTGCCATAGCATCCCCAATATCTACCGGGTCTGGCGTAATGGTATTACCAGCTATATCAAATACATAATCATAAGTAAAATCTATTTCATTATTAGCCAGAATGCCAGCGGCTATTAATGTACTTTGTAAATAACTATCAGTATTTTTTTGTGGAGCATTTAAGTCTCCTAGAAGAACTCTTAAAGTTAATACTAAATCAGTTTCCCAACTCATTTTATATCCTTAAAATATAACTATCTTGGTTAAGTAATGATGGCATAAATCCGTCGTCGCCTTCAATACTCTTAAGTAAAAAATCACCTTCCGCTGTATTAGCAGAACCGTCTGTCATTCTCCAATGATACTGAACTCGACTAGCAGATAATGATGCAATATTACTAGTTGACCAAGAAAACCACCCAGTAGAATCAACTTCTTCACAACCGCTAGATGCTATACTTTGTAAAACTCCGCTTACCCACAATTCAATATTGACGGTTTCTCCCGTTGTGAATTCCCCTAATATAGAAACGGGGCTTTCTAATGAGTAATCATATTCTATTAACATATTATCTCCTTAAAATGGAATCCAAGACGATAGACCTAAATCAAAACCAGCCCCTATTTGTGCGCCACCAGTAGTTGGATTATAATCCATCGTAGATGAGTCAACAAATAATGGTGTACCACTTACAGCACCACTAACATCAGAGAAATTAACTCTTGCAGTTCCGCAGTTATATACTAGATTATTATATCCATTATTGAATATACCATTATCACTTTGAGCCACTATACCACTTATACAATTTACAACAGTATTATTCTTAATAATTGCTTGTCTTATTTGAGCATCATCACTAATACGAATACCAGTTTGTGTTATTCCAGAACCATCAATCAAACAATTAAACATCATTAAGCTTCTGTGATTTAAATCGTCGTTTTGATGGAATCCAGAAATAAGATTAGCCTTCGCTACACATGTGAAAAAGTGATTTCCGCCGCCATTATAGAATCCATGACCACTATTTGCTACAGAAACACAATTTGCAAAATAGCAACTTTCAGTACCTTCGAAACCATTCCCTGTATTATCGTGAGAATAACAATCTATAACAGTAGAAGATTGAGGAACCCCAAAAGCTAATGTTCCACCACAATGATCTACTTCACAATGAATAAATCTAGAGGGGAAACTAGCAAAAGCTGGTCTAAAACCTTGACCAGTGTATCTAGTTATTCTTATGTTTTCGAAACTCCAATAATTGCTATTATTTTTTAATGTCACACAATTTGTTTTTGTGTTATTGGAATCGAATATAGCAAGCCCATTATCTCCCGGAGTCGTAGAGTATCCAATTAATCTTGGAAAAGCGTTTGTTTCTCCATTAGCTGCTATACTTCCGGCAGCAGTAGTATTAACCATATCTATAGATTCATTGAATATGCCTTTAAGATATAATGTATCACCAGCAGAAGCGGAAAATATAAGTTTGCCAGCAGTAGCAAATGCCCCACCTATAGCCCATGTGACACCAGAAGTTACGGAATTTGGAGCAGGAGTAACATTTACAGTATCTAATCCATCATCAACAGCAGTAATCTCAAATATGTCACTTCCATTCTTTCCGTCTGTTCTCCCGTTAAGACGAATAGTATCGCCGATAACAACTGTCGATAAATTTGGTGTGTCCACAGATAAAGTAACGGTTGCGCCAGCTACCGTTGAAGCCCCCGTTCCGCTAGCTTTGGGGAGTGCAGATGTAGTAGAACCACTATTAGTATCAATTCCAACACCACTTACCGCATACATTGTAACAGACATTATAATCTCCTAACGTGGCTGTTATCTCTTGGTATTTTTATATTGTTAATTTGTTCACGATTCTTAATTATAAAATTACCTTTAAATTCTTCCGCATTATTACCAGTCATCACATACAGATATTGATTTATAGAATATTGTAATGGTCCCAAATTATCTGTTGACCATCCCCATCTACCAGTATCTCCTATTGGATAACATTCGTCATCATATAATACAACCGCAGCATTTACACCACTAATAAGATCGAAAACCTCTATGGTCACGCCAGTTGGACTATTCTCAAATCTACCTATTATTTGTGGAGAATAATCTGCACTAGCAAATAATGTATCAAGATCAAGACCAAAACCATCATCTATAACGTCTGTGCCATTTCCACCATCTGCTGAAAATTCAGATTGATATGGGCCGATATTCATAGAATTAAATGGGCCAATATTCATCATAAATTAGTTTCCAATTAATAGTAACTTATTTAAGAATTCATCATTTAGGAAAAATCTATTAAATTCAGCGTCTGAATATTTTATTAATTTAGCAACAGACCTACAACGAGAATCAAATCCTAACAATCCAAATCTTTTTGAAATCGTGCTAGGATTTATATTTAATAACATTCCTATTTGAGAATAGGATAATCCCATATTGTATAGCTTAATTAAAACCTTATCAGAGACTATTTTATTTGCTTCTGATTTATTTCTTAATTCCACTTTATTTTCAATCAATATTTTATAAATTGTACTTGCACTCAAATTATGTTTAATGGATATATCATTACAAGTATCGCCTTTTTTATATAAATCTATAATATTTTGAATTTTTGATTTCTCAATCAACGGTTTACTCCTTTTTGAATGAGCTATTTTAGCAGATTTACTCATTTTAAGCCTAGATTCATTACTTGGTTTATAACCAAAACAACCTTTTACCGGAGCAGTAAGATTAAATCCTAAATCTGGATTATGACAATCTGTGTTGGTAAACCATTTTAATTCTGATTCAATAAGATTTTCTTTATCAACTATTTCTATAACACGCCATTCAAAATTTTCTTCGCCATATTTGTTCCACGAACTTTGTAGGTATTTATTATAATGCTTATTTTGCTTTAACAGATTTTTATGATTCATCCATCTACGATTTATATTAACTGAACTACCTATATATATTTTGCCTGTTAATTTGCATTTAATTTCATAAATTCCAGTTACATCCACAGCCACAAAATACCTTTCAATCATGTTCTAGTATTTTATACACAAATAACGCCAATAAAAAAGAAAAAGGGGCTGTTAAAAGCCCCTTTCCCCTTAATTTAAATCGAAATGCGGATTATAGAGAACCGAGAATTACTCTACGATCATCTAGTACACCGAATCCGTGGACTTGATATCCGAAAACACCTTGCTTTAGTCTGCGGTGTAGGTGTGGATCATCTACAACCACTAGAGGCTGGCGAACAGGCATTACGAACGAATCGTTTGAACTTAGATCAAGACCGATAACGATTTCTTCATCGCTTGCACCCATGCTTACGCCGAGTGTTTCGAAGTAGTTCTGATATTCTTGACTAACACCAAGTTCAAATAACGGATGTAGCCGAACTCCATAAATTTCAGCTAGTGGACCTTCCGTTTCTGAAGATGTAAAGATTTCCCGTCTGGTGAAATCGTCTACTTCATCAGTATCCCAATTTCTGATATCTTCTAGTGCTTCTAGACTGATATAAAGATCAGTTAGGCGACCACGATTTGGTGTAGCACTATTCCCACCAGAAAGACGAGCCATAGTTGTCTTCATCAAGCTTACCAATCTCTTAGTAAACTGACCGACAGATGCAGAGCTATCAAATACCATAGGTGCGCCACCATTAAAGTCGGTTCGGCCTGCACCAGCAGATATAATTGTTCGCCATCCATCAACGTTCATCTTCTGAACAAATCCGTTATTGAATACTTCCAATGCTCTTGCCACGACATTCCATCTAGCATCTCGGCTAAATTGAATTGGCCAATCGATAGCATTAGCTACTTGGTATGTTTGGACAGTTATGCTGTCGCTCGATACTGTTCTTTGTGGTATAGCCCCCTCATTTGGCATTTGGTAAGCTATATACTGCCCATCTTGATGTTGCTGATACAAATCTAGTTGATATTCAGCAGTAGCGCCGGGTTCTAGAACTTCTACAGAGAAGATACCATTTACAATATCTCCATCGAGCAATCCCTCACGAAGAGGCTCTTGTAGTGCGGCGGCTAGTGATCGCATAGCGTTTTCAGCAACGATTCGATCTGTAGAACCAGTTTGCTTCAATAGTTCTATCATTTCTTTTGTGGGCTTCTGTAAT
>Ga0137320_1000171_pt1 | contig 10932 bp, 13 predicted proteins | sample EasRivERMZT366_2_FD_104754 | JGI IMG/M metagenome (GOLD analysis project Ga0137320, IMG submission 104754) | Soil microbial communities from meander-bound floodplain in the East River, Colorado, USA - East River MetaG ERMZT366_2 | ecosystem: Environmental > Terrestrial > Soil > Floodplain ...
AAGCCAAGAGTGCAGTCAATGGGCGCTGGGTGACTTCCCGGTACGCCGCGATGTATCCGCACCTGACGATGTGGATCACCCGGCGGTGGAAGGCCCCGGCATGAAACGACAGCGTGGCGAAATTGCCAGCAGTTTGATCATCTACGGGATCGTGGCCCTCGTAGGTGTAGCCGGAATTTATGGCGCGTATCGCTGGGCTTATAACCGGGGAGCTACCTCCGTTCAGGAAAAATGGGATGAGGCGAATCGGATTGAAGCTGCGAAGGAAGTTGAACGGAAAGCGGGCGAGGAGAAAATCCTTGCCGAGGAAAAAGGCAAACGGGCATCCGCCGAGGCGCTTGCCGCTACACACGAATTGAACTGGAAGGAGGCTGTCGATGCTGCACGTAAAGCGAATCGCAAATTGGCTGGTTGCCCAAGCCCTAGTGGTGCTGGTGGGAAACCTGCGGCTCCCCCCGCGCCGGGAGCCCCGCCTGCCGCGCCGAGTGTTCTGGTGGATAGTGGGAGTGTCAGCTTTACTTGGGAGTTTGTCGGCTTGTACGACTCCGCGTGGACAGACGGAGAAGGCAAACCCGTACACGGGACTGCTCAAGGAATACTCAAAGGTGCAGGACAAGCCGACGCCACTGTACTCTCCCCCTACGGACCCCAAGAAGTCATCGACACCCACGGCAAAAACGCTGCCCGATGCTCCACGATAGAGCGGCAGTACAACAGTCTTCTCGGCGCGATTCAACGGCTTGAGACGGATTGGAACAGGGCGATGGCGGCTGCCCCCTGATCTTGCAATTAACTGCAAGTTGACCGCACGTTAAGCCCGGTTTATCCGGGCTTTTTCGTCCTTGACAAAACGCGCCTACGTGGTATCATTGCTGAAATTGAAGGGAGTCGATTCGTATGTCGATGTTGGGGCTGGCCCTGAAAGCCGGGGTGCCTCTGATCCGGGTGCACACGACGGACCTAGTGAACTTGCCGGACGTGCTGCGGCATGTAGCCGGTTGTGTTCCGATGGAGTGGGCCGTATCCCCACGGGGGGGCATGACCCCCGCTAAAGTGCACTATGCGGTCAAGGAGATCGAGTTGACCGTGGACCTCTACGGCAAGCTGGTCGATGCGGATAGTTCGCTGGTGTTGGTCAATCAAGGCGAGGATTCCCCGCTACCGTTCAATGCCGGTGAAATCCCGGTACCCAAGGAAATGGTGGAAACCTTACTGCGGGAAATTGCCACTAAGGATCAGATTCCTGTGCTGATGCCGTGCTTCTCGGGGCTCACGCTCAAGACGATATCGGAAGTGGTGCGGCTGGTGATGGCGCAGGAGAAGGCCCTCACGCCGAAGGGAGTACTGACGGTGCGCTCGGCCTTGGCCGGGAAGCTGCAAGGGCTCGCGCACGTGGACACGCACCTGCCCCTGTATCTGTGCCCGAAGTCCCTGAGTGAATGGGTTGCCCGCAACAAGCGATTTTTCTTGGAGGCCCCGGATGAGCGGCTGGTGCCACGAGGTATCCTGCTGAGTGGGGAACCGGGAACGGGCAAGACGACTGCCGCCAAGTACATCGCCGGGGAGTTCGACGTGGAACTGTACCGGCTTGATCTATCGGCGGCTCTGTCAAAATGGGTGAGTGAGTCGGAAGCTAATCTTTCTCGCATCCTGAATACGCTGGATCAGGAAGAACCGGCGGTGATTTTGATAGATGAGGCGGAGAAACTGTTCGCGGAGCGCGAGGATTCCGGGGTGACGGCGCGGCTGCTGTCGCAGATGCTTTGGTGGCTGGCGGAACACAAGTCACGAGTGCTAACGGTGGCGACTACCAATGATCTGGCGGCGTTGCCGAAGGAGTTTTACCGGGAGGGGCGCTTCGACACGACGATGACGATTGAGCCGTTGAAACCCCCACATGCAGTGGCGCTGGCGTTCGCGGTGTTCGGGCAATTCATGCCAAAGAAACCGACGGAGTACCAAGCGGCTCTCCTGAGTAAGAGCATTCGGGCAATGAGGGGCACGACGATACCACATGCAAAAGTGGTGCAAAAAGTCTACGATCTAATCAAGGAAGGTACGTTGGGCAAGTTGAATTTTTCATAGGAGAACGCGATGGACTTCGAGACGATGAGCGTCAAAACAACTCCGGGCACTACGCCGGGATCAGTATACGTGGTGGCCTTCGAGGGCGATGGCCTGAAAGTATCTATACGGCCCTTCGTGAACATGCACCCTCTACTGCTGTCGCTGGCCCTGCGAGTGAGGGTCGAGACGACTTCGCCGGACGGTGCCGTGATGCAAGCCAAGAGCTTGTTCGGGATTCCCTTCGAGGTTAAAGGGGGCCACGCTTCCGCGTCGATGGCAGTGCCGATCATGGCCGTGCCTTTCGGCCCGAAGGAAGCTCACGAGATAGTTTTCTCGAAGGACCTGATTAACCTCCTGCTGGACGAGCTGACCGGCAAGATCATGGCTCACTCGAAAATGAAGCAGGTCACCGGCAAGGACATGCTCTACGAGGTCATTGCGAACCAAGTCCGCGATCAGCTTCCGGTGGACACGATCTGTGCGGTCGAGCACAAGGTTTACTACGATAATCTTTCAGAGCCGATCAACAAGATCAAGGCCGCGCTGCAAGGCAAGAGCAAGGGACCCTCGCCGGAATCCGCCGCGTGAGCACTCCCGCTCCACTCGTAGCAGGGGATTATTCCCGGCTAGTCACCTATTACAATCCGATCTTGGTGAAGGTCACGGGTGATCTGGTTTCCGGCATCATGCTGAGCCGGATCGCCTTCTGGTGTGCTCCCGACAAACAGGGCAAGAGCAAGTTACAGGCTACTTTCGATGGCCAACCTTGGCTGGTCAAGAGCCGGGAGGACTGGAGGCGGGAGTGTGGTTTCACGCGCCACCAGTACGATAGGGCGGTTGCTTTGCTCAAGGCCAAGAAGTTCATCTACACCGAGATTCACCTGTTTGGGAACAAGACCGCAGTCTACATTCGATTGAACTTCAAAAAGCTGGAACAGGCACTCAGTTTAGTAGAGGGAAAATCACTGCTCCGGGGTTGGGAAAAAGGGACTACTGGAAGTCCGAAAACCGGACTTCCGGGAATCATGAAACCGGACTCCCCTAGTACAGGGTTACTACAGGATCACAACAAGGGGACGACAGGCACTCCGCACAAGGCAGGAAAGGCAACGACTCTAGGAGGGAAGGTGTTAGCCAAAGAAGTCCTGAACAAATTCCAAGCTGAGAAACAGGGTATGGTTGCCAAGGCTCTTGCTGCTGGCAAGAAAGGCCCGGAGGGGCTGCGCCGTGAGTGGGTAACCCTCGTGCCCTACTTCCACGACGTAGGACATACGATGCTCCCCTTGACCTCGAAGGAAGGGGGGATGCTGTCGGCCTTCGGCAAGCGGGTGGGGGCTGCTCGGGCCGCTGACGTGCTTCTGTGGGCGGTGCGGGAGTGGCAGGGACGCTTTACCCGGCAAGTGCTGGAAATGCACCACCAGAGTCTACCTAACCAGCCACACCCGGCGTACCTGCTAAAATACGCGGACGCGGCACTTAGTGGTTGGAGTGCTGGTCCAAAGCAGGAGGGGGTTGCCCCCGTGCAACCAATTGCAACGCAGCCAACGGTGAAGAAGTTTGTAGTGAAATGAACGATGAGGCAAAAGGCGTGGTGATCGAGGAGCAGGAATCCATCCTCGACCGTGAAATCCATGCGCGGCTGCTGCAAGACCTGAGCGGCATCGCGGAGATTGCTCGCGTACCCACGGCTTTGCTGCACCAGTCCATGTGCAACTATTGCAGTGAGAAGGAGGTCGTGTGGGTCAAGACCTTCCGGGCTCACGCTCTGGCGAATCAATCCGGTGGGTTGTGCATGGAGGGTATGCCTGACCCTGAGTTGCGGATGCAAGCGATGGCGGCTGCGTTCGTGCGGAATTTTATTGACGCTCGGGTGATTACGGTGCACGAGCTTCTGAGTTGGCGTGACGAGGAAGACCCGCCGAATCCGACAGTGATGTTGGTGCCCAACTTCTACACGGTGATGAAGGGCACCCCGCTGACTGGCTGGCAAGTGCAGACCCTTTACGATGCGCTCGTAGCGCGGTATGTTTCGGGTAAGCAGACGGTGTTGTACGTCGAGAGTCTAGCGGCGCTGGCCAAGGATTACGGCCAGCATTTCGCGGACTTCATCAAAACCCGGTGGTTACAAGAAAAAGTTGATTGAACATGGACGCAGGGACTTTGCTGCTGGCCTCACTGGTCGAGGCCGGGGAGATAGATCACTTTTTTTCGTGGCGGCTGGAGGAGAAGCATTTTTTTGGCGATGAAGTCCCGGTGTTCCGCTTCGTGCGGGATCACGTAGCCAAGTACGGCAAGCTGCCTACTTCCCCAACCCTCAAGCAGCAGTTCGGAATCCTGCCCAAACCTGTTGAGCCGTCCAAGTTCTATCTGGACTTGGTGCAGGACAGGTTTCGCTTCAAGCGCCTGAACAAAGTCCTTACGGATTGCAACGAACTGATGAAGCAGCAGGACTCGTGGACCGCGAGTAACCTGCTGTTCGAGGCTTTGATGGAAGTGCGGGCGGACCATGCTCGGACTTCACTGAGTGACTTCGGTAAGGACGCCCCGGAATGGATCGAGCGCGAGTACAAGCGGGTGAAGCTCGCGGGCAACAAACCGGGAATCATGATGGGCTGGCCGACGCTCGACAAAATGTGCAACGGGTTAAGACCCGGCGACGTGATGAGCATCGTGGGCCGTCCTGCCCAAGGCAAGACATTCCTGACTTTGTGCATAGCGCGGAACGTCTGGAAAATGCAGGGACGCACGGCTTTGGTCGTCAGTATGGAAATGGACCGGCTTACCATGATGCAGCGGATTGCTGCGATAGAAACTAGCGTGAACGTGGGGGAGATTCGTTCCGGGGAATTGACCACGGCATTACAGGCGACGTTTTTCAAGAAACTGAAAAAGGTGGGCTCCTACCCCGGCAGGTTGATCGTCGTAGACGGCAATCTGAACGCCACGGTGCAGGACGTGTTCGCGTTGGCTTACCAGTTCAACGTAGACGCCCTGTTTATTGACGGCGCTTATATGCTTAAGCACCCGGATCGCAAGCTGGACAAGTACCGGCGGGTTGAAGCTAACATCGAGGAAATCAAGCAGCGGTGCGCGGGCCTCGGAATCCCGGCGGTGCTGTCTTACCAGTTTTCCCGCGAGGCCGTGAAACAACAGAAGAAGGGTGGTAACGCGGGCCTTGAGACGATTGCCCACTCGGACGCGATAGGTCAAATTTCCAGCATCGTGCTCGGGTTGTTCGAGCAAGAATCCGTGGAAACGCTGAAACGCCGGGAAGTCCGAATACTGAAAGGCAGAAGTGGAGAAGTTGGCAAATTCCACGTCAGATGGCAATTCAACAACATGGACTTCTCGGAAATCGAGGCGGAGTCCACGGAGGAACTCTCTTTCGTGTAGGTCCTTTTTGGGGCCTATTTAGGCCCTATATTCCTGCACTTAATTGCACTGCCCTCGGTTGACATTTTGCCCGGTTGTGGTATACTTGCCGATACGGGTATAGTCCCGCGAAAGGAGTGTTTATGGCGGTCATGATGAAAGAGGCGGTGAAGGCGAAAAAGGCGAAGGCTTCCCCGGTTGCGGAACAGGTGGACGCCCTCTACGACCTCGACGCCGAAATCAAGCAGTTGGAAAAAAAGCTGGAGCCCCTGTCCAAGGCACTGGCCGAAAAACGCAAGGCGCTGGCGGAAATCGTGAACTCCACGACCAAGCCGGAGGACAAGAAGGTGCTGGAAGGCACCAAGGCTGATCTGGAATTCGGCGTAGTGCCGGATACGGTGATATCAGTGAACCTCGTCCTCGGGCGGCAGTTGCTCGGGGAAAAGACGTTCATGGAAATTGCCAAGATCAACATCGGGGACCTCGAAAAGTACCTGTCGGCGGAAGAACTGGACAAGTGCATCATCCGCGACCGCAGAGGAACGCGCCGGATCAAGTGGCTTCCGAAGTGACGTTCCGCGATCTGCTCTGGCACCTGCTCTGCCTCGTCCTGCTGGTGGTGACCTTCAGCAGGGCCGAGGCTGAGGTCTACAAGTGGGTGGACGAGCGCGGGGTAGTCAACTACGGGAACGGCCCACCGCCCGCTGGAGCGAAGCTGGTGGTGAATGACCGGCTCTCCGTGATTGATCTGCGCTCAGCCAACGACGTGGCGGCAGAAGCAGCGAGAATCCGGCGATCAACGTATCTAGGCCCCTATCCGTACGGGGCTGTTTTTGTTTTGGGGGAAAAGTCGTACAGTAGGCCGGTCGATGATCCTTGCCCGTGTATGACGCACAGCATTGGCAAGGTTTTCAACGCTTATGCGAAGCCGCTTCCGGCTTATGGACACAATTCTCCGCGATCATCTAGTCCGGCTCGGCTACAAATTCACCGTTGAAGTGACGACACAGCCGGTGTACTGGTCGGTCATGTATCGGCACCATCTAGTCACCGCCGGGGGGCACAACAGCGACAGGAAGGTGACGGTAGATTGGTGCTGGAACAGTCTTTTCAAGGCCGCGCTGGAACATGCTGCGGCGAACGGAGTGAGGTTATGAAAACGCTAGTGTTCGTGGATTGTGAGGCCCCCTTCGGGGTGGGCTCTCCTGCGGTCGGGGACATGACGGAGTTCGGTGCAGTCGAGTACAAGACGCGCCGGACCTTTCATGGTCGAGGCTACTCTGTCCATATTTTTGTGGACTTTGAGGAGTGGCTGAGGCAGTTCCCCGGCCAGCCCACGTTCATGTCGGATAATCCGGCGTACGATTGGCAGTGGATCAATTTCTATTTTTGGAAGCATCTTGGGCACAATCCCTTCGGGCATTCGGCGCGGAGAATTGGGGATTTTTACGCAGGGCTTGTGGGCGACTTCACCAAGGCGTCCCACTGGAAGCGGCTGCGGGTCACGAAGCATGACCACAATCCGGTAAATGATGCGATGGGAAATGCGGAAGCGTTTGAACGAATGCTGCGAGGAGAACGAGCGTAAGGTGTTGTAGGTCTGCCATGCCTGAATCCCTAGACTGGTCAAGACATGGTGGGCGTCGTCCGGTGGAAGTAAACCCAAAATCCCGCAAGGGTGGGGTACCCAATCCCCTTAATAGTTCGATGGCCGGAACGCTGGCCACAAACCCGGCAGAGGGGTGGAAAGCTCCTCCGTGTTTTTAGGGGTGTGAAGTGACCGAGGAAAAGATATTCGCCCTGCTCGACCTCGTGGGGGCGAAACATGCAGTTAAGACCGGGCAGTGGGTTAAGGCATCGTGCCCGCTGGCGTGGGTGCGGCACGAGAAGGGCACGGATTCCAATCCCAGCTTCGGCATCAAGATCGAGGCCACAGGCAAGAGCATTTGCAATTGCTTCGCCTGTAATGTGAAAGGCGAGTTGTCTACTCTGCTGACGGAACTGCTGTTTGAAATTCACAAGGGGAACGGCCCCAAGCTCAAGCTGGCTGAGGCGTTCAAACTGGTGGAGCAGGAAAACGAAGCGGGCTACTTTGATCACGGTGACTGGCATCCGGGGCACAAGGACGAGCGGCAGGTGGTGTTATGGCCGGAAAGTTGGCTGGCCTCTTTTCATCCCGCAGTGAATGTTCCTCGCGCCATGAAGTTTCTGCATTCGCGGGGAATCCACGTCAAGCTGGCGAAGGAGTTGGACCTGCGCTATGACTCTGCGGGAGACATGGTGGGATTCCCGATGCGTACGGCGGAGGGCAAGTTGGCCGGAATGCGCGGGCGATTGATCGAGCCCGCCGGGGATTTCCGGTACTACGACTACAGGTGGAAAGGCGTATCGAATACGGGCCTCGTTTGGCTCGGGGAGGACAAGGCGGACCTTGCCAAGCCGGTGGTAGTAGTCGAGGGGCCGTTCGATTATGCGGCAGTGTTTCCGGTATATAGGCACGTGCTGGCCAATTTATCTACCGGCCTGAGTGAACGCAAGGCGCGGCGGCTGGCAACGGCAGTGGAAGTGCTGGTGTTTTTCGACAACGACAAGGCGGGCGATCTGGCGGGCATCGAATTACGCAAGCACATCGGCAAGGCTACGGTGCTGCGTTGGGTCAAGTACCCGGACAAGCACGTGAAGGACCCCGGAGACATGGACCGGGCGGCAATTTTCTCGGCACTTTCCCAGTACGTAACGATTTGACAATCGGATCGTTCAAGCCTATCTTAAGTGCGCCTACGCATAGCGGGGCATATTTCAAGGAGACCCAAATGGCATTGAATTTCATCAAGAAGGGGCCAGCGGCCCAAACAGCAGCACAGGCGCAACCGAAACCGACTATTGCGCCTTGGTACAAGACGGGCAAGGAGGCGAAAGAGGCGGTCGCAGAAGCGGATCGTCGCACGGAAGAAAAGCGGGAAGCATCGAGTCGCACGTGGCGGTTCTATCTCAAGGAAGGCGAGGAAGGTCGGATCACGTTCGTAGACGGTGAGTTGGACGCCGACGGTTTGCTCAGGAATCCCGTGTTCAAGGAACACAACCTGATGCAGAACGGGAAGTACGGCAACCATTTCATCTGCACGTCCGACACGGAGCCTTGCCCGATCTGCGAAGGGGGCGACGAGCCCGCGCTGGTTCAGGCGTTCACTATCATCGACCACCGCGAGATCAAGTCCAAGGACCAGACCAAGACCTACACCAACACGCGGCGTCTGCTAATGGCCAAGCGCAATGTAATGAAGCTGCTGCAAAGCAAGGCCACCAAGCAGAGCGGGTTGACCGGGTGCACGTTCGATGTGATGCGGAGCGGCAGCAATGCGCCCAACACGGGAGACTCCTTCGACTTCGTGGAGAAGAACGCCTTGGACGAGTTGAAGGCGCATTTCACCAAGACCGATGACAAGGGCAAGACGGAGACGTATTTCCTGCCGGTCAACTACGCCGAGGAATTCACCTATCACGACGCGAAGGAGTTGCGGAAGATGGGCCACGGCGCTGGTGTTCCGGTCGGTGCGGAGTCGGTCAAGGCGGGCACCGTAACTGGTGGCAAGGGCAGCGCGTTCGCCGGTCAGGTCTAGGAAGGGGGGTTTCGGCTCCCTGTCCATGAAAGTTCCGTTGATTGAGTCGCCCCCTCTCGAAGTGGGGGCGATGGCCAAGTATCCCTTCTCGCAAGGGCTGGAGGATGCCATGCGCGTGGAGTCACGCCTTGGAGAAATCATCCAACTGTCCCGGCGGGAAGGGAAGTTTTTGTACGTGCCGAGGGAATGCGCTCCGAATCGGGCTGCTGCCAAGATTGTCACTTCCCGAGGCTCGAAGATCAAGATTGCAGTTAATTGCAAGTATCCCCCCCGGAACACGGAACAGACACGGGTGATTAAGGAGTCCATCAGTCTGTTGAAGTCGGGCCTGTCTCACGTCATTGAGGCGTCTACTGGCTTCGGAAAAACTTATGTCGGGACGCAGGTCGTAGCGGCGCTGCGTTGCAAGACCTTGGTGATCGTGACCAAGGAAGATGGCATGGAGTCGTGGCGGCGGGCTTTCGTCAAGTTCACTGATCTGGACGAGGACGATATCGGCGTCATTCAACAGGACCGATGCGAGGTCAAGGGCAAGAAGGTTTGCATTGGCATGATTCACTCGCTGGCCAAGGACCACTACCCCGAAGAAATCAAGGACGCTTTCGGGCTGGTGATTTGGGACGAGGTTCATCACCTATCGGCGGACAGTTTCTCGCGCACGGCGGGCATGTTCAGTGCCCGGTTGCGGCTCGGGCTGTCGGCTACTCCGAAACGAGTGGACGGCAAGGAGGCCCTGTTCCAAGCCCATATCGGCAAGGTGATGACGCTGGCCCATTTAGTGAAGGTCCCACCCAAGGTGCTGGTCGTGAACAGCGGATTCAAGTTGCCGTGGGTGCGCTGGAATGTCGATGGGCAGTGGAAGGTGGTGCCTCTGCCGCATGAGGCGGGCAAGGTGATGCACGTGAACAAGCTGCTGGTGAAGGACAGGAACCGCAACAAGCTGATCGTGGATTTCGTCAAGCAATGCTACGAGAAGGGCCGGTTTGTGGTGGTGCTGTCAGATTTGAGCGTAGACCTGTACCTTGGTGATCTGCGCCGGTTGCTCACAGGCTCGGGTATCCCGGACAGGGAAATCGCGTACTACATTGGTGGCATGACGGAAGCCGAGCGCGATCAGGCGGTGACGAAGAAGGTCGTGCTGGCGACGTATTCAATGGCCTCGGAAAATACTGACGTTCCGTGGTGGAGTGCGCTAGTGCTGGCGACTCCCCGCGCCAATGTGAAGCAGGCCATCGGCAGGATTCTGCGGGAGCATCCTGACAAACCCCAGCCGGTGATCCTCGATATCGTGGATAGTGACAGTCCGATTTTCACGCAGTACTACGCGGCGCGAAAACGTATGTATCTATCGCCCGAAATAGGGGGCAGTATTGTGCCCGTGGCCATAGGTTGATTAACCGCTCCTTCATGGTATACTGGTCACCTTGATAGAAGGAGCTGACAGGTGAAGAAACTCGAAACAGTCACGCCCCCCACAAAGTTCCGGGAGTGGTACGAACGCAACAAGAAAAAGTTGAGTCGTCAACGCCGGAGACGCTACCGTGCGGACCCGGCTTACCGCAGGAAACAATTGCGGAGTACGAAGCTGTGGCGGGAACGGACGAAGGACGAACGGCGCAAGAATCGGCCCCCCAAGACGCTGTTCACGGTGGGTGAGGCTGCGGCCCGGATCGAATGCTATCCCCGGACGATTCAAAATCTGGAGCGTAGCGGCTTGCTCCCGGTGATGACGGATGGCATCAAGCATCGCAAGTACACGGCTTCCCAAATAGCGTTGATGGGATTGCTGGTCGCGTTCAGGCAACTAAAGCATTACAAGACCAAAGGTTACGCGGCTACCGTGCGGCGGCTGGCTGCGATGATTAAAAGAAAA
>Ga0137320_1000173_pt1 | contig 10886 bp, 6 predicted proteins | sample EasRivERMZT366_2_FD_104754 | JGI IMG/M metagenome (GOLD analysis project Ga0137320, IMG submission 104754) | Soil microbial communities from meander-bound floodplain in the East River, Colorado, USA - East River MetaG ERMZT366_2 | ecosystem: Environmental > Terrestrial > Soil > Floodplain ...
GCTGGGCCAGGAATGACTTCCCTTCCTCCGTGCGATGGTCGCCCACGCGGGCGGTGAACATCTCGATCATCGGCGCCCAATAGGGCGGAATGGTGTTGAGCAGCGTCACGATGTTCGACGGCCCGACGATGTCCACGCCGCAGGCAAACACGTCCGGCGTAAAGGTCAATCCCACCAGCGTCGCATAACCGCCATAGCTTCCGCCCATGATGGCGACCTTCTTGGGATCAGCGATCTTCTCCTTGGTCGCCCAGTTGACCGCGTCGATCAGGTCGTCGTGCATCTTGCCGGCCCATTCCATGTTGCCGGCGTTGATGAACTTCTTGCCGAACCCGGTCGAGCCGCGGAAGTTGACGCTGAGCACCGCGTATCCGCGATTGGCCAGCCATTGATGACTTGGATTATAACTCCACACGTCCCGGCCCCACGGACCACCATGCACGAACAGCACCATCGGCAGCGGCTTGGACGGCCGTGGCGTCGAACCCGTCGCACGCTCGCCTGCCGGAAGGGTCAGGTAACTGATGAGGTCCATCCCGTCGCGGGACTTGATCATCACCGGCGTCATCTTGGCCAGGGTCGCCTTTTCGAGGTCTTGGTTGTTGGTGAAGAGGAACGTCGCCTTCTTTTGCGGTCGGTCATACAAGTAGTAGCGTACTGGGCCGTTGTCCATCACGTACGTGACGGTCCATTTCTTGTCATCCAACGTCCGGCTTCCCACGGTGAAGTCACCCTCTGCCACGCCCCGCAGATAGTCGAAATCGCCTTGAATGGACTTGTCGATGACCTTCCATTCATTGCGGAGGTAGTTGGCCGCATAGGCCTGGATGTTCTTTTCCGTGGGGTGAATCAGGACGCCGCCGATGTCCGCCCGGTCGTTCTCGGCGATGATCGTTTGCTTGTTGCTTTCAAGGTCCAGGGCGGTGAGCGCCGCCGTGTTGCGGCCCCGGCTGTCCATCATGTAGAGCGTCTTCCCCGTCTTGTCGAAACCGGACGGCTGAGTGGTCATCGAGTCTTCCATGGCGATCTTCTGGAACGGCGACCACTGCCCCCCGTCACCGGCCTTGAGGATTTCGCTGCCGCCGTCCGGCGTCATCTTCATGGCGAAGCGGACCTTGTAGTCATCGTCGGTCAGGAACCCGGCGAAGCCATCGTTCTGCGTGACAAGTGTCATCTGTCCGGTGCGAATGTTCACGCGATGGACGTCGTGGTATTTGGCGTCCCGGTTGTTGAGGCCGACAAGAATCTCGTCCGGGAACTTGTGGCTTACTTCCTCGACTTGGGCCGCCACCTTCTCAAACGGCGTCAGGTCTTTTTCCTGATTGTTGGAGAGATCGACGCTGTAGACACGCCAGTTTTCGTCGCCGCCCTTGTCCTGCATGTAGATGATGTGCTGATTGGTGTAGGCCCAGAAGTACCGGCGGATGCCGCGGTTCGTGTCCTTGGTCACCACTTTCGCCGCCGAAGGCTTGTCGGCGGGCGCAACCCAAACGTTTAATACGCCATTCTGCGGAGCAAGGAACGCAATCTGCTTTCCGTCCGGACTGACCTGCGGACCGGCCCGGTCCGGATTGCCGAATAGAACTTCGCGGGCGATGAGGTCGCTCCCGGCCGCTTTCGACGAAGGCGTTTGGGGCGGCGCCGTCGTCGAACCCACCTGCGCCCTGATCTCCGATCCGATCAGGAACAGGAATGCTGCGCCGATCATCATGAATGTCTTCTTGAGTTGCACCGTTGATTCTCCTTTTCTTACTTGTAAAAACCCAACCGTCTTGTACGGGTGACGAACACTCGTTTGATTAACGTCTACTGGGTTCCAGTATAACCAAACATTCGCTGAAGACGATGCGAAAATTGCGGCCTAAAATGTACAAAACTGTCAGCCTTGGTCGGCTGCAGCGGCGGACACGTCTTTGGCACGCGCCTTGCGACGCCATGAGGGCGCCCATTGGTAAACCAGCAGAATCAGAGCGGGAACCAGCAATGGCCGAACGACAAAGGTGTCGATCAGAATGCCCAACGGCAGGGCGATGGCGAATTCCTTCAGAACCAGGAGTGAACCTGAAAACATGGATGCGAAGGTAGCGGCCATAATCACCCCGCAGCCGCTCACCACCCGTCCCGTTTTGCGAATAGCGATGGCGATCGCCTCGCGCGGCGGGTGATTTCGCAATTCCTCGTGAATCCGCGCTACCACGAAGATGTTGTAGTCCTGCCCGAGGCTCATGATGATGATGAAGAGCAGGAAGTTGATCTGCCAGCTCAAACCCTCCAATCCATACAGGGCGTGTACGATGAGATACGTTACGCCATACGTGGCGAGGTATGTGATCAGCGTGGCGACGATAAGGATGGCCGACTGCACGGGGGCGCGGATCAATCCGATCAGGATGAAATAGATGAGCGTGCATGCGGCTACGGCAATGACGCCGAAGTCGCGTTTGCGTAGGGCGCGCATATCGGCGTAGACAGCCGATTCACCGGCAACGTCAACGGCAAACTGCGGGCCGCCCGGAGTTTCGGGCAAGGCGGCTTGGGCGGCGGGTGCGATCCGACTGACCATTTCCAAGGTCTCAAGTTTTCGGGGTTCGGCGCGAACGCCCAAGTCAATTCGCGCCGTGAAACCGCTCTTCCCCACGTAGGACTGAATCGCCAACTGATCCGAAAGCGACGACGGAATCAGCGATGATATGCCCCGCGTGTCCCGTAACGCATCCCGCCGCTTCCGGCCGAGGGGGTCTTGCAGGTCGCGCTGGTAGACGACCGGGAATTTCTCCTGGAGGACGACAGCGAGTTTGTCCAGTGCTGTCCGGAGATCTGAATGACCAAGGGCTTCATTCCACGACCCTGTCCACGAAAGTGCCAAGGTGACCTCCGTTACAGGCTGGAAGTCGAAGAAGTGTTGGCGATACAGTTCCGCGCCGCGCACAAACGACGAGTCGGGTGGGTATTCGGCTAGGGAGTCGTAAAGCGTGCGCACTTTCGCAGCGACCAGCACGGGCGGGATCAGGATCGCCATCGTGGCGATGACCGTTAGAAGTGGAAACCGGGTCACCAGCTGTGCCGCGGCAGCCCACAATACCCCTTCGCGTTGAGGGGGACGGGCGTCGCCCGCGGATAATTGTGAGGACAAGCGGAGATTGTCCGTGCCCCCCGGGCGCAGTCGCAGGAGCCGCATTCCGGCGACGCGCATCAACGAAGTCGTCAAGGTTAGAACGGCGAGGGCGGCCACGCCGACAGCGAAACTGATGGTCGGGCCGGAAGTGTACAGATCGCGGTTACGGGCCAGGGCCAGGGTCGCCAGCCCCACCGCGACGGTCCCCGCGCTCGCCAGGATCGTCGGCCCGGATCGGGAAAGTGCCGCGGTCACGGCACGCGCCGGATCGCCGCCTACAGCGGGCAGCTCTTCGCGAAATCGGGCCATCAGGAAGAGGCAGTAATCCACTCCGGCGCCGACCACGAGCACGATGATGAACATTTCGACCAGGCCGTTGATCGGCCAGCCCCACGCCGCCGCCCAGCCGATGGCCCCGAGCGAGACCATCAACGACGCGGCGATGGTGACCAAGGGAAGAAACATGGCGATCGGCGAGCGGTAGATGAACAGCAGGATCACCGTGACCGCGGCGAAGGCCCAGAGGGTGGTGCGGTCGATGTCGTGCTTGGTGTTGGCGTCGAGCAGTTCTCCCATGGCCGCGTTGCCCGTCACTTCGACCTGCAAGCCGGGCGGGAGCGAGACGGCGGCAAGCTCGCGCTTCATCTCTCGGACCCGTCGCACGGAGCTTTGCGTCAACGCCTCGGCGGGCAGATCGACGGCGATGACCGTGGCCCTGCCGTCGGAGCTTTCCAAGAGCGGCTGCAGAAACGGCGCGGTTTCCACCGCCCGGATACGCCAGTTCAGTTCCGCGCTGCGCGCGTTTAGACGTCGGGCGAGGTCGCCGATGAAAGCGCGGTCGCCGCCGGTGAGTCCGGATTCGCGGACGAATATGGCTGCGGCCCGACTGCCCGGCGCGGCATCCGGAAACTCTGCTTTGAGTCGTGCCCACGCGCGCTGGGAAGGCATCTCCGCCGGAAGGAAGCCGGTAGCGTCATCTTTGAGAAGTGTTGGGATGCGCGGCGCGGGGATCCAGACCGCCGCCGCGACGACGGCCCAGCCGACGATCCACACCCATGCGGTCCGCACAATGAACGCCGCCCAAGTCTGTTTCACGTCGAGATCGACCTCGTAGCTCCGTACACCGCTTACATCGACACGACGGTATCTTTGGGCGGAATAACGATCGCGTTTCCCATAGCCACGTCATCGCCGTGTTGGTTATGGCAGGAGACCATCAACCGAACGCGTTTGGGGCTGATAATTTCCGTGACCGTCGCCGACGCGGTCATGGTGTCGCCGAAGTAAACGGGTTTGATGAACTTGATGTGCAGTTCGACGAAGATGGTCCCAACACCCGGAATCTCCCCGCCCAGGACCGTCGAGATGATCCCCGCTGTGAGGATGCCGTGGGCGATACGATGGCCGAACACGGTGCGCTTGGCGTACTCCTCGTCAATGTGCAAGGGATTGAAGTCGCCCGAGGCGTCGGCGAACTCGAAGACGTCCCGCTCGCTGATCGTCTTGCTGAACGACCCCGTGTCCCCGACCTGCAACGTCGCTCGCGTTCGCGGAGTCATTATGGATGCATTCTATCCGTGCCGCGAGAGCAAGCGAGCAGCACTGACTACTGTGCTGACGCCTAGGTTGGGTCATCGACTCGACATCCCCTGATCGGTCCCGCAGTCCCCGGCGACCGAGCGCCCGTGACGTTATTGGGATGAAGAAGTTGAACGCGCCTCGTCCGCGCGCGGATCGGAAATGCGAACGACGCAAGATGCAAAAACGCTGGATTTCCAAACGAACCCACCGCCAAATTGATAAATGCATTCGGAGAATGACGATATGAAAACACGCGTTCAGCCGGAAAGCCACCGAAAGCCAACGTATGCCTTCGCGCCTTCAGTCTACGGCCTACAGGCCTTAGTCTACAGCCTCCGTGCCTTCATCCCTTCGGTTTCGGCGTTTCCGTATTTCTGCGTTTCGGCGTTTCGGCGTATTCGCTGGTGCCACATGCTGACACTACACGAAAAAACTGTACTTGCAAAACGAAGCCATTTGCAATCGACGGTCGAAAATAGCAAGCCTTGCTGTCCGACATCCCCGTACCCGACCGCTCGTCCGTGCGTTGGGGACCGCTCCAGGACTGTCGCGGTTCCGAATACTGGGTGCCAAGTTTTTGTCACCACCACCAGAGCAAGCCCGGGACGGCGCGGAGGGGGCTTTTAAGGGAGCCGTTATGGCGTTTGGCCAAGGCGTCGATGCCGCGGGTGAAGCCCAGGTGGTCGAAATCGTGGGGAAGCATGACAACGTACTTCTGGCCGGCTTGGACCTGCGAGCGGGGACCGGGGACGATGCGACGCTCGCCGGTGTGGCCGACAACCAGGACGCCAAAATCGGCGAGCAAGCTCGTGATCTCCGCGATCAGCCCGGACGAGTCGTCGGTAACGATATCAAAGCCATGCAGCGTGCCTTGGAATCCCTCCGGGACGGTGGGCTGCTTCATGGGTTGAAAAACCACGCCGCAACCGCTGGCCGCCTTGAGCGCCTCCCTATCCTGCTCCATGCGCTTAATATCCGCGGGCTTGGCCGTGATGCTCATGAAGACGACGGCCTTCTCGCCGAACTTGTCGGCGATGTCTTTGTCGATGTTGCCGCCCCGTTCGGCAACGAACTTGGCGCCGAGGCGCAACAATCCCGGCATGTCCGGGCCGATAAGCCACAACGCCGCGTGTTGGACTTCGGAAGGTGCCGTCGCCATCGCTTGATTCTCCATTTGTCAGTCCGAGGCCCTGGCCGGGATCGGACGAGGGATTATACGCCAGGGGCGGGGTGTCCTACAATGGACTGCTACTCAGGTCGCACCGCCAGCGAGCCCAATTCGTTGCACGCAGTCTGATCCTGAGCTAGGCTCCTCGGCGATGAGAATGGTGGAGTTGACCATGCTGATTCGCCGCGTGTTTTGCGGGGTTGTGACGCTGAATTGCGTTACGTTGCTCGGAGCGTGTGGGGGCGCGAAAAACCGTCCGCTCAGCGGCCCGACGCGGGCGGATACTTTGATGCAGGTTTACCCCGAACTGCAAACCGGCAGGTTTGTGGTCATCGCGGATTTCGAGGATCCCAACCACATGGACCTGGTTCGCCTGATCGGCGCCACCGATCAAGCCAAATGCGTTTTGGATCGCAAGGGAGGGCGGGCGGAAACGGGCGCATCGAGTCTGCGACTCACCGCCGGCTCGTCCGAGGACACGCTCGTGCTGGAAAACAATTCCGAATCGCGGTGGTACCTGAAGCGCGATTGGCGGGCTTACGATCTGCTGCTCATGTCCGTACAGGTCCCCGCACACGGTCTCGCCTTGGACCTGATCATCGGCTCAGGACCGGCGGAAAAGCGTCTGTCCGCGCGGTCTTCGATCGCGTTGCAGCGCGGTTGGAACGGGATTCGGATTGACCTCGCGGAGGTTGCAGAAAAGATATCGCTTGATGACGTGCGCGAGATTCGACTCGCAGTGTCGGGCGTCTCCAAGCCATCGCAGCTTTACTTCGACGATATCCTGCTCGCCGGCAATCGAGTGGATTTGCTCGGGGATTCGCGCAATACGACGGGCGCACTCTATGTGCAACTGGCGGGGCGGCGCTGGAACGTCGGCGCGGGGGGGCGCTTCGAGCTGACTTTCGCTAACGGGCAAATCACCAGTTGGTACAACCTGGCCGCGGATCCCAACCGGGTGCGAAACCTGGTACGCGGGACGACCTTGGGGCCTAGTCCGGTCGTCGTGGGTGCGAGCGGATCGGAGTTGGGTGATTTTTCGGCGCTGGGCAAGTCCGTCGTCGCCCGGCAGCGGATCGTGGAGATCAACTCGGTCCGCGCGGTCGTCGCGTCGGAATGGCGGTTCGTCGATGATCCCGATGCGTCGCTGAACGACCGTCCGTTTCAGCGGTGGGTCTATACGATCTATCCGAGCGGCCAGGTATTTGTGGTGGTGGAAGCGACAGGATCGACGAAATCTTGGACGCCGCCAAGCCTGGGGCTCGCGGTGACCGTCGCGTCTTCGGCGGATGATGAATGGAAGACGCAGACCGCGGCGCCGACCGTCGCCACGGCCGATCCGCCAAGGCCGGTTTGCGCGATGGCCCGTAGTCAACCCCGGGATACGGTGCTTGTGTTTATGCTTGATTCACCGTCGGCTTCGTCGCGAATCGTGGAGAAGGTGGATTCAACGGCGCGACATGTGTCGCTCATTCTCATTCTCGAGAATTCACCGGTTGAGATTGCGAAATGGACATGTCAGTTGGCGCTAGCCTCGGCGGGCGATATCTCGGACGCTGACGCAACGGCGCGGGCGGCGGAATACGCCGGGCCCGCATCAATCCGTGTCGAAGTCGGCTCGCCCGTCGCGGGTTCCACATTATCCTCCCGGACCGACGGATTCGATCCCTCCAGCGGATCGTATGACCTTAGCCCCGATCAGGGTCGCGTGCGGGTCGTTGTCGAGGGTCAGAAGCGTCCGGTGTTTTCGCCCGCGTTTAGAATCCTCGGGGCGAAGGACCAGGAGGCCTGGGTCTACGTGAACCATCTCATCGTGGGAAAGGTAGCCCGCGACCCCGGCGGCAATCTCATCTTCCAGTTACCCGGTACGATACGCCAGTCTACAATGGTCGAAGTTCTGCTCCGCCGTCTGGGCAGCTAATCCACGAGTGCGCCAGGGAACGCAGGTCAGTAGCGCGGGTTCACTCCTGGTGATAAGCTTCGTTTGGCTTCCTTTTGGTCGTGTTGCGTCGTTCTATTATTACCCCGCCGATCGGACCAAGGGACCGCCGCACCGTCAATTCGCCTCTGGCGGCCCTTCATCAAGGAATCGGTCGGATGGCGTTGATCCGTTCTGTGAAATCCCGGTTAATAGAGGCTTGACCGCTTGCGATGTAGGTGCTACAGGTTATTAGGCTCGCTACCCCGCGACCGGATTCGCCATGACGCAAAGCCGGGACCAGATCTATCGACGCCTAGCACAAGGGAGCAGCCACCTCGTGTCCCAAGACTTAAGGGTCGTTTCCGTAGAACAGCGCCGTCAGTTATTGCGTTTCGCTCGTCAAACTGCGCAGCGTATCTTGGAGAACGCCGCAACCAATCCGGCGCCGATCGCGCCGCAAATCAACGGGCGATTCGGCGGGGTGTTTGTGACCTTTCGGTCGGGACGAAACCTTCGCGGCTGCGTCGGCACGTTCGCACCGACCACCGAGCTCCTGGCGACGATCGCGGAGGTGACCCGGTCGTCACTCGCGGACGCGCGGTTCGAGAGCGATCCAATCACCGCTACCGAACTGCCCAACCTCGAGATCGAGATTTCCCTCCTCACCGATCCGCAATCGACGCATGATCCGTTGTCGCTCATACGCGGCAGGCACGGTATCATCATTCGTCGAAACGGGCGATCGGGGTGTTTCCTTCCACATGTGGCGTTGGAGCGGGATTGGTCGGCGGAGCAGTTCCTATCCAACTGTTGCACGATGAAAGCGGGGTTGGACGCGGCGGCCTGGGGCGACCCGGAGACGCAAGTCCTGTTATTCACTGCCGATTCGTTTCATGAGTCGGAGTTCGCCTAGCCCAACCGATCCGCGTCACAAGGAACCGCCCCGATCTACCATCCGTCGGGCAAATGTCACAGGCCTGTTTCTGCTGGTGCTAATCTCGATGAAATCTGAATGGAATCCAAGTTGTCCTGGCGGCCTAGCCGCACGATTCATCAAAGGGTAAACCCTGCGGTACACCGGCGCACGGTGAGAAGTTCCTGCTGCGGCTAGGATCGACATTTGGGTTGATGGGTATTGAGGATTGCCCCGGCGGCAAAAAAAATTCTTGAAAACGGGGGTGACAAGCCCTTGCAGGCCGTGTATACTACAAGCGGTTCTACGGGATTGAACCTCTGTTGCAGTCTGCCCCGTCGCCTTATGTGCTCTGTTTGTGATCCTGTTTGGCAGGCTTCGCGAGGCCCGTTACTTCCAGGTCGGGTAGCCACGGATGGCGACGGTGGGTGCTTCCGAAAGAGCGTAGCGGCGGACGGCGTTGTTTGCGGCTCAGTCGATTCCTGTTCGACGCCCTGCGTAGCGCCGTTCGGGGCAATCCTGGGGCGAGTTGCGAGCGGAGTAAGCCGCGGCTCGATACAATTGTTACGAGTCTGCGGCAAACGCATCAAGCCGATCATTGGTTTGGTCGGCGGGATCGGGGCGGGGAAATCCTCCGTCGCCCGAATCCTGCAATCCCTCGGGGCGGCGGTGATTGATTCGGACCGCCTAGCCCATGACGAGTTGACGGACCCCGAAGTGATGGCGACGTTGCGGGGTTGGTGGGGTGATAAAGTTTGTCCCGGGCAGGAAGTGGACCGAAAGGCCTTGGCCTCCATTGTGTTCAACGATCCACGAGAGTTGGATCGGTTGGAGAGGTTGTTGTACCCCCGCATCCATCGCCGCCGCGAGCGTCTTGTGGAGGGGTTCAATGCCGACCCGATGGTTCGGGCAATTGTTTTGGACGCCCCTAAACTGTATGAGGCGGGCTTGGGTGACTATTGTAACGCGGTGATCTTTGTTGAGGCCGACTGGCCGGTTCGTGTCCGACGTGTGGCGGCCTCGCGGGGGTGGACGGAAGAGGAACTAAGGCGGAGGGAAAACCTCCAGAATTCACTGGACACGAAGAGGGCAAATGCCGATCATGTGGTGATTAACCATGCCAGTATGGACCAGTTGCGGACAGACGTTGAACGAATATTCTCCTCGGTGCTCGCCACCTTCGCCTGAGCCTGTTTGAAACCGACTCGGCGAATCGAAATCCGTAAACAAGCATCGAGCGTCCTATTCAGTCAAACTAACCAAGCGCCTGCGTTAAAGGCATGTCTCATTCAGGAGGATTGTTTCATGGCGAAAGCCACCACCGGTAAGCTGCGTACCACGAAGAAGAGAACCACTATTTCCACGGAGGAAGACACCCCCATGTCCCCATCGATTCCCGACAGTGAACCGGAAGTTGTTATTGAGGACGTTGCTCCGCCGCCGCCGGAGGAGCCGGTGCCGCCGCACTTTGACCTCGACCCCGTGACCGGCCCGATCGACGCCGAAATCCACGCCAAGTATGAGGAGATCAAGCGCGGCAACATCCACATTACCGAGCTGCAAAAGATGAGCGTGCAGGAACTGCACGAGGTCGCCAAGAAGGAAGAGCTGGAGGAATACACCGGCCTCAAGAAACAGGACCTCATTTTCAAGATTCTCAAGGAACGGATCAACCGCAACGGCCTGATGTACGGCGAGGGCGTGCTCGAAATCCTGCCCGACGGGTTCGGCTTTCTCCGCAGCCCGGAGTACAACTACCTGCCCTGCCCGGATGACATCTACATCAGTCCGTCGCAGATTCGACGGTTCGGGTTGCGGACCGGGCATATCGTCGCGGGCCAGATTCGTCCGCCCAAGGAGTCGGAGCGATATTTCGCCCTGCTCCGCGTCGAGGCGATCAACCTCGCAGACCCCAACGAAGTCACCGAAAAGACGAACTTCGAGGACCTCACCGTCCTTCACCCCGACAAGCGGCTCTTCCTGGAGACGACGCAGGACGAAATGAACATGCGCATCGTCGACATGGTCACCCCTATCGGCAAGGGGCAACGCATGTTGATCGTTGCCCCGCCGCGAACGGGTAAGACCGTGCTGTTGCAAAAAATAGCCAACGCCATCGGCAAGAACCATCCCGAAGCCTACGTGTTCATCCTGCTCATCGACGAACGACCCGAAGAGGTCACCGAGA
>Ga0137320_1000174_pt1 | contig 10862 bp, 10 predicted proteins | sample EasRivERMZT366_2_FD_104754 | JGI IMG/M metagenome (GOLD analysis project Ga0137320, IMG submission 104754) | Soil microbial communities from meander-bound floodplain in the East River, Colorado, USA - East River MetaG ERMZT366_2 | ecosystem: Environmental > Terrestrial > Soil > Floodplain ...
ATAACCGACGTTACAGATAAAATCTTATTAATTGTAGATCTTTTTTCTGAAAAATCAACCTTCTCAATAATGTCGGCGAATTGGAAATTTTCTAAAACTTTGGCGATATTTTCGTATTGCGTAATATTTCCAGTAGTAATTATATTTAACGATGGCAGGAATGGGCTCCCTCCCACCTCTAAAACAGCCTTTGAAATTTCCTGGCTATCTTTATGCTTTTCCAAGAATTCTTCCAACGCATCCTCTTTTGAAACATAGATTACGCTTTTTATATTCGGAACGTTGTTTAAGATTTCATCTCTAGCCGCCAGTATGTTTTCTTCTGGAGCATCCTCTTTAAAGTAGGCTGTAATATCTATTTTGTTTTGTATTGTATGAATAAGGTAACTGCTAATCCCGCCCATGAAAAAAAGTCCAGTAACTAGCAATGTCGTCAGCGTCAAAACAAAAATTGCCGATACCGATATTCCCTTATTTCTGTAAAAGTCCGCCAATGCAAAATTTAAAGCTCTCTTAAAATTTATATTCATGCGAACATTGTGAGCACCCGCCCAAGTTTTTGCTGTTATTGTTGTTTAATTACGCAAAACTTGTTTGGGTCTTTAATTCTATAAATTTATATTTGCCCCACAAAAATTTGGGCGGGTTTCGCTATCGCTTAAATTAAAAACCTTCCCTTTGGTTCATCTCTAATTATTTTTCCACTTTCTATTGTTATTACTCTTTTCTTTAGTTTGTTGACAATTTCTCTGTCATGAGTTGCTAGAAGAACTGTTTTTCCCACCTTGTTTATTTTTTCCAAAAGAGTAATAACTTCATAAGTATTATAAGGATCTAGGTTTCCTGTCGGCTCATCGGCTATTATAATATCTGGGTGATTGATAATGGCGCGAGCTATTGCTAATCTTTGCTGTTCTCCACCAGAAAGCTGCCCTGGAAAATTATCTATTTTTTCTAAAAGACCGATCGCTTCCAAAACTTTCGGCACTTGCTCAGCAATTTCTTTATTGCTTTTTCCTTCAACCTCTAATATATAAGCAACATTTTCGTAAACTGTTTTTAATGGCAAAAGCTTGTAATCTTGATAAACTCCGCCAATTTTTTTCCTCACAGCTTGCAGGGAGTCTCCATCTAGCACGCTGATATTCTGCCCCTTGAAAAAAACTTCCCCGTAGGTTGGCGTTTCCAGTCCTAAAATAAGTTTAATTAACGTTGTTTTTCCAGCTCCAGACCTTCCAACTATTGAAACAAACTCACCTTCGCCAACTTCAAAAGAAATATCCTGCAATACAGGAACATTGGGTGGATATATTTTTGTTACTTTTTCAAATTTAATCATTTTAATCAGCGAATTTATAAATCAGTTACGAATTTGCGAATATTTTTAAAAAATATTGTTTTCTTTCTTTATCCGTAAATTAGTAATACATTCGCTATTCGTTGATAGTACGAAGTTCTACTTCAATAAAATCGTCTATTTTGCCATCTAAAACGCTCTCTGTATCCGATGTTTCAAGCTGCGTCCTTAGATCTTTCACCATCTTATATGGATGAAGCACGTAAGACCTGATTTGATTGCCCCAAGATGCTGAAACCTGCCCCCCTTTTATCTGCTGCAACTCTTTTTTCTTCTCTTGCTCCTGCAACTTGTGGAGCTTTGCATACAATATCTTCATGGCATGGGACTTATTCTTGCCCTGAAGCCGTTCAACCTGTGAAGCCACAACAATTCCAGTAGGAATATGGGTAATTCTCACAGCTGACTCCGTTTTATTGACGTATTGGCCACCGGGACCTGACGCGCGAAATGTATCAATTTTTAAATCTTCTGGCCTTATCTCAACCTCAGCTGCATTTTCCTCCATATCGGGTAAAATTTCAACCATGGCAAACGAAGTATGGCGTAACTTTTGCGCCGAAAAGGGCGATATTCTTACTAACCTATGTACACCAGTTTCTCTTTTGAGCAACCCGTAGGCATAACTTCCCTTTATTTCCACCGTTGCCGATTTTATGCCAATTCTTCCCTCCGGTCCGCCACCTTCTCCCAGCGATCGATGCAATACGGTTGCTGTAAAACCCTTTTTTACGCAATATCGCTCGTACATTCTTAACAGCATAGTTGCCCAATCTTGCGAATCTGCGCCGCCAGCTCCAGCAAATATTTCTAAAATAGCGTTTCCTGCATCATACGTTCCCGACAAAAATATCTTGTGCTCTTGCTGGTTGAATTTTCTTGCAAAGTCACCAATAGCTTCGTCTACAGATTGACCTAAGCCATGCAAATCTTTGATATCTTGCAGCTCTTTTTGCAAAGATCCTATCGTTTCTAACTCTTGCTTTAGCGCTGAGATTTTCTGAGTTATTTTTGCAGCATGTTCGTGGTCACTCCAAAACTCTGGTGCTTGTGACTGAACCTCAAGCTTTTTTAACTCTTTTTGTTTCCCTTCTATGTCAAAGACGGTCCATCAGAAAATGAACTCTTTCCTCTAAAACTTTGAAGATTTCTGTCATAATTTAATGGATTCAATTGTTTTATTTTATCACATTTTCAATGAATTAAAAAGGCTGGCTGCGAATCCATATCGCAACCAGCCGGGATGGCCGAGAGACACGAGGACTCAACTTGAGCAGACATTGTAGCATGGTGCGCACGCTACAGACGTGTTCTGTTCTTATTAGAGTTGACTCATGTTCGTCGGCCAGACGGGCTACCCCCCATAACCCGTCAAGAAATTTGTACCATATTTATCGTAACACAAGTAGTTTTACTTTCAATAGCTAAATTTGAGCCGCTTGCAGGAATTGGACTTGCGTCCACGTTTACCCCTCACCTTCTAAGCCGAGAGTGGGATTCGAACCCACGGTCTATCGCTTACGAAGCGATTGCTTTACCTCTAAGCTATCTCGGCACAGAAGGTGAGGGGCTTTGCTCCAGCATTATTTTACAATTCACCGATGTTCATTTTAGTTTTTTAAAAGCTAAAATGAAGGTGACATAAGGTGGTATTTTTTATCATTGTAAATTTATCATTATCGGGATCTAGAATCATTTAAGTAAGTTACTACTTCATATAATCTGCCATTTTTTAACTATATCCTTAACCTCTTTAATTGTCTTCTTATTAATCATATTCTCTTTAGCGTCCGTCGGTTCCTCGGAAAAAAAGAAAAAAGTTTGTTAGTGGAGCGAGGTACGAGAATCGAACTCGCATCTTAACCTTGGGAAGGTTACATAATACCACTATACCAACCTCGCAAATTTTGGTGTGGGGTGAAGGAAGGATAAGCCTGCTTGCCGGCAGGTAGATTCTACTACCGAACCATACCCGCAACGTACAAATTTCTTCGAAATTTTACGTTGCGGAGACGTTTATTTTCATAGAAAGTTATTACGTCTCTTAGCTAATGAACTATCTAAAAGTATTCCCCAGCCACCCCAACCAAACGTCTAAAACCCCCTTCTTTTCTTCATTGTTTTGCTCTGGTTTATCTTCTGACAATACAAAAGATATAACTTTTTCGCCAGGTTTTTGCAAGTTTAATTCCTCTCTTGCAATCTCTTCAATGTACTCTTGATCGCTTATATTCGGTGCTTCTTGTTTTAGGACAATATTCTGTTTTTTCATGTCTTCTATTTTGCTTTTGATACCTTCAATCTGTAAATTGAGTTGTTTCTTTCTTTGATAGACTCTGACATTTGCTATAACTAAAAATACAATAACAATTAAAATTGCCCCTAACCCAATCTTAGATATAATACCGTGAAGTAGATTTTTACTTTTATTTTTTTTAAAATCTGCTATCATTATTAAAAGATACTAATGATGAGAATGTAATGCCAATCTACTAATATGCGAATTCGCATATCTGTAAATTAGCATTAAATTTGTAGATTTGTATCACATTTATGAAGTCTAAAAAAATACTTCAAGTAATTTGGACCATTCTTATAATTTTGGTGGCATTAAGCACAATTCTATGGTCGGTTGGAATAGGATTTTTAAACTAAAGCCTGTTTTAATAATAACCAATTTACATAAAAAAAACAGCTCTCATGCTGTTTTTTAGTTAATAGCTATATACATCCTTAATCGCTTTTTCATAATTTTTAAGTATTCTTTTTGCTAACGCTATGTCTAATTTATAGTTTACGTCATGAACTATGGCATTTCTAACCTTATGAGCTTCTAAAATGTTATCTAAGTTGGGTAGCATCTTCTTACCGGCAGCCAAAGCCAACTCCTCTAAATTGTTCCCCTGATATTCTGCATCCTCTAGTTCATTAATCAAAAAATCTTCAGCCTCTACTATAGTGAGCTTATATTCTTTCTCAGAATCAGTTTTAATCTTTTTCATTATCTGCTTCCAACGCCTGTTGACCTCGCGCAGGCCATAGGCTTGCCACGAGACAAACTCTGAAAGATCTTGCAAAGATTGGTATTTTAAATAGCTGCTATTAATAAAGAAGTAAATTACAGCGCAAAAAAAGAATGCGGCAAAAAGTATAAAAACTACCTTAATCCCAAAAAGCTCGTCCTGTATGTTTGAAGACGTAATAAAAGACATGAAGTCGCTTATTCCTAATGCGGCATACAACCTCTCCCAATTTTGGTCCCATGGCATTCTCATACTTTTACTTCGCAAAATAAACTCTAAACTCTAATATCTAAACTCTAAATGGTTCGACTTCGCTCACCATCCTGAGCTTGCCGAAGGACAAGATCAAAATTCAAACATCCAAATTCAAAACGTGTTTTGGATTTTGGTTTTTAGTTATTGAGATTTGTTTAGTGTTTAGTGTTTAGGATTTTAGTACTTATCTTATTGTAGCAGTTTTTCCAGTTCCCCTGCAATGGAAAGCACTTTCCCTTCTTTAAAGTAGTTTCCTATAATTTGGAGACCTACGGGAAGCTTTCCAATTTTTCCTGCAGGTAAAGAAAGTGCGGGCAACCCGGCTAATTTTACAGGACACGTGTAAACATCCATTAAGTACATTGAAAGCGGATCGTCTTTTTTCTCTCCTATTTTAAAAGCGGGAGTCGGAGAAACCGGACTGAAAATCAAATCTACTTTTTTAAATGCCTCTGCAAAATCCTGCTTAATTAGTTCTTTTACTTCCAAAGCTTTTTTGTAATATGCATCGTAGTATCCGCTGGAAAGCGCATAGGTACCCAACAAAATTCTTCTCTTGGGTTCAGTACCAAAACCTTCTCCCCTGCTTTTTAAGTAAACATCTAACAAATTTTCTGCATTCTGGTTGCTATATCCATATTTTATTCCGTCGAACCGAGCCAAATTAGCTGACACTTCAGATGGCACAATTATGTAATAGCAAGCAATTGCGTATTCTGTGGCAGGCAGGCTTATGTCTATAATTTTAGCCCCTTGTTCTTCTGCTTTTTTAATTGCGTTCTTAACTATTTTCTCGACATCTTTATCAATGCCTTTGGCAAAATATTCTTTTGGTACGCCAATCCTCATATTCTGTATTCTGTATTCTGTATTCTGTATTTTATAGTCAACGCTTGTGGCGTCCAATGGGTCTTTGCCAGAAATTGCCTCAAAAATAATTTTAGCATCTTCCACTGTTTTGGCTATCGGCCCTATTTGATCTAATGAAGAAGCCATGGCAATTAACCCATACCGTGAAATCGCGCCATAAGTAGGATTTAGCCCCACAACTCCGCAAAATGAAGCAGGGAGTCTAATAGAGCCTCCGGTGTCAGAAGCTAAGGAATACAGAGCTTCTTTTGCAGCCACAGATGCGGCCGAACCTCCAGAACTCCCTCCACTCACCCTTTCTAAATCATTCGGGTTTTTCGTCACTTTGAAAGCAGAATTTTCCGTGGAAACCCCCATTGCAAATTCATCTAAGTTGGTTTTACCCAAAATAACACTCCCCTCTTTTTTTAATTTTTTAATTACAGTTGCATCATATGGCGCAATATAATTTTCCAAAATCTTGCTTGCAGCGGTTGCCTGATGCCCCTCAACTAAAATTGCATCTTTCACTGAAAAAGGTATGCCAGTCAAAATTGGAAAATCCCCTTGGCCTGCAATTATCTTGTCAGCTTTGTCTGCCTGTCGCAAAGCCAAATCTTCCGTAACAGCCAAATAAGCGCCGATTTCTTTATCGGTCTTTTTAATTTGTTTTAAATAAGCTTGAGTTAGCTCCTTGCTTGAAAACTTTTTATTTTTCAAGCCCTCATGGGCTTGAGTAATTGTTAACTCTAATAAGTCCATATGCAATTTGAAATTTACAATTTACAATTTGAAACCTGCCCGCAATCGCCTTCGGCGATAACCGATGGCAGGCGGGTCAATTTGAAATTCTTTAATTTGAAATGTTTAAAACATCCAATTCAAATTTCAAACTTCAAATTCGAAGTCAAAATATATTTTTGACTTTAATATATTTATCTTTTTTGTCGGGAGCTGACTTGACTAAATTATTAGCCAAACTAGCTGGCCTTTCTAAAACCTCGTCTTTTCGAACCACGTTATCTTTAATAGAACTTTTAACTTTGACCTTTGAACTTTTAACTTGTTTTAGAATATTGAAATATTCTAAAACAGCCGACATGTCCTTCTGCATTTTTTCAACTTCTTTTTCCGTTAATTCCAACCTCGCCAATTTTGCGATTTTTAGTACCTCGCCTTTACTGATCATTCTGCAATTATATCAAAGTTAATTCATCTACTCAATTATTGACATAAAAAGTCAAAAGTTATAGAGTCAGAAAGCAGGGTAAAAAACTCGATTCCGTTTTTTCGTGAAAGGAAAACTGTGATGGCGAAAAAAGAATCTTGGTTTGTGGAATACAGCGGAATGACCGCTCACCCCGAAAAAAAAGGCGTTTCGTTGTCGCTTTTCCAAGAGGTAATATCTTGGGAAGATTGTATTCAAATCGCTGAAAAGGCACTCCCTTTTCTTCAGGACTTGAAATACCACGACAATTACGAAGACCGAAAAAAGGAACGCGGTCTAATAATTTTGGCTCGTCGTGCTTTGGCTAAGCACGACGAGTATCTTGGAAAAGTTTGGAGCAGGGCGCTCCGACGAAAGTGAAACCAAAGGCCCCTGAGCACGACGCACCGGGGCTGTTTAATTATAATTCGTTACCAGTTTCATATTTCACAAAGTGAAATCAGCGAAGCGGTAATGAAACTGGCTACCTTTTTCTATACCCATATAAGCGATGAGAGAGTTTGAAAATTAACTCTCGCAGACAAACAAGCATGGTGTCCCGTCCCGCGGGACTTATTTGCCGAGAGTGTAGGCTAAAAAATTTCGCTGGAAATTTTTATAGCCGGTACTTTTCAAACTCTCTCAAGCGATTGACCACTCCTCGTCTTTTGCCACCAAAGTAGCTAATGTCTCAATATTTTCTAAAGCAATGCCAGATCCCCTTACTACAGATGTCATGGGGTCGTCAATTATTCTGCAAGGCATTTTTGTCTCCTTAGAAATTAAAACATCCAAACCGCGGAGCAGACTGCCACCCCCAGCCAAATAAATTCCATTAGTCATAACATCTGATAAAAGTTCTGGTGGAGTTTCTTCAATTGTTGTTTTAATAGCAGCTACAATTTGTTTTACAGATCTTTCCAAGGCTCTTTGTATATCATCATTAAATACAATAACTTCTTCGGGAAGCCCTGTAACTAAATTTCTGCCCCTCATTGGCATTTCTTTTTTCTCTTTTAGTGGCAACGCAGAGCCAATATTTATTTTAATCATTTCGGCGGTCCTCTCTCCTATTAAGAGCTTATATTCCTTTTGGGCAAACTGTATAATATCGTCATTCAATTTATCTCCTGCAATCCTTAAGCTTTTGGACGCTACAATACCGCCCATGGAAATTACAGCCACTTCTGTCGTGCCTCCGCCAATATCTACAATAAAATTCCCCCCGGCGTCCTGTATCGGAAGCTTGGCTCCAATGGCAGAAGCCAATGGCTCCTCTATTAAGAAAACTGTCCTAGCGCCGGCGTTTCTTGCAGCATCTCTTACCGCCTTCCTTTCCACCTCTGTTACTCCGCAAGGAATGCCAATAATTACTCTTGGATTATACCCAAAACCAAACACCTTTTTGCTGTCTTGGACTGCTTTTTCAATAAAGTACTTTAACATCTGTTCTGTCACTTCAAAATCTGATATTACTCCGTTAACAAGAGGCCTTGTAGCTGTTATGTACGAAGGAGTTCGGCCAACCATCTTTTTTGCTTCCTCTCCGATAGCTAAAATTTGGCCAGTTTTGTTGTTTACCGCCACCACAGACGGCTCATTTATAATAATTCCCCTATCTTTGACGTATACCAAAGAATTAGCAGTTCCTAAGTCAATTGCCATATCTAAAGATAAAAATGAGAATAGCCCCTTAAGTCTTTTAAGCATTCTTTTTTATGTAACCTACTAAGCTACTAATTTTGACTAACTTAAACGAATCTCTTCTTCTCTCTTTTATTTCAACTGATTTTTTTTCTAAAGTCTTTTCTGAAACTATAACCCTTAACGGAATACCAATTAAATCAGATTCAGCAAATTTCTCTCCAGCTGATTTGACATACCTATCATCATATAATACTGAAATACTTTCCTTTTGCAAATCTTTATATAATTTTTCTGCAGCTACCTTTTCCTTCTTGCCTTTTCCCAAATCAATAATATGAACTGAAAATGGAGCAACTGACTTTGGCCAAATAATACCTCTTTCATCATGAGAAGCTTCTACAATAGCTCCCATGAGTCTCCCCAACCCAATTCCATAACACCCCATCAGTACCGATTTGTCTTGTCCATCCCTATCGGTAAATTTTAATTCAAAAGGATTAGAGAATCGTGTTCCCATCTTAAAAATATTTCCTACTTCAATAGCTTTCTTCTCTTCAAATTCATTTGCTTTGCATTTTGGACAAGTAGGATTTTCTGATTTAATTTCTTTATTAATTGCAATGCCACATTTTTTACATATGTAAATTGTATCCTCGCCTGCATTTGTAATGGCCTGGAACTCATCTGAATATTTTGAAAAGCTACCACCAGACGCTAATGTTCTGTATGTTATTTTATCAATTCCCACTTCTTTGAAAATTTTATTATAAGACTTTGCAACAATTTCATAGTACTTGTCTAAATCAGCCTGATTTGCGTGAAATGAATATAGATCTTTCATTAAAAATTCTCTAACTCTTAACAAACCAGACTTAGGCCTTAATTCATCTCTTAACTTATCTTGTATTTGGAATACATAAATTGGTAAGTCCCTATAAGAAAATACGACTTTCTTTGTTAACGGAGTTATCACCTCTTCATGAGTTGGACCCAATACATATTCTTTATTACCGTTACCTTTAAGTAAAAAAATAATTTCTTTTTCAATATTAATTCTGTCAGTTTTAACCCAATTTTCTTTAGGCTGGAGCACTGGCATCAATATTTCCTGTCCGCCGATTTCTTCCATGTTTTTTCGGATAATATTCTCTATGTTTTTTAGAACCCTAAATCCCAAGGGTAGGAAACTATAAACCCCGGCCATAAGCTGATCTATATAACCTGCCCTTGTCAGCAAATCATGCGAAGCAGATTCTGTTTTTGAATGGCTATTTTTAACTGTCTTGTAGAATAACTTAGATTGCAACATGGTGGGTTTTGGGTGTTTGGTATTGGATGTTAGTATGTCGCACTATTACGACTAAAACCTAACACCTATCATCTAACACCTATTAGAGCCTGGCTTTCCATAAGTCCACAACTCTTGGAATATCAAACTTTATGGTTACAAAAATTGCCATTGTTATCAATAAGAAAAAAAATATAACGGTCAAAGTTTGTTCTATCTTAATTGAAACTGGCTTTCGTTTTATTGCTTCAATAACCAGGAATAAAAGTTTCCCGCCGTCTAATGCTGGTATGGGGAATAAGTTAAATATAGCAAGTAAAACCGAAAGTGAGCCAATAAAATACAAGAAGAATCCAGCCCCTAAGCTGGCAGCTTGAGATAGAAATATTGTAATCCCGACTGGACCAGCCAGTTCAGCTCCCTCTGGGACTCCTTTTCCTAAAAATATGCTCGCAAAAAATTCATATATACCCTTTAACGCATCTATGGTTATTTTTCCCGTATATATTGTTCCGTATATTGGGGCTTGGTACCAAGAACGTTTTTCAATTACGTTTGCCACTCTTTCTAAAACAATTCCCGTTGGTCCCTGCCCTTCTGGATATTCAACCCTCGGCGTTAACTCTATGTCTATTTTTTGGCCTGCCCTAATAACATTTACTATTATCTCTTTTCCTGCGTTTTCCTGAACAATCTTTTGGAAGTCAGCAACTTTATTTATTCCTAATAGTTCGTCGCCAAGTTTTATTCCTGCAATATCTGCAGGAGACCCCTCTCTCACTTCCACAATTTTAATGCTTGTATTGCTTACTCCAACGACGTCTTGATCTCCAATTGGAACCGAAGCCCCAATTGAAAATGCAGCAGTAAAGATGATGATGGCAGCAACCCAAAAAGCCAAAACTCCGCCCAAAACAATTAAAATTCTTTTTAAAATTGATAGCTTTGCAAAGCTTCTGTAGTCATCTGCACCTCCCTCTTCCCCATAAATTTTAACGAATGCTCCCAATGGCACTAAGTTTATGGAGTAAATTGTCTCGCCAAACTTCTTGCCAAAAATCTTTGGGGGATATCCTATGCCAAACTCATCAATTCTTGCTCCGAATTTTTTAGCGATTATAAAGTGCCCAAATTCATGAATAATCATCAGGACAATCAGGCTAAGGAAAGCAATAATTAATGTTAGTATCATGCGAACATGGTGAGCACCCCGCCCTCTAAGCTAATCCTACAAGG
>Ga0137320_1000176_pt1 | contig 10834 bp, 27 predicted proteins | sample EasRivERMZT366_2_FD_104754 | JGI IMG/M metagenome (GOLD analysis project Ga0137320, IMG submission 104754) | Soil microbial communities from meander-bound floodplain in the East River, Colorado, USA - East River MetaG ERMZT366_2 | ecosystem: Environmental > Terrestrial > Soil > Floodplain ...
ATTTATAAATTCGTTGAAGAGAAAGGTTGTTATATAATGAAGAGATTATATTCCATATTTAGTTTACTAATCTTTGCAGGATGTAATATGAGTCCACATGCTAATGAAGGAACTATGCGTACAGGAGTAGCAAAAATTTCGGATAACGAATGCGCGGCTATTTCATTAATTGAAATTCATTATATTTGGTACGATAATAGCGGAAAAGAAATAGGTCGTGAATTTAGAGGTTTTAGATTAAAAGATGCGGTTAAAATAGAATGTCCTTAGTTTTAATTTCTTGGTAAATTAACTATGAAACAAAAAACAAAATATAAATTACCAATACAAAGCGATATTCCAAAGGAATTGATTTTGAAAAAAATCTCTATCTATTTTTCGGAAATGAGTATTTATGAATTGGAAAAAGAATTCAACAGGTTATTTCCTGATGAGCAAATAGTTGTGGTCGAAGATGCATTCTTTGATAAAGATTGTGATTGGAGAAAACTATAATGTCAAGTTATTGTAACGTAGAAACCGAATTCCGCAACGAAGTAGCACTTATAAATGCTTTGATGGAAACCGGGAATTGGAGGCAGGACCAAATAGAGTATCATGGTCAAGCAACCGGATTATACGGTTATCATGGAGATTTAAGAAACGATAAGGCTAATATTGTTATTAGGCGACAACATGTAGGGAGTGCGTCCAACGATATAGGATTTATAAAATCTGAGAACGGTACTTTTACGGCTGTAATTTCTCAATATGATGGAAGAATATATAATCAATCTTGGCTTAACAAACTAAAGGGTAATTATGCATTCCAATGCATTAAAGAACAACAGCAGGCTCGCGGACGTATAGTGACTAGAGAAAGGATCGGTAATAAACAAAGAATTCATGTCAAGGGGTATAGATAATGGATATAAATATAACAAAAAGCGTAACTGAAAAAACAGCTATACCAGACAAAAAAATAGAACCAATCTTGAATGAAATTAAATCTCTAGTAAGGGGTGAAAATTTTTCTTTACAACTAGGTAAATTGGCAAAAGTCCGCTATACAATAGCGTATGGTTATGATTCTTACAGCAAAGAAATAAGACCTATTGTGAAAGTCAATAAGATTGACGTGATAGATGATGATCTGCGTCTATTTAAACAGGCGCTTGGACTTAGATTTGATTCATTTGACGTAAGAGATTATATTAATGAATTAAAAAACGATGATTATAATACTTTCCATAAAAAATGCCAAATGACTATAGAAAAAATAAGAAAAGTAGCTTCAAAGCATAAGGTTCCGGAAGATACTCTGATATCTCTCATCTCAAGTAAAGCATGGGAAGAAGTTAGAAAAGAAAGGGGTATTTAATGACGCCATGTAACAATTGTCCATTTAAAAGAAATATGGATGATGGTTGCACCCAATCAGGATTTAAAAGTGGGGCTGTCGAGGTATTTGAAGACCAAATATTAAAGGGAAATAAATTCATATGCCATAAAGTCACTGGTACTAAAATAACAACACCAAAAGAAACTGTCGTTAATACAGTATATTTCTATTCAGGCGGTGTGCATGATAATGAAATTTGTAAAGGATTTGTTTTTACTCTGATAAAAGACTGTGAAAATAATTCAAAACCATTACCTGACTGGATAAGAAATTTAATTAATCAAGGAAAAATAAATTTATCCGAGGTATTAAGTAACGATAATATTTGTGATTCTTTCAATGAAATTGAAAGATTCTAAGGAGTAAGAATGTTCGAACAATCATATTCGTTTAATCAAGTCGCAATAAAACAGAAAAAGAATCTTTGTAAAAGTAGGTCGGACGTTAAGATAGATAATTTTATAATTAATGGTATATATAGACCAATCCCATTAATAGCAGCTAATATGAGTTCTGTTGTAAATGCAGAATTTTGTATAAGACTTTATAAATTTGGTGCTTTAGGTGTTATGCATAGGGCGTTCAAAGAATCTGGTGATTATCTCGACGAAGTAGAAAAAATAGCTAACGAATGTCCAGTCGTTGCCGTTTCTGTTGGTGTCAAAGAAAATGATTTTAGATTGATTAATGATTTACATCAAGCTGGTGCAAATTGCTTTGTTGTTGATGTTGCGCATGGCTTTAGTGATTCTGTATTAAAAATGTGCAGACATATAAAAGAATGGTATCCAGAAGTTAGAGTGGTTGCCGGTAATACTATTAATTCAGAAATGATAGAGCAATATCACAAATATATCGATGCAATAAAAATTGGGATAGGCGGTGGTAGTGCTTGTATAACTGCTAATACGGCTGGTTGCACAAAAAATCAATTCAGTGCGGTATATGATTGTCGTTCTACGGCTAAGGCATACAATATTCCAATAATTAGCGATGGAGCAATAAGAGAACCAGCAGATTTTTCTAAAGCTATTGGCGCTGGTGCATCGGCGGTTATGGCCGGATCAATCTTCGCAAGGTGTCCAGAAAGCGCTGCTGAAATTGTTGATATTGGTGGGACCAAGAAGAAGGTATACAGGGGGATGGCTAGTAGGCCAGTCCAAGAGGAATGGCTTGGGAAAGTTAATAATAACTGCCCAGAAGGAAAAACCGTTCTGTTGGACTTGGGCGAATCAGTGGAAAATCTATTGGCTCGATATACTGGCGCTTTGCGGTCTGGCATAAGTTATGCGGGATTTGATAATATAGAAGATTTTAAGTCGGGATGTGAATTCATTCTAATTTGACGAGACTATGAAATGAACGAAATAATTGATAGAAAATTATTTGAATTGTGCAAACCAGAAGGTATTGGGCCTGTTAGGTATGTTGGTTGTGATTGCTGGTATGTATCTAAACCGGGTGAAGAAATACATGGTCTTGCTAGAATAAAAAATGGGGAACCAATCCAAACGGATGGTCATTTAGACGATGGATATTGGTCGCCATCTCATAGCTGGTCAGACTTAGCGCCACTAATTGAAAAATATTGTGGAAGAATTTTTGAAGCGACTTGGGGTCTTTCAGTTGACGGAAAACCAGTATGGATAGTAGAAATTTTTATGGGAGAATTTGAACCATCTATTAAAAAAAGAGCAAAGACGCTTCCCGAAGCCGCCTCTCTAGCTCTTATTTGCCTTATTGAACAGGATGAGATAAAATGTTAAATAAAAATATCGTATTTTGTTTTACGGGAAAGGGACCACTTACACGCGACGAGATGGAAGCTACCGCTATTAAAGCCGGGGCATCAATCACAAAGTCTGTAAATAATAAAACTACTATATTAGTAATCATGGATATGAATAGCCAATCAACTAAGGCTAAAAAAGCGCGTGAACTAGGAATAGATTTGATTGGACCAAATACGTTCCTTGCGATGTGTAGTACAGGAAATTATTCAACGCCTAAACCAGAAGTAAAACTAGAAATGAAAACTATCGAAGCAGAAGTTAAAAGACCATTAAGAAAAATAGTTTTAGATTAAGGATGAATAAATGAGAAAAAGAATTGCTGGAAAAAGAATCGACGGGAAGTGGACTCTTACGGAGTGCCAAACTTGTGGTAAAACACCGGCTTTCATTAAATCCACCAAGATTATAAAAGAAGACATTAAAACGTATACGACCGGAGCATTTTGTAAAAAGTGTGGCAAAGGAAAAACAGATATTGTATCTGGCCCATGTATGATCCCAGAATCCCTTACCGAACTCTTCCCTGTTTAGCGGAGATTAACATGATACCAAATATCGAAATCGATGAAGAAGGTAATATCTCTACACTATATAATGATCAAATAGATCTATACGAACTCGGAAGGGTTCATAGCGTCCACAAGGCTAGTAATGTAGAGTTTAACGAACAATATCAGCTATGGGAAATTATCCATGCTAAAACTGGTGAAATAGTTGGTTCTGATAAGAATCGTGAAGATGCAATTCAAAAAGAAATTCGAATGTTCCAACCGGGCGGGGAATATTATGTCTAGAAAGTTTTATAAGACAACCTTTCAGATAGAGATTTTATCTGAAGATAAAATTCCTGAATGGATGAATTTAGAAAAAATAGCTTACGAAATAACTACCGGAGAATGGAGTGGTACGTGCGAACGTACAAAAACAAAAGAGCTATCTAGTAAAGAATGCGCTGAAGAATTAATGAATCAAGGGTCCGATCCAGAGTTTTTTGGTATTGATGAGAATGGTAACGAATTAGGAGAATAATATGCCCAAGTTTAGAGTAGAATGGCACGGCGTTCAAAATATTAACGGGACAACTATAGTTAAGGCAAAAGATGAAACTGAAGCTATTGAAATGGTTCAAGAAGATGCAGATATGCTTGATACAGAAATCCAAGAAATGGGAATAGATAACGGCGATATTGAAATAGACAATTGTGAAGAAGTAAAGGATTAATATGCTTAGAACAAAGAAATATACAGTAAAGTTCTATCACAGAACGATTAAAACCACAGACCTTTCTGGTCAATTTGGTGTTACCTTACCACCAGATGAAGAAAGACGATGTACTGTGGCCAGATTGTATAGCAATACTGGAATGCTAGATGAATACGTAGCTGTATGCAATCCAGAAGATAATTTTAATAGAGCAACTGGTCGTAAAAATGCTCTTAATGGTGTCTTGTCTTATTTATCCGACAAAAACGAAAGAAGAGAAATATGGCAAGCATATCAGCAACAGTTTCCGGGGAGAAAAAAATGACTAAAGAAATTATTATAGAGATTGATGAAAGTGGAAATTGTTCCCTAGACGGCAAGGGTTTCGTAGGTCCAGAATGTGAAAAGGCTATGGCCGAAATAGAGTCGGCACTTGGTAAAGTCACTAATAAGACTCGTAAAGCAGAGTATAGCGCAGTTAGTAGAACGGTTAATAGAGCTATAGAAAGGGCTTAATATGAGATTAAACAATCTAGAGTTGGCTGGTCATATAGGCGTAGATGCTGGACTTTGTTGGATTGGTGATCCTTGCTACTGCGTTACTCCAGATTCCAATAGTCATCCCGCAAAAACATGGGTTGAATTTTGTGATCTTTTATATAAAGAAGATGATTTTAATAAGAATTTCAAATCATTCAATTATCCAATGGGACACGAAGGATTAGGAGTTTGCGTAAGTACAGGTTATGGCGATGGTAGTTACCCTGTATATGTTCAAAAAAATTCGGAAGGAAGAGTTGTTAAGGTCGTTGTTGACTTTGATCCAGAGGAATAGTATGAATACAGAAGATATCTGGCATATTTTAGAAAACAATAAACTTTGTCACACAGATGGTAAACAAATCTTTTTGGATTACTATAATTGGCGTAGTAAGGGTCAAACATTTTTCTATAGATTAAATTGTCCTCTCTTGGGTAGAGGCGCTAAGTTCTGGCAAGACGGTAATGATATGTGGATAGATTGCTGGAAAGAGGATTTGACGGATCGTGGTGCGGATTTGATTGTTAAGGTTAATAAAGAGTTGGAACTTTTATTGGAGAAAAATAATGGCTAATACAACTAGAATTAAGCTTTGGTATGATGAACTTTTTAAAGCTAAGGATCAAACAATAGAATGTTTAAGGGATGAGCAAGGAAGATGTTGTTTGGGTGTAGCCTGCGATGTTTATGCTAGAGAAACTGGCGATAATTGTTGGGAAGAAGATTGTGGCTACTATAAGTTCGATGGAGAATCAGATACTTTACCAGAAGTGGTAAGAAAATGGTATGGATTTGACAAGAATGATCCAGAATTAAACCATGATGGAGAACTTAAACCGGCTAGTTCACTCAATGACGCAGAACGTCTAAATTTTAGACAAATAGCGAAGTGTGTCAAGAATACACATCTAGTTGGAGAATAATATGAGTAGTCTTCTAAACAGAAGTGCTGTTAAAAAATTTATTTTAGCAAAACTAGCGTCTTTACGTCCGGGGATGGAGAAACAACTAACTTCTGTGTCTACAGAAGCTTTAGAAAAACTTGAAATAAGACTCAAGAATTGGATAGAATCCGATATAATGCATCACCCAAGCAAGGGTAAAAGATATAACCCTTAAGGTGCTGAATTAATGAATTTATCTAGGAATGCTTGCTTCTGTTCTGGCGTAAGCGAATTCCAAACAGCAAGCATATTATCAAAAGCGCTTGGTTCGCTAGGCTTAGGGTTTGCTTTAATGACTCCTACGGTATTAGGAACCATTTGTGTCAAGCTTTCAAATGCAGCCTGCCAAGCTTGCGCTTGAGCAATTCCTAGTGCTGTCATATTATCGGCATATTTATTGTATGCATTTTCCATAGCTTTGATTTTTTCGACTTGTGCTGTAGTAGGAGTTGAAGCGTCAGAAGTTACATTAGCTTTCAGCTTACCTTTAAAGCTGCCATCTTCTTTACTATATTCGCCATCAACTTCTATATCGCCAGAAAAGTCAGAGCTAGCTGATGCTTCAAAGCTTGTTCTTGTTTTCTTGAGGAATATTTTTGGCTGTTCTACACCCATGCCTTGCGCTGGGGTTAAAAATGACGTAGTGCATCCGGTCATAAAGCTGATGCAAAGAAAACATGCTAAAGTTGATTTAATTAATTTAATCATTACAAACTCCTTTAAACAAAATAGACTTCTCCAACGTAGTATTATACACAAAATGGATAATAAAGTGTTGTTTTAATTTTAAAAGGATCACTATGGTAACAGTATTTGATACCCTTTACTCATTAAATTCAAATGGAAGTATCCAAGAATGGAACATCCTAGTAAAAGAAAACACCATAATCAAAAGATATGGTCAATCAAACGGAAAGATACAGGAAACATCAGATACTATAGAGAAGGGGAAAAATATTGGTAAAGCTAATGCTACTACACCAGAACAACAAGCTTTAAAAGAAGCCCAGTCTCAATGGGAAAAGAAATTAAAGAGCGGATATGTTCTATCTATAGATGACGCCATAAATGGTAAAGTTAACGAAGATTTCGTAGAAGGCGGCGTAGAGCCTATGCTTGCTCATAAATTTAGGGACCACGAATCTAAAATAATATATCCAGCATATGCACAACCTAAGCTAGACGGTATAAGGTGTATTGCTGTCGTAGAGAATGGGAAGTGTACTCTGTGGACTAGAACGAGGAAACCGATCACTGGTGTTCCGCACATCATACGAGCTTTAGAAGAAACTTTTCCGAATGAAAGTATAATCTTAGATGGTGAATTATATAATCACAAATATAAAAATAACTTTGAAGAAATAGTATCATTTGTTAGACAAGAAACACCTAAAGAAGGTCATGAAGTTGTGGAATATCACGTCTACGATATTGTTTCTGAGGATAACTTTGGAAGAAGAGGATTCCATTTAAATAATATAAAATTTGTTGATTATAGTATAATTAAAGTAGAGACGGAAGTTGTAGATAACACAGAAGAATTAATGTTAGTTTTTTCTAAGCACCGCGAATCCGGTTACGAAGGAACTATGATTAGAAATGCTCACGGACCTTATGAGGGTAAAAGATCGTATAATCTACAAAAATTAAAAGAATTCGATGACGCAGAGTTCAGAATTATTGGGGCTAAGTCCGGTCGCGGCAGGATGGCTGAATGTGCTATATTCCTTTGTATTACAAAAGATGGAAACGAATTCGATTGTAAAATGAGGGGATCATTAGACAGACTTAAAGAAATCTTGTCTAATCCCAAAAAAGTTATAGGCAAGATGTTGACCGTTAAATATCAAGGCATAACCAATGGTAATGTGCCTAGATTTCCGGTTGGTGTAAGTGTAAGGGATTATGAATAATATGAAAGCCTATATAGCAAAAATAGAAATAGAAATGCCAATTTACGCTCAAGACAAATATGAAGCATCCAAAGTGGCGGCAGATAATTTTAAAGAAGAAATAGATAAGTGTGGGATTTACCCATCTATGTTTAGAGTAGTAGATATGCACGATTGTCCGTTGGGATCAGATTTAGAAGAATTTTGCTGGTCTTCTGACCCAAATGTTACAATAACAATTAAAGAAGGAATAGAACAATGCCGGTCTTAGAAATTATAAAATATCCACATGAAATTCTTAGAGCCAATTGTGACTCTGTAGAATTTCCAATGACAGAAACTATAGAAGGATTTTGTCAAGACCTAAAAGATACTTGTACCTTCCATAAAGCACTTGGACTAGCAGCACCACAAATAGGTGGCGATTTAAGAATATTTGTTTTTAATACAGAAGAAATAATTATAAACCCAATTATAATTGCTGGATCAAGCAAAATATGGTCAGAAGAATCTTGTCTCTCTATACCTAATGCGTCGTTTAGAGTGCGCAGATATGCAGAAATAACAGTGGCTTACTATAATAAAGATGGAAAGATTACTAATGATAGGGTTTTAACTGGACTAGAATCTATTGTTTTTCAGCACGAATATGACCACCTAAAAGGAATCCTTATAAGAGATAAAGAAATAAAATAATGGAAGCAAAAACATGATATCTAAGATTATAAATGGGATGGAACAAGGTATAATCAATAAACGAGATTTTAGATATAATAGAAATCCATGTATAAAATGCCGAAGTCGAACAGAATACTTGTCGGATCATTGGCGGTGTAACGGTTGCGCTTGTTTAGTAGAAGATAAAAATAAAAAAGATAAAGGATTTTTCATAGGAACTTCTACTGTTATAAATGACAATGATGACTATAAAAAGAAACCAATAAAAGAAGTAGCAGAAAATTGGTTAAATATTAATTTTGTTGGTGGTGATATTCAAACCTATATCAAAATGAACAAAAAAATAATTTCCCTTTTAATAGAAGAAATAAAATGCCTAGAAAAAACAAAAAAGTAAGGCAAAAAATAAAACAAGAGAAAGAACAAAAGCACGAAAAAACCTTTGCGCCTCAACCAAAAGTCTTGGCTGTACTAATAGGGTTGCCGGGTTCTGGAAAATCTTACTATGCGCAGCACACTTTGAATAATTACTACAGAATTTCTCAAGATGAGTTCGGCAGGTTTCCTCATTATAAGAAATTCCTTCAACTTCTGATAGAAGGGTGTTCTCGCATAGTTATAGATAGGGTAAACTTCGATAGATTACAGAGATTAAGATACACATTGCCAGCAAAATATTTCAAATACAAAATAACCTACTATCATTTTACAGCGCCAGAATCCGTGTGTCTAAAAAGAATGGCTACAAGACAAAATCACCCAACCATTAATCCTAGAGATACAGCAAAACATAAAGAGATAGTGAGTCGATTTAGAACAGACTTTCAGCCAATAGAAGATTATGAGTTCGATGAATACGTAGAGATAAAAACAGGAGAATAAAATGAAATATAATTTGTATATTACAGAAACACAATCAGGAAGAGCAGCGTTCAGTTGTGTTCTAGAAATAAAAAATGGAAAATCAAAAATAGTAAAAGCGAGAAGAATGGTTAGAAGAAAAAATTGTTATCTTGGTTATTGGACAAAAGCAAGTATAAAAACTGTAAGTAAAGAATTGTGCCTGTAAGGAGTATGGTATGCCAAAAGTAAAAGTTGATAATGTATCTGAATGGTTAGAGCAAAATAATAGATACGAATTACTAATAGATGAATTTATTGAAAATGACAACACAAAAGCTATGCTAGTGGCGAAACGATTAACGGAACAAATTGATAAGATTTTAAATGAAGCTGCTGATAAAGTAATCAAATTATCCAAAACTAAAAGTTATGCCAAATTAGGAATTGGTGATACAGCCACGGATGAAGCTATAGTTTCAGAGTTATATACGTTAATACATTGAGAAATTTATGTGCAAAAATTGTGAACCGTGTTGTCATCCAGAGTTTTCATCCGATCTTTTAAACAGGTTAAAGGATTTAGACGCTCATGCGCCAGATGTATCATGGAATGAACAAATTAAAACACAAAAGATAAATAGTATAGGATTTATGGAGAATATCAGAGTAATTTTACCAGAAATCATAAAAACACTTGATCCAAATTATACTGGTAAGAAAAGGGAGTAATATATGTTAATGCAAGAAATTTTAGATATCTTAGATCAACTAAGGCAGGATATTCCAGATTTTGAAGCTCTAGAGAGCTTATCTCCAAACCTAGCGGCGGATATAGCACATTGGATAGATGAAGATAGAAAGTTTCTGAATGCTCAAGCTAAAATAGCTGTCCAAAAAAAGAGAAAAGTATGAGAAAACTTGCTAAAATATTAGACCTATCAGATAGAACCAATAAACGATTCATAGTCATTGGTGATATACATGGTTGCTACGATCAGCTACAAAACTTGTTGCAGAAATGCAATTACAATAAAGATACGGATATAATAGTTGGTTGCGGTGATATGGTTGATCGTGGAGATAAGTCCTACGAAGTTATAAAGTTTTTCCAACCAGATAATCCCCACCAAGAACATAATATATACACGGTTTTAGGAAATCATGATGATAAATTTAAGAGATATTTATTGGGTAACAAAATAACTATAGGCAAAGCACTACAAAAAACGGTGGATGAATTTGCAATTAAGTGTCCCGATCCAATAGAAAGGGCTGGAATAGCACTATGGTTATCTTCGCTCCCGCATATAATCCGTTTGCCAGACCTAAATGGAAAGCTATGTTATGTTGTCCATGCTGGTGTGGATACCAAATATCCCGTTGACGCTCAATCTCAAGAAACTTGTATTTATATACGTGGAGTTAATCCTAAAAATTACTTTGATGAATCTCAAGGCATATGGTATGATACCCTAGTCGGTGGATACTATATACTGTCGGGCCACATTGGGTCATTTAATGTCAATCCTTCGCCTTGGAACTTTGCTCTGGACGGTGG
>Ga0137320_1000188_pt1 | contig 10529 bp, 8 predicted proteins | sample EasRivERMZT366_2_FD_104754 | JGI IMG/M metagenome (GOLD analysis project Ga0137320, IMG submission 104754) | Soil microbial communities from meander-bound floodplain in the East River, Colorado, USA - East River MetaG ERMZT366_2 | ecosystem: Environmental > Terrestrial > Soil > Floodplain ...
ACGATCAAAGACGGACGTTCCGCAGCGAGCGTCGTCGGAATAGGCTTGCGGACATCGATTACCGAGGCATACGCGTTCTCGATCGCGCATCGTGGAGGGTTAACATCAGCCAGGTGCACTCGATCGAACTGCGTCGTCGCCAACAGGTGTCGAGCGAGATGCGTCCCGATGTAGCCAGCGCCACCGAAAATCACGCAAGCATTCATCCTACTCCTCCGCTCAGTGAAGCTTCCGAGATTGCATGATGCAACACTAAATCATAGCGACTTTCGAAGGAGCTATTGCTTGGAAGGAACGAATGCGCGTAGGCAGGAAATCCACGCACGGCTGTCACCGACACGATTGCCAACTATGGAAGCCCCTTCAAACGTCTGTGAAGGTGACTCGCCAATCGAATTGCGAGCGCGACATTGGTCAGGGTGGGATTAGCGTAACTGACAGTCGGAAATACCTGATTACCGGCCAAAAATAAATTCTCAATTCCGTGTACGGCGCAATTGGAGTCGACTACCCCCTCATCTGCGTGTCGCGCCATTCTGGTGCCTCCCATCTGATGTCCGCCCACCTGCATGAACTTCTCAATCGCCTCATCTTGATCGTAAGCGAACTCGCCACATCCCGAGCTCTTGAATGCTTCACGAAACAGCTGGAGCGTTCCCATAATCGTACGGCGATCGACGTCATTGGTACGCCAAGCAACCTTTACGTGCGGAACTCCGAATCGATCGCAACTATCTGCCAACAGGATGCGACTCTCGCGATTTGGTGACTGCTCGATATTGAAGTCAAGCAAATACGTTCCAGCATTACTATGTAGAGCGAGCGACGGCATCTTGCGCCGACGCAAGTTGCGCACCCAAAACCACCACGGAGCAAACGCGACCAGTCGTGGCAGATCCTTGACGACATTGAAGATGTGATCACTTAGCAGTCGCCAGCGACCCAACGCAGCCAATCGATCAGCCGTGCGCCGGTCTGTCCAGGAGATCCGACGATTGTACTCCGGAACAAGGAAGTTCTTCGCTAGGAATGCAGCCGAAAGTATGCCGTCGCCGTGAGTTGGGTCGGAAACGGGAGAGTGGTTGAGTCTGGCGATTGCATTGCCTGTACCGTGTAGCTCTTGAGCTGAAGCTGATACAGCAAATCGACGACGCACATAAATACCGTCATCGCTTTTCTCGTATCCCCAGATGACTTTTCTGTTTGACGGGGAAAACTTTAGCTCGCCAATGGAGCCTTCCAGGTGAGATAGATAACAGCGGCCGAGCCAATCGCTATGGTTGCCGATACCTTTACCTGCCGTCTCGCTTGACGCAAGCAGCAAGCGCACTGTCTCAATCGTCCCAAGCGCGAGAACAAAGCAATCGGCCACAACCGACAGCTTTGTGCCGCCTAGCGTACGGAGTGTAACCGCGTTTGCAGTGCAAGCGCTTCGGTGCAGGCCAATGTGTGTGCACACCGCATGATGCAGTAGTCGTAGCTCACGTAAACTTTTCAATTCATTTCGATAATGATGCCAAACGTTACTCGGCCGACTGAAGCGTTCGATGCGGTCGGTGTGAAGCCACGGGTGAGAAAAGCCTTCAATGAAAGGGCCCTTGTTCCGAAGGGATTCGGCGACAAGATAGTCAAATCTTCCGGCATCGAGAAACGTATTTGCGTGCTGGTACCACGGAAGAAGATCGGTGTAGGTGATAGGCCACCCGGAATCAGGAATCCACGGTCGCCTCTCAAAATCTATCGGATCAAACGGAGTGCATCGGCCGCCCCACACATAAGTCGACCCACCAATGACTCGGCGGCGATACATTTCGAGCGGCACATGCAGAGACCCGGTGGCGACTTCGCCTCCTGATAGAGATTCGGTGTCACTTTCTGGTCGAATGCCGCCGGCCTCAACAAGCACCACGTCATGGCGGGCTTTGGCGAGTTGAAGGGCAATGGCAATGCCGGCAGGCCCAGCACCTACAACGCATACACTTGATCGCAGCGACTTTCCGTCTGGAATCTCGGTTGCATTTAGCAGCAATTCGCATTCTCCCTATGCAAGTGCTGCCAGGTTTGATCGCAAGTGTTCACGACTGGACATGCCAATCAGGACTACATCAAGTCCGTGGAGTTCTACCGCTTCGCGGAGAACACTACGGCGCGCAGAATCACCCCCCTGTTGCGAGATGTCTCCGAAGACTTCGCGCCCGACGACGCCGAGTCCGCGCTGCCTGAGCTGCGACAAAAGTGGTACCAAGACGTCTTTCCTGGACTGTGAAATCGGCACCTGAACTGAGGATACCTCTGGTAGCTTCACGACGGGAGCAGCATGCTCAGCCTCGGCCACTGAAACACCTAGAGATCGGATTTTTCCAGATTGCGTTAAACGACCAAGTTGATGAAACAACTCTGCATCGGCGATTACTTCGATAGGCGGCGCATGCAGCATGAAAATATCGACCCAGTCGGTCCGTAGCCGCCTCAAACTGGCGTCCAATGCTGCGGTCAGGTGCTCATATGTGAAATCAAGCGAAAGGTTGTCTGATCGAGTGCGGACCGCGCGATTACGCAGACTTGGCGCGAGTCTGAGGGCGAACTTGAGGGGTCGCTTTATTCGAGCAGCGAGCCGGATTCCCCTGGAGAATTCTCGACCAGCCTTTGTTGTCAGCACCGCGCGACTACGGTCGTTCCCAAGCGCCGAACCTAGCAGGCGTTCGCTGTCGCCCTGAGCATAGATGTTCGACGTATCAAAGAAATTGATTCCGCTATCAAGAGCCAGTCGTACCGTTGACGCTCCTTCCTTGTCGCTTGTAGATGTCAGGAACGATCCCAATCGGCTGCACCCCATGCCCACAGCCGACACGCGGAGTCCAGTCGAACCGAACACTCGAAGGTCCATCATTGGTTTCGTGCCATCGACATCTGCGAACAGGACCTGCTACGGTAAGGCTGGGCGGTCGGGTCGAAGTTTCCGGAAGAAGGAAGCATACCTGGGGTGGTTGCACACCCGGCGCGATTGCCTCGGAGTTCCCTTGCCTCAATGAGAATCTTAGCGGTGATCGTAGAGGATGTCGTTTGAAGGTTCTAGTTGTAAATCCGTCATTGTTTGCTCCTTACTATGATTTCCAGTTCTGCAGGGCTCTGGTGAAGGCCGGAGCGTCAGTAACAATGGTGGGTCGACCACTCCGAGGTTACGAGCAAAGACTCGACCATGAGCTGTTTTCGTTCGCAGATCTTTTCTATCGCGGCACTAGTCGGCGTGAGACGGGCTGGCACACGTCAACCATGGGCCGAGTGCGAAAGGGGCTGGAACACGCTTCAGGTCTGCTTCGATTGAAATGGCTTGCCGCAGTTGGGCATGCCGATATCATTAACTTTCAATGGTTGGTGGTTCCTATCCTTGATCGCATTGCGCTTAGCGCGCTTTCGCGCAGTAGTGGACTCGTCTTGACGGTGCACAATGCGGAGATCGCGACACACAATCGCAGCGCCGTTGTCGGAAGGCTTGGGTCGACACTTCAGTCGTTGGGTCAGAAGGGCGCCGTACTGAGTTTCGATCGTTATGTCGCGCATACGGAAAGGACAGTAACTGCCCTAAATAGATTGGGAATAGAATCCAGCAAGATAATTCACGTGCCACACCCACCGCTTCTTCTCGACTGGAATTCGCTACCGGCGGCCGAGAATGCAAGAGTCGGACCGCTAAACATTCTCTTCTTCGGGCAGATCAAGCCGTACAAGGGCTTGGATGTACTTGTCGAGGCCGGTATCGCATTGGCGGCGATTCGACGGGATTTTCGAATCACGGTTGCAGGTCGACCATTCTTTTCAATTGATGGTCTGCGTGGCCGCATCAAAGATGCTGGCGCTGAAGAGCTATTTCACTTCGATCTTGACTACATTCCGGACCAGAGGCTTGCCGAGTACCTTGCGGCCTCCGACATCGTTGTCTTCCCATACAAGGAGATCGATGGCAGCGGTGCACTTTCGCATGCTGTGCTATTTGACAAGCCAATCGTTGCGAGTCGCGTGGGCGGGTTCGCTGAGAGTCCATTCAAGGATTTCGTCGAGCTCGTAACGCCCAATAGCCCCTCCGCATTGGAGGCAACTCTGATGCAACTACTTGATGAGCCCAGTCGCCTTGAATTTCTTCGCAAACAGACCATTAAACTGAAACAGCTGTTGCCAACGTGGCAAGAGTACGCACAGAAGTGCCTGGCTGCTTTCGGTGAGATTTCTCGAGGTCGAGCATGAATTATTGGCGGCTCTTTGCGGGTACCCAGGTCTGGTAGGTACGGCCGGACATTGCGTCGATTACGCCGATTCCAACTGCGACAATTGACACCAGCATTTCCGCTACAGTGCCGATAAGCGGCAACTTGAACCAGTGGGCAGCAACCAGGAAGGCGGCCCCGGAGAATACAACTGTAAAGGCTGGAACGAATCCGATAAAAACCGCCAATGCAATGGTTGCGGAGACTGAAACCAGCAATAGGCTCAAGAATGAGAACCAGCGCAGATACTTGTGGGAAAAATACTTGAACTTGTCGAGCGCCTTCAGATGGCGAAGTTGGGGCACCAAGAAACGGTGCGTATTATAGGCACGACATGCGATTCGTCGTTTGCGTCGAAACTCGTCGACGGAATCGGTCGTTGTTCGCTCGAATGCGTGCACGTCGGGGGCGCTCACAACTCTGTATCCCGCAAAAAGAGGTGTGATCGACGCAATCAGATCGTCCAGGAGATGGGGCGGAACCGTCGGATACAGACGACTACGTATTGCGAATATCGAACCATCCGCCCCCATCGTCGAACCGGTGGCAGATTCCAGTCCCTTGATCCACTCTTCGAGCCGCCAGAACAATGATCCAACCCTCGCAGTCTGACCTTCCTTGTCATTGACGTAGTGAAGAGTGCCAGCAACCGTACCGATTGAGGGATCCCGGAAATAGGCCAATAAGCGGTCGATAGCAGTGATTTCGAGGTTTACGTTTGCATCCGTACAAATGATTATTTCCGCTTGAGTAGATGCGACAAGTCTCTTCATCCCAGTTGCCTTGCCAAGTCTTTCGTCCCCTGCAATTACGCGAACTACATCTGGTGCGGTGGCCAACAGATCGAGCGTCCGATCAGTGCTGCAATCTGAGTACGCTATGATCTCGAGCGCCGGCGCGCGCTCCTTTATGGCACGAAGATTACGCAATTTCTCAGGGAGAGATTTCTCCTCGTTGTAAGCGCAGAAAACCAGAGCCGCACTCATGGGGCTGTCGCTTGATGTGGGTCGGGGAAACGGCCTGCGGGGCATCAAATTGAGAACTGCCGGGTAGATGACAAACGGATACGCCAACAGTACTAGAAGTAGAAATGTCGTTAGGAGGAGCGTTACTTCGGAACTCAATGCGGCTCCAAATGATCCAGTTTATTAGAGTCGTAGTTTCGAAACGCCACTGTCTTGTAGTCCGGCCTTACGAGGTACTTTCGATCGCGCGGGTATCCGCGACGGCCAGTACACCCCACATCGGCGCGATGAATCCCCAGAATCGAAAGCTGTCAATGCCTCCCTGCAATTGCGCCAACAGGGCAATGATTACGAGTAGCAAACCAATCCGCGCAACTCCGCTATGAGAGGCTTGCTTGATAAGAAACCAGGTGAACAACGCTACTCCCACCAGGCCGAGATAGATCCCCGCCTGCGCCAACCCGTTGGTGCCCCCAACAAACTTTGCGTTTAGACCCTGGAAGATTATGCGTTCCATTAACACTTCCTTTCCTCCAATCCCGGCGCCAAACACCGGCCATCGTTCCCAGACTTCGTAGAGTGTCAAGAACGGGTACACGACGCGCAAGTTTTCGCTTGAGGGTTCCGGATTTTCCTCGAGGGTCTCGTCGCCGATGCTTTCGATTCGGGTGGTCACATTTGACGTGGTCTCTTCGGCAAAGAAGACTACGAAAACTAGGCCTACCAGCAACGCCGCAATTACCATTGCCGCCTTGGATGCAACGCCCGCACCGCGATTCCAAACGAGTATCGCTAGTGTGATCGCGGCCGAAACCACAATCATCGGACTCCCCATGATGATCAACATGGTCGCGGTCGCTGCCAATGTCGCAAAGATCTTTGTCTTCGTGACTCGAAGCATCAGCCACGAGTTGACGGCAACGATAAAAATTGTCGAGACGTGAGAAGGCTCTGTGGAGAAGAGTTTTGGCCGCTCCCAACCGACGAGTCGCAGGTCGCGGTCAAATCCCGCGTATAGATGATAGGTTTCTTCGTAAGCCCAAGTTCGGAAGGCATCGCTAATTTCACGGGTGACTCCGGCAATCTCCAATAGGCATCCAACAATGATCAGCACCCAAAGTACAAGCAGTGCGCCTTCAAGCATTTCCGGGCGCAACTGTTGCATGAGTAGTACCGTCATCACCGTTACGGTAAGTGCCAAGCAACACTGGATCAGACTCAAGAACTTCTCGTTCAAGTGGTCGTAGCCGGGTGACAATGCGATTGTGAGAAGAAGCACAAATGTGATTTTCAGCAGGAACACGATATCGGTGGCTGTCAGGTCTTTTCGGATAGCCAGGAAAAGCAGGGGCAGCAACGCTACGGTCGGATACGAGGGTACGAGGAGGCGATCACCTGAGACCAACGGCACATTGAGATATGTAGATATCATCACTAGGATCAGCAATGTTGCGCGGAACCACTGAAGGCCGACCACCGGATGCTCAAGCGATCGGTATCCAGGACCGTTCCAATCCGCGCCACGATCGTGAGCCAACTGAAGTACCCTCCTGGTCATTCAAGCTGTCGAGTCGGCGTCTCGGTCAAGCGTCGCTAGCGATGACTAGACCAGTAAGAACGGAAGCGTTCGAGTTCTGGTCCGGAATAGAAGAAATTCGCGAACTTTGATTCGTACATTTTGGCCAAGTAATCCGCCGGCAATTCGAGCTTTTTCCTGAAATCGCGATATGCGCGATCGTAATCTTTGTCGTGTGCTTGATTGGCTTTGGTTAGAGCTATGCCGTCAACGGCCAGATAACGCTGCAATGCCAGTGGTGCAACTGTGTCCATGTCTTCAAGGCGGAGAACCAACAGTTGCACTTCGCCGCGCTTGTAAACAAATGTCCCGTGATCTCGATACTCAAGGTCTTCGGAGGAGAAGACGTCGATGCCAAATACGGCTTTCATCTCGTCGTCGAACCAATCAAGTGGATGATTGTGCTCGTGAAAGTCGCGCAAGTAGTGTTGCGTCAGTTCAGCAATGCCGATTTCACCCGCCTCATAACGCACAGCGCAATCTGGGACGAACATGTCGACGTTGGCAAAAAACGACGATACGTTTCTGGCGACGGGTTCGCGCACCAGCGAAATGATCTTCAATCGCGCATTCTGCCGATGCAGAAAGTGCCTCGTTACGAAGCGGCTTTCATAGATTCCCCAACGATTTACGCTGCCATGACGGCCAAAAGAGCGCAGCAGGATGTCTTCAGCGCGCTGAATATTCTGAGGATTGAGGAAATGGATGTGAAAGATCGGCCTATCGAGCTTGGCCGCCCTGAGGGAATCAAGGATTGAGCTCGAGCCGACCTTGCCCATCTGATAGATGAGGATCGGTTCCTGATTGCCCTTGTTTGCCAGCCGCAGTCGCGCCTCATGATAGATCGATGAGACGAGTTTGTTGCGTCGCAGCTTGTTGAAACCGCCGGTGACGACACGGGCGAGCATTAGTTGTCTGTCCCTCCGACCATCAGAAGGTCCTGTAATGAATTCACTTCTGAGAATCCAACTATACACTGCATTGTAGGAGCTACTCGCGAGCAGAGCGTGAGACTGGCAGATCGGACTTCGCCGCGCGTCGAGTCATGCGCCAAGCAAGCCAAAGCATGGCCGCCTGACTAATTGCCGAGGCGCCGCTGTACAGCCACACGGCGGTTGAGGATTGACATTCAGTCCAAATAATCAGCGCGAAGCTGACGATCAGTGCCATTCCATTGAGGAGCGACGTGTGGAACTCAAGATCCTGCCTGCCAAATACGTTAAAGGCTTGTGAGACTGGAACTGCTACAAACCGAGTTAGTTGATATGCAACCAAAGCCTGAGCAAAACTTCCAGCTTCTCGCCAAGGCTCCCCGAAAAGCAAAGCGAACAACCAAGGTCCTGCAAGCAAGAGCGGCGCCATGCCGGCAATTCCCAGTACCAAGAATCGAGGCAAAGTGCGCATGAATAGCTTGAGTACGTCTTTCGCGGAGCGCTGTGCAGCTTCAAGTAGAAAGACTTGACTGGCAGCGCCACTCAGCAGGCGAACAGGGACAGTAAGCAGACGTTGAGCGAGATCAAACCCACCCGCTACGGCGGGACCATACAGAGCTGCAAAGATGATTGTGGGTAGGAACTGAGTTGCCGACCGCAGGAGGCTCGATGCAGTGGAGTAGGTTGGGTAGCTCAAAAAAGTCTGCGCAAGATGACGAATCTGCGGAAGTCGTGCTGCAGCAATCGCTGCCCGATCGCCTGTGGGCAACGCGACCACAAACAATATGAGGCGCGCTACGTAGCCAAGCCCGTAGCCGACAGTGAGTCCCATGGCTCCCGTGCCTGCGAAGCCCAGGACGGATTGACTCACAGCTTGGCCACCGAATTGCACGACCCTGCTCGCACCGTTCAGTTTCAGTGTTTCTCGCCGAATCGACCAGTACTCGAAAAGCTGTCCGAGCCCAGTTATCAACAAAATTGGCGGCAAGAGCCACAGGAGCGGAACCAGTGCGGGAAGATCCGTCAGTTCGGCGAGTGCATCACCGAGTCCCCACACTAGTAGCGCTGACACCAGCGAGAGAAAGAGGGCGACAAGTGCGCCAAGCACCACGAGTGCCGCTGCATCATCGTCCTTCGCGACAAGTGGGATCGCGAATTCATATCGACACGCCATTACGATGCCGAAGATGCCGTTCAAGGCTCCAAGAACTGCGAATAGTCCGAAATCCTCGAGCGAATAGATTCTTGTTAGCAGTGGCATCGCGCCGACCAGCAGGATCTGGCCGACCAAGGTGCCACCTGTTATCCAAGCGAGGCGGCGGGCGAATTTCCCGCGAGGAAAAAGTCTTGCGATGCGCTGCCACATGAATCTGGACGCCGCAGGCTCTCAAACCTTTAGTCGGCTCCCGATGCGCGAGTTGGTCGGGTCCGCGATTTGGCTTTGAATTCTGCTTCGCACGTGCAATACGCCTCGTCAATTCTCATTTGACTGTCTCAACTCGACTCAGAAGGAAAAGTCCCCTGCAAACTCTACTTGTGCTGAGGGAGACTGAGGCTTCGCAACGCTAGTCTTAACCCTAGCCAAGCGCTGACTTTACAGGGGATCGATATTGATCGCGGGCACTATTGAGCCTTCTGCCGATGCCAAGCAGATTCACAGTGGCAATTCGCGTGTTATCAGAATGCGCCAACCAAGGCCAGATGCGGCTATCTGGATCGATCGAAGGATATGGTCACCGTCAGGATAAACGGGACGCGCTCTATCGCCCTTACCGATGAGTGACGGCCAGTTGCAGAGTATGTTCTGCCTCGGAAATTACCGCGCAACGCGGCACGTTAGGTATTCATTGGTTGCGCCAGTCAGTGCCGATGGGCCAACGCTTGCCGGCGACAGCCTAAATGCAGTCGAGAATCTCACGTTGGTCGATGCACTGATGGTCGTATTCTGCTCCCTTTCGAGTACCGGTTTGCCGCCAACGTGCCCTTCGACAGTTGTGTCAAGCGCCGGATATTGCGATGCACTGTTGTACGCTTTGCCGATGACCAGCGAGGTCGAGTCGTTGCCAGCTACCAGGGTGTGGAGCGCCCTTGAATAACCACCGCCGGCGTTATTCCAATCAAGATCCCCAGCCATCACAGTAAGCTGTCCGCCGCGCACGCGATTGCCGACAACCTTGTTGTAGCCGCCGTGGATCGAGCTGCCGCCGCTGTTCTCCAACCAGTTGCTCTCAAGCACGTTGTAGGATCCAGCCCTGGCGTCAAGTCGGCCACCAGGTGAATCGGAGACAGTATTGTATCGAACGACATTTCCGCCGCACTTGAGATCAATGATCCCATGGCCCTGCAAATGACGTTCGACGAGGTTCGATTCGATGTACCAGCCGGTTCGCATCAATGCTGTCGATTCTCTGCCAGATTGACAGACTTCAATCGCATCAGACTGACCCGAGTGATAGCTCTGAGGATCGGGCTTCGCGGGAAAGTCATGAAAATAATTGTGGTGGACCCAGGCATCAAAGTGAAAATTGGAAGGGTCCTTTTCCGCAGTACGAATTCCGATCCTCAGCGGGTAGTTACTAGAATCGTTGGCCACCCAGGCGTGCGGTCTAGAAAACTCGTTGTACGCTATTTCGCCTTGCTTTCCTTCCGCTGCCGTGACGGCAATCGATCGCCAATTCGTAAACCTGTTGCCAATGACCTTGTTGTTTGTTCCGCCAAGACGTACCCGCGCTTCGGAGCCCGAGAAATTGATGCCCGTCACGACCGTGCGTGTGCCGGCGACATCCATATTGGC
>Ga0137320_1000196_pt1 | contig 10262 bp, 10 predicted proteins | sample EasRivERMZT366_2_FD_104754 | JGI IMG/M metagenome (GOLD analysis project Ga0137320, IMG submission 104754) | Soil microbial communities from meander-bound floodplain in the East River, Colorado, USA - East River MetaG ERMZT366_2 | ecosystem: Environmental > Terrestrial > Soil > Floodplain ...
CCCAGCCCTACTTCGGCATCGCCCTGACGCCGGAGTGCGACTTACAAGCGTACATCGAAGTGAAGTCGCGCACCACCACCTTTGAGGTGCGCAGCGGCAACTTCGAGGGCGAACCGATCAGCGTGTTCCTGACCACGCGCAAGTACTGGGGCATGAAGGGGACCGGCGCACCGGCGGACGCCCTGCTGGCCTTGTTTGATGTCGCCGACGAACTCGCCGCCGAAAAAGTAGTTCCCAGTTTCGTGAACCCACTTGCCGCGGCCATCGCCAGCCGATCTTGACTCGGCTGTCCGTTTCATTGACAGCCGCGGCGATTAGCTGGATCATTTCTCGGAATGCCGCCGGCGCACGACACCGCTCCTAATTCATCCGCCTCCGCAACGCTGCATCGACCACGCCCAACCGAAACGACTCTCCTCACAGACAGATCCTGGAAACCACACGCAGTCCTTGTCGTCGCGGTCCTTGGACTAGCACTCTTAGGTTCTTTGGGTGGTGTCTTCGGAGGGCCGGCGTTGGGCGACCATGAAGCGATCGTCGCCCAGTGTGCTCGGGAGATGCGCCTTTCGGGTGATTGGCTCGTGCCTCGGTTCCTGGAGACGCCGTTCTTTCGAAAGTCGCCATTGCCATTCTGGATGGTCGCGGCTTCTTCGTACTTATTCGGGAACGATCCCGCGACCGGCCTGCCCGTGACCGCGGCCGCGTCACGGCTTCCGTCGGCACTTTGCTCGCTCGGAACCATCCTGCTTCTGTGGCGCCTGGCGTCTTGCATGTTCGGTCGGCGTACAGGTCTGGTAACGGCGATCGTAGCGAGTTCGAGCGTGGCCTTTCTGCTCTATGCACCAAATGCAACCGCCGAGATGCCTCTCACCTTCTGTTGCGTATGGGCTTACTACCACTTCTGGTTCGCGGCCACGGCCCCATCACGGCAAGGAACACTTGGGCACGGCTTGGGGTTTTACTTAGCGCTGGGTTTCGCCATGCTCGCCAAGGGCCCCGCACCCGTAGCATTGGTCGGGTTTCCGCTGGCGGTCTGGTGGTATGTCCATCGCCCGTTGCGGCTCATCGCGGGGGGCGGCGTCGGAGCCTGGCGGCAAGCACTTGTGTTTTTCATTCGCGATTTCGGCGCCCGCACGCGCGCCGTTTTTACGCAGCTATGGTTCATTCCCGGTATCATCCTCTTTGCATTGGTTTTCGTCCCCTGGATGCTCGCGGTGGCCGAGCGACATCCGCACGCGTGGGATCTGTGGAACTGGCAATTCCTGCAAAGAGCTAAGGGTGATTTTCCCGACACCCGGCATCGTTCCATTCTGTATTACGTTCCGATCCTCGGCGGCTTCGTCCTGCCGTGGACCTCCCTGGTCGTCGAAGCGGCCGTCGCACCCTGGGTACGACGCTACGCGCGCATCCATCGGGCACTCTTGTTCGCGGGGCTGTGGGCGCTGCTGGGCACGCTGAGCATGTCGCTCATGGAGTTCAAGAAGCCTTACTATATTCTTCCCGCAGTCCCCGGTCTCATCTTGTTGACCGCCGCTGCGGCAGAGCGCGTCTTCCTTGGCGTTCGCCGCTATGTTACCGTATCGGTGTCGTGGCCGCTGCGGGTGGGCATTGCGATACAATTCGCCGCCGTGATTAGCGGCGCATGGATGTGGCTTGCGGATAACGAAGTGGCTGCATTCGGTAGTATTGCGATCGTTGCGATCATTGGAGCCGTTCTTTACGGGGGAGCGATTCAAGCTTATCGAACGGGGCGCGGGTGGCTAGCCTTGGCGACCGTCGCCCTCGTGACTGCTGCGGCGTTTCACGCGGTCTGGTACGGCTTCGGCAGTGCGATCGACAACATCGACAAGGTGTCGAAGCTTGCGTCCGCACTGGAATCTAGCCACGTTCCGCGTACCGCGCGCCTGTTTTGGGCTGACCGCCGTCCGGATGCTCGACTGAGCTTTTATTACGACCGGCGGTCCGAGCACATGGTCGATCCGGAGGAAATCGTGGGCAAGGGCATTCTCAACCGGCGGACCGATAAGCACCTCCTTGAACAAATGGCGATTGATCGAGCCCTCGAGCTTCTTCAAGGCTCAGAGCCGGTGTACCTGATCGTGGGACGAGATAGCTATGAGCGATTGAAAAACTTCACTATCGTCCGGCATGCCAACGTCATCGGTACTGTGCAAGGAGAAGAAGAACCCAATCGTCACGACTGGCTTATCGTTACAAATGCGTCCCGAATCCCTGCTGGGTGACGCTCCGCCCGCCCGGTTCGGCGAAGTGCTTGCGTGGACTGTCCAGGGGAATTACAGTTGCGGCTTCAATGTTCACGGCGGAGCTCCGGCGGCGTCCGGACGCAGGTTTAAGCTGATGATGAGTGACAAAACACGGCACTGCGCTGGATGCTTTCCGGCGTGCGCAGTCCTGACGCTTACGATTGCGTTGACGACGGCGACCGGCTGTTCTTCAACGCTGGCTCAATGGCGACCCAACGAGTGGTATGCCGATTACAATGAGGCCGAGGCCCGCGTACGCGAGTCCGGCCGCGAAATGCTCCTATTCTTCCACGCGGTCGACCAGGACCGGCCCGACCCGACGTTTAGGGCTTTGCAGAGTGAATCCCTCAAACAGCAGACCGGCCAGCATGTCCTCTGCTCACTGTATCGTTCTTACGAGCCGGACCGCCGCTATGCCGCCCAGTACGGCGTGAACCGAGCCCCGGCCTTGATCGTCGTACACCGCGACGGAACGTATCACGCACGAACGGGCGTCGCGTCGGCGGCGCAGATATCCGAATTCCTCGCCGCCGCCGAACCGCCGGGGGCAGCGCCCGTTCTGAATCCACTCATCCCCCGTGCGTCCAATTACGTTTGGTATTCTTCAATCGAATCCGCTGAGGCCGCAGCGAAGAAGACAGGGCAATCGATCCTCATCGTCTTCGACCGGTGGTGGCCGCGGGAACGGCGGAAGCTGGAAAAACTACTTGATCGGAGTGAAGTCTACAGTCGCTTCGCAAGTATGGTACACTGTCGCCCTGGGTCGGTCTTGGGACTCGACGACCAGTCCATGGTCCGCTTTGGCGTGTTGAATCTCCCCGCGCTGGTGGTCGTCCATCCCGACGGTTCCTATCAGGTGCTCGAGTTGCCCACGTCGTACGAAGCGATCGTCCGATTTGCCGACCGGGCCCGCCACACCGGCGGCGCGGCACCATCGACGTCCGCCGCCGGACGACAATAACGAGCATCATGGCGCTTAACTGGCCCAACCGCATCACCATCACGCGGATCATCCTGGTTGTTCCGTTTGTGATCTGTTTACTCAACCTCAACGAGCCTTGGCCGGGGTGGCGATATCTGGCCGTGGCGTTATTCGTGGTCATGGCCGTCAGCGACGCCCTCGACGGCTTCCTCGCTCGACGTCTTGGCGAATTCACGCCGCTGGGCCGCTATCTTGATCCCGTCGGCGACAAGCTCCTCATCACTTCCGCGGTCATCCTGCTGTCGATTGACGCAACGGCTGTCCATGATTTTCGTTTCCCGAGCTGGGTGCCCGCGATCGCCATCGGCAAGGATGTGCTCACCGTGATCGGCTTTCTGATCGTCTTTGCGGCCACCGGACAGTTCTATGTTCAGCCACGGATTTGGGGAAAAGCCTGCACGGTGATACAATTGTTGATGATCGGCTACGGGCTGGCGGCCCCGGACATGCCGGTGTGGCTGCACCGCCTCTGGCCGATGCTGTGGTGGCTGGCGAGCGCAGCCGCGGTCATCGCCCTTGTGGACTACGTCCGCTTGGGCAACCGCTTCGTGGGCCAGCACCACGCCACTGCGGGCCTTAAGCGATAGCGAGGGGCCGAATGGCTGGACCCGTCGCTTGCGCTTTGGGTTCGGATAAAGGTGACATACCATGACACGCGAGCCGTTTTTTCCCATCGAGCAGGCCTTCGACGATCTTCGCGAAGGCAAGTTCATCATTCTTGTCGACGATGAGGACCGCGAAAACGAAGGCGATCTGGTCATCGCCGCGCAGAAGATCACTCCTGACGCGGTCAACTTCATGCTCAAAGTGGGCCGCGGCGTGCTTTGTTTGCCCATGACGCGGCGACGTTGTGAGGAACTCAATCTGACTTTGCAGACCGCGCAGAACACCACGCGTTTCGCAACCGCCTTCACCGTAACCGTTGACGCTCAGCATCGCTTCGGAGTCACCACCGGCGTCTCCTCCACGGACCGGGCCAAGACCATCGAAGTCGCCTGCGCCCCGGACACGAAACCCACGGACCTGATCCGCCCAGGCCACGTCAACCCGTTGATGGCCGTCGACGGCGGTGTGCTCGTCCGCGCCGGGCAGACCGAAGGCTCGGTCGACTTGTGCCGCCTCGCCGGCCTGCGACCGGTGGCCGCCATCATCGAAATCATGAACGAAGACGGCTCCATGGCCCGACTGCCCAATTTGCTGAAGATCGGACAGCAACACGGCATCCGCCTCTACACCGTGGCCGACATCATCGAATACCGCATGAAACGCGAGACTTTTGTGTCCCGCGGCGTCACCACCAAGCTCCCCACCCAATTCGGCGAGTTCACCTTGATCGAGTACCACTCGCCGGTCGACCCCGAACCGCACTTGGCGATCTGCTGCGGAGGATTAGGCGCTCTGGACGCCAAGGGCGAGCCGATCGTCCACGAGGAGCCGGTTCTCGTCCGGGTGGAGTCGGAGTGCATGACCGGGCACGTGTTCCATTCCGTCCGCTGCGACTGCGGCGGTCAGCTCGACGCAGCCATGCAGATGATCCAAGAAGCTGGCAAGGGTGCTGTCGTCTATCTGCGACAAGAGGGCCGTGGCATCGGCTTGCACAACAAACTGCGGGCCTATGAATTGCAGGATCAGGGTCTGGACACCGTCGAGGCCAATCAGAAGCTCGGCCTGCCCGTCGATCGCCGCGACTACGGCGTCGGCGCTCAGATCATCCGCGACCTAGGCCTGCGCCAACTTCGCATCCTCACCAACAACCCCAAGAAGGTGAACCGCCTCGAGGTCTACGGCATGAAGATCGTCGAACAGCTACCCATCGAAATCACTCCCACTGAACACAACCGCGACTACCTCCGCGCCAAACGCGACAAGATGGGACACAAGCTCCGGGATGTGTAATGGAACAGCCTGAAAGCAAACTCGATCTCTCTAATTCTGCGCCATCCAAAGATGGAAACACCGCGATACGCGGAGGTCTCAATAATTCTAATGACTTGGGAACGGACGTGACACCGATCGGTAGTTGGCTTTTGTCAACTAACCGCGCGCGACAGACCCAGGGTAGGAGTCCTTTGAGCATCAGAATTCGCGAAGAGCAAGGCGAGCACGTTGCAAGCGACTTCAACGACCTACTTCGCATCACCCAAGTTGCAATTAACAAACTTGGAGGTGAGCGGGCTTGGTTCCGCGGTCACGCGGATGCCAACTGGAAACTTTGCCCAGACGTCTTTCGCAAGCCAGAGTCTGGGCGCCAAGAGCAGAACATGTACGCCGATTTCCTACTGCAAGCGCCCACACGGCATTCAGCGTGTCCTCGTCCGGAGGATCGTATGGCTTGGCTAGCTCTCATGCGTCATTACGGTGTCCCGACGCGTCTTCTAGACTGGACGGAATCCGTCCTTATTGCAGCGTACTTCGCAGTATGTGGGAATACGGACGCGGATAGTGCAGTCTGGGCCCTCAACCCGTTCGGGCTAAACTCGGTCAGTATTGGGAATCGCCTGATCCTCGGTCCCTACAGGCCGGAAGTGCTAAATGCAATGTTCCCGGCGTTCGACCGTGAGGCCGCACCGTCTTCCCACATCTTCGCAGTTTATCCCCAACAGGTTGACCATCGCATGATGCTCCAACATTCTCGCTTTACGCTTCACGGTACTGACGCCCCGTTGGAGGACAGCCCAAGTCACGGAACATTTCTATTCAAGTTTATTATCCCTCGGCGCTATCGGGAAGAAATTCGCAAGGCGCTCTTCGTAGTTGGGATTAGAGAATCACTCTTGTTTCCAGACCTTTCCACCCTCGCCCAATCGATCCGGCGTGAGCGCTGCGGTGATGTTCTGCCCTGATCGCCCGGTCGCCCGCTCGCTATGCATCAGTCTTCATTTGAGCTTGATTTTCTGCTTTCGACTTGCCGCCCGGAGCCATTCCGCGAACGTCTCGGCGGACATGGTTCGGTCGGACAGACCTACGACGGCCCGGACGACTTCGTCTTCCGGCGCATTCAATTCCCAACCGTTGATGCCCAAGAATGTATAGGCTGCGAGGAACGCGGTGCGTTTGTTGCCGTCGATGAACGGATGGTTCCGCGTAATGCCGTAGGCGTACGCCGCCGCGAGCACGAAGATGTCCCTCTCCCCGTAGGCGTAGTGATGCCTCGGTGCCGCGAGCGCGGAGTCGAGCAGCCCCAGGTTACGGACCCCGGAGTCGCCGCCGTGCTCGGCGACGAGTTGCTCGTGCATGGCGAGCACCGCACCGAGCGTCAGCCACTTCGGCTCGCCCTTCACTTAGCCAGCTCACGCAGAGCGTTGCGGTATTTCTTCATCCCTTTGGCCGCGACCTTCATCTGCCGCTCGAAGGCCGGATCATAGGGTGTGACACGGAACCCCTCCGGGCTTTGCGTCAAAAACAGCTTGTCGCCTTCGCCAACTTGCAGCGCAGCCGTCGCCTCCGCCGGTAGAATGATCCCCAGGGAGTTGCCGATCTTACGCACCGTCATTTGGACCATGTCGAACCTCCTATCATAGTTTAACATCGGTTATAACATCGGTCAAGTCAAGCGTGGGCGGCACGGCCCTCTCTCCCTGCTCCGGACCCTTGGCGCGCAGATAGAGACCATTTCTAAATCCAGGCGCCAACAGGCTATTCGACGACTTATCGGGAACGCTTTTGAACCTGGGAGGGAATCTCAATCGTGTCGCCGGGGCGAAGCCCGATACGGCCCCAGACGCCCGCGTTGTCCTCGATGGCGTACAGTGCGGGCGAGTGGGAAGAGTACTTTCCGGCACGCTCATCCAGTGGGGCCATGGTGTGCGTCGCCACCACCACGCCGCTGGAGTCCAAATAAGCGATGTCCAGCGGGATGATCGTGTTTTTCATCCAGAAATTGAGGGTATGGGCACGGTCAAATGCGAAGATCATGCCCCGCTCCGTCCCATCGGCCAGCGGCGACATCCGCTCCGCGGTTACGAACATAAGTCCCTGGGTCTGCTCGGCACCCTCGTCCGCGATCCACAGCTCGAACGACTGTTGCTTAATCGTCAGACGGACCGTGCCGAGCTTATCCAAGTCTTCCACTCTTTTCGGACCGCAACTCGTCCCGTACAGTCCCATGATCAGACAGGGAAGCATAATCGCGATGATGGTTGCCTTCATGTTCGTAGTCCAACGCCCTCTCTTCCGCGAATAGTAACATCGGTCCGCTGGGCAAGGTAGCAATCCGGGAATAGAATCGATCGATTCGAAAGGAGGAACGACCTATGCCGATTCCCGCTGCCGCCCTTCGCTACCGCTGGAGCGAGCTTCCCAAGGACCAGCCGATGGCCCTGTTGGAGCGCCGCCGTGTCGTCGGTCAGCAGGCCATGATCTCCCACGTTCTTCTCAAGAAGGGGTGTTTCGTTCCCACCCATGCGCACTTCAACGAACAATTCTGCTGCATCCAAAGCGGACGGTTGCACTTCATACTCGGCACCGAAAATGCGGCCTTTCGAGAGGAATTTACGCTTGCCGCCGGTGAGGTTTTGCACTTGCCCTCGAACGTGCCGCACTCCGCCGAAGCCCTCGAAGACACGGTCGTCCTCGATATCTTCAGCCCGCCCAGCGAAAAAACCGGCATCGACCGAAAAGACTGATCGCGCCTACGATCCGCGGCGCATGGCCGCCAACCGTTCTTCAATCAGCGGTCCTACGAGTTTCGGATCGGCCTTGCCGCCGGACACCTTCATCACCTGCCCGCGCAAGAAGCCGACCGCCGCTTGCATTTTCTTGGGATTCTCCAATGCGTCGCCTACAGCCTTTTCATTGGCCGTGAATGCCTCTTTTACCCACCGACGGGTTGAGTCCACGTCCTGCACCTGCACAAGACCGAACTCCTCAGCGAGCTTGCGCGGAACTTCGAGCCGGCGCAGCATGACTTCTGCAATTTGATTCGCAGCTGTCTTGTTGACCGTCCCGTCCGCCGCAATCTTCGCCAGCTCCGCCATTCGAGTTGCATCGACTCCCAGATCGGTCACGGCGACACCGCGGTCATGGGCAAGCTTCAGCTAAACATTGACGAACTGCTTGCCGACCACATCCACGGGCGCTCCCCCGGCAACCACCCGTTCAAAAAGCTCGGCCGTCGCGAGATGCTCGACCAGCGTCTCCGCGTCCTTTACGGATAGGCCGTACTGCGCGACGAACCGGCGGCGACGCGCGATCGGAAGCTCCGGGAGCATGGCCCGGATGTCTTCCAACATCGCATCGGACACTTCGACCGGAACAAGATCGGGATCGGGAAAATAACGATAATCGTGGGCCGCTTCCTTGCCGCGCTGGAACTCCGTGACCCCTTTGTCCGCATTCCATCCGCGGTTTTCGTTGGGACTCATTCCCAGTTGGTAATCCGGATTCTCCCTCCACGCGGCCGTTTGACGCTGGGCCTCGTATTCGATCGCCTGACGCACCGATCGAAAGCTGTTGAGGTTCTTGATCTCCACGATCGGAGTGCGATATTCCCGCCCCTCGCTTTCAATGGATACGTTTACGTTGGGCTCAAAACGCATCTGCCCCTTTTTCATCACACCTTCGCTGACGCCAAGATGGGTCACCAGCCTTTGCAGCTCAATGCAAAAGACGTAGGCCTCCTCAGCCGATTCGATGTCCGGTTCCGTGACGATTTCGAGCAGCGGCGTACCGGCCCGATTGAGGTCCACCAAGGTGCAGTTGCCTGTATCGTGCAGGTTCTTCCCCGCATCCTCCTCCAAATGCGCCCGCCGCACACGGACTCGCTTCGTTCCTTCGCCGACCGGGACCTCGAAGTAGCCACCTGACGCGAGCGGCAGATCGTATTGACTGAGCTGGTAATTCTTCGGCAGGTCGGGGTAGTAGTAGCTCTTGCGGTCCCACTTGGTGTGTCGCGCGATTACGCAGTTCAGGGCCATTCCGGTCAGAACCGCCCAACGGTATGCCTGCCCGTTCATCACCGGCAGAGCGCCGGGATGTCCCAGACAGACCGGACAGACGCACGAGTTCGGCGGCGCCTCGAACCGCACCGAGCAACCGCAAAACATTTTCGTCTTCGTCTGGAGTTGGACGTGGATTTCCAACCCCACGATGATTCGTGTTGTCAGGGGCTTGTCGGTCAAGCGATCACCTCCGGGCCGCTCCATTCGGCTAGGTCGAAGATGATATGCGTCGCAGGATCGGCCCGCCAATGTACACCGCGCGGAGTTCGTTTCCCCGGCGGACTGCCTAGATTGCTACGGGCACGGGCCTGAGCAAGACGCCCGTGGATATAGAAATCCCTTAAACGCGTCCACGGCTCCGACGACGTCGATCGTGTCGATGATTTGGTCCGGAATGCAGCCGTACAAATCCACCGCGTACATGGGTAGGGCACCGGGTTGTTCTTTGAAAACATTGACGATGGACAAGATGTCGATGACGTCCACCCTTCCGTCGGGCGGCGTGCGTTCCCCGCTGGGAAGCCAGCCGACCACGTCGCCCCACGCCGGCGTCTGCACAACCGCGGCCGCAGTCACCACCGGATGCCCCGTCACGCCGCAATCCGCCTGGACTTGGTATTCCACCCCTGGGACGATGTGCCGTCCGGTGACGTACACCGTTTCGCCCCATTGCGCCGGCGTCAAGATGGCTGCGTCGTTCGGATCGTCGACCGGCGACGCCACGTGGTACGGACCGCTCGGCGCCGCCAGATACTTGCCGACGCCCAGGGGACAATTCGGAGTCACCAGCAGCCGTATGGGTATGAACTCCACGGTATCCTGCATCGTGATCGCCAGATATCGGGGACCGGCGGCTACGACTTGCGGCGCTTCGCATCCACAGCTCGCGGTGTCTTCGTCGCACAGGTCAGGCATGATGCACGGGTTTCCGGAATCGGCGCAACCCGACACTTCGGTGCAGATTTCCACTCCGTTGCAGAATACGCCGTCGTCCGGACAGAGTGTGTCGTTCGCCGTAAACACACAACGCCCGCTCGCATTGCAGGTATCGTCCGTGCAAGTCATCCCGTCGTCGCA
>Ga0137320_1000197_pt1 | contig 10260 bp, 9 predicted proteins | sample EasRivERMZT366_2_FD_104754 | JGI IMG/M metagenome (GOLD analysis project Ga0137320, IMG submission 104754) | Soil microbial communities from meander-bound floodplain in the East River, Colorado, USA - East River MetaG ERMZT366_2 | ecosystem: Environmental > Terrestrial > Soil > Floodplain ...
CGAAGGAGCAATTGTCTACACGAAACTGCCCTCCAAGCGCGAAGACCCGGAAAAGAGTCGAAAAGGCGGGCGTAAATCTTAAACCGCCTGTCCGAAACAGTCGCCGATGTCTCGACCAGATGATCGAAGCCGCCCAACTCCGAAAAGAATACCGTATGGGCGACTCGGTTGTGCACGCTCTGGACGGCGTAGACCTACTCATCGGGGCCGGCGAATTCGTCAGCATCACCGGCGCTTCCGGCAGCGGCAAGAGCACGTTGATGCACATCATGGGCTGCCTGGACCGGCCGACTTCGGGAGTGGTGCGCGTCGCCGGCGAAACGGTCAGCGCCCTCAACGACAAACAGCTCGCCCGGATTCGAAATCAACACATCGGGTTTGTGTTCCAGACTTTCAACCTCATCAACCGCACCTCGGCCTTTGACAATGTGCTCGTCCCCTTGGTCTACACACGGCGGCCATTCGCCAAAAAAGCAGCCCGTGAGGCCCTCGAACGCGTCGGCCTGGGTAAACGCTCCAGGCACCGGCCCAGCGAAATGTCCGGAGGGGAATGCCAGCGAGTGGCCATCGCCCGCGCCATCGTCAACAAGCCGCGCTTGATCCTCGCCGATGAGCCGACGGGCAACCTCGACACCCGCACCGGCGAGCAGATCATGCAGATCTTTCACGAGCTTCACGCCGACGGGATCACCATCCTCGTGGTGACGCACGAAATGGACGTCGCCGTCCAGGCCCAGCGCATGATCCACATGAAAGACGGAAAAATCGTTGACGACACCGCGGTGGACGATCGCCGCCGCGAACAAATCCTCACCCAGGCCCATGACGTGCACACCAGGGCCTTCCGCCAAAAGGCTGCCGCCAAAGCTGCTATTCCGACGATTGAATAATCGCGGCCCAGGCTTGAAAATCATTCTCCGCAACTCGGATGACGATTCTCACAATTTCGAATACGCTGCAAGGACTGTCTCGACGGCGTTACAGAGGACACATCTTGGGGTATGTAAACCATGGAATGCGGAACAACTTCTGGAACTCGGCAAAGTCGAGCAGGTCGATGGATTGATGGGCGTTGAAGTCGAATGTTTCGCACCCGGCATCCTAGACCTGTCTCGCAGGAAGACCAAGCCGAGCAGTCAGAGAGATTAACGGACTGATCGCAATTGTGGTCGCCGATGCCGAACTGGTAGCCTCCAATGTCCACCCGGCCGCAGAGCACCCGCGTGTGGCCGTCTAGGTCGGCTGTCGGAAACCCCGAATACGAGTCCCTTCGCGCCTGAAATCTCGACCATCTCAACCTGCGGTGCACTCCGGCTCTTGCCCGCACCGCATAGATTCCAAGTCAATCGGGCGCCCTGGGTGCCACGTGACAAGTTCTCACAGCCGTCCGACTTGATCGCCACGAACGCCCTGTACCTCCCGAAAAACAGTAGCCCCATTGGCGGAAAGACATACGCGTTATGGCATTTAACAGCCCGGATACGCTTGGATCGCCGATTCTCCCGCCTTAGGGAGCTGTGAAATGAGCGTGCTTAACCTCGTGGCCACCTCGTGGCCACCTTGGTTCGGAGCTTTGTTGCGAATCGCGCTGGACTTGCGGCGAGCGCCTCGCACCGCAACAGAGACTTGTAATTCTGAAGCGGAAGTCAAAAACATGGCTAAGCCAGGTGCTCGGACCTTCTGGCTTTGTGGCATCGAATTTGGGGCGATTGGCGTACCGCTTTGCTTACCATTCAGCCAGACACCGTGATTGGATCGCCCCGACAGGACCCCAAACTGCTCTGGCGGCGGTAATCGCGCGGGAAACCGGGCGTTTGGACGGCTTTTTACTGCGTTCTTCCAGTGCGGCTGGCGGTAGCGGCAAGATGCAGACAAGATTCAGCTCGCAAAGCACGGTTTTCGTAGGCTATTAGGCAAAAATTGCCGCAGGTGGAGTTAAAATAGGCAAAGATTTACTTGCATCGCAAAGGCCAAGTTGTGTATCATGGCACTTTGACCGTTCGAACCCGTTCGAAACTGCTCGGACCCGTTCGGGTCAGGGTCGATTGGGAGACGTCGGAAACGAGCGTAAAATACGGCAAACTTTGCGCGTCAATTAGGATAATTACTTAGGAAAAGGTATTGACAGCGTTCGTGAAATAGTGGAGGATGATGCCTTATTCGTTTAAGCGGGAAGGGACACCCACTGCAAACACCTCGGTGATTGCAGGGCGGCATGAGGTCGTTCAAGGAGGAGATGGGTTCGATTCTCTGGCGAAGCGGCTGCGAATGGTGAGTAAAAACACGCTCGTTTTGTCAGCCGCGAAGAGAACGCCAAAGGGGAACCGTCGGGCCGGCGGATGAAGCAGACGCCGCAATGGCGTATGTGCGAGCGCACGTGAGATGATGAGGGCTGTGTGACGCGTGACCGGTGTCTATGTTGACGCTGGGCTTCACACCACCTTTTTTCATAAGGAGAGGTACCATGAACACTATCAAGAGACTCATCTCGGATGAGCGCGGTCTGGAGACCGTGGAGTACGCAATCATCACCGGCCTGATCGTGGTCGGCTTGATCGCATCCATCACAGCGATTGGCGACTGGGTCAAACTCCAGTTCACAACGCTCGAAACGGAAATCGGCGCGTAGAGCGCTGAGCGCAGTTCGCCAAAAGCCAGGAGAAGCTCTCCCATGTTCGGAATGTTCTTGGGCGGGGGGTCTGAGTCGACTAGTGCGACTCTGCCTTGGTGCGTGGTCTTGCTCGCAGCCGTTGCGGCGGCGATCTGGGACTTGCGCACGGGGCGCATCCCCAACGTCTTAACATTCCCGATCTTTCTGGCCGGTTTACTCTGGTCCACATGGCACGGCGGTGGATTGGGTTTCCTTTTGGCCGCGGGAAGTGCGATTCTCCTGGCTTTTCCGTGTTTTGTTCTGTTTGTATACGCGGGCGGGGGCGCCGGGGACGTGAAGCTCCTCGGCGCCCTCGGCGCGTGGCTCAGCCTCCACGACGCCGTTTCCGTGCTTTTGTGCGTGGCGCTGGCCGGAGTCGTATGCGGGATCATCACCGCTTTGGTTCGGCGACGATCCGCAATCCTGTTGTCAAACCTTGCCCGAATGGGCCGGGGTTTCGCGCTGGCATTCGCCACGCGGCGTGTCCGCGATGCCCAGATCTTGATGCCGGAAGAAAGGCAGATGCAGCCCATGGCCTACGGGGGGGCCATTTGCCTCGGGGTATGGATCGCGGCGGGAGGACGGTTGTTATGGCAATGGTAAGGAACGAGCGACGAAGCGACGAAGCCACGAAGCCACGAAGGGACGAAAGCCTAAGCGCCGAAACGTCGAAACGCCGAAACAAGATGCGAATGGTGAACCATTCCAGGGCAGGATCGGGCAATAAGGCACGGAGGGGGCTGGCGGCCGTGGAATTCGCCTTGGTCGCCTCCCTGGTGTTCGTGCTCTTAATTGGCCTTATTGATTACGGATGGATATTTCTGAAAATGCAGCAGATTACGCAGGCGGCCCGTGCCGGCGCGCGAGCCGCAGTAGTCGCAGATTCCACTACCGCGACTGTGGCAACCACGATTGACGCGTGGATGGACGAGGCGGATATTGCCACGTTCTCTTATGTCATGACCCCGGGTGATCCAAGTATTGAGCCGGGTTTACCCATCAAGGTCGAAATCACGGTCCCGACCAATCAGTTGGCGCTGATCCGCACGAGTCTTATTCCGGTACCCCCTAATCTGAAGGCGGCGGCCAGCATGGCCAAGGAAGGGACATAAAAGAAGATCAGTCACATCAAAAGGAAACAGTTATGAAATGGTCTATTGTGGGGTTGTTGTTGTTGGGGATCGGGGCGGCAGTCTCCGCGTCGGTCCTGGTGGTCTCCTTGAAATCCGGTGGACCGACGGTCACGAGCACCTTTCTTACTCCGGGAGAGGTGCAAATCATGGTGGCGGCCAAGCCCATGCCGGCCATGAGCATCGTCGACGCCCGATCGGTTTTGATCAAATCCGTGCCGGCCAACGAAGTGCCGGAGCACAGCATGCGACAGCCGACGGATGTCATCGGAAAGCTCTTGATTGTTCCGGTCGTCGAAGGTCAGGCTTTAACGCCCTCCTGTTTCGCGGATGAAAAATCCGGGGCGCGGTTGGCGTCGACCTTGGCCGACGGCATGCGCGCCGTCAGCATTTCGCTGCCGCCCGACAAGGCGGGCTTGCTGTATGCCGGCTGCATTGTCGACGTGCTTGTTTCCATCAACCGACCGTCGACCGAAGGTTCGAGAACCAAGGAAGCGATGTCCATGACCCTGCTTCAGGGCGTCAGCGTCCTTGCCATTGACGATGTGAGCGTGATGTCGGAGGCGACTTCGTCGGATCCTACGGCATCCGAGACGGCCAACGCCAACCGGCGAGGGCGACGAGACCGGCTGATCACGTTGAAAGTGAAGCCTGTCCAGGCCCGGGCCCTGCAACTCGCAGACGAGTTTGGGGATGTGTCGCTGGCTTTGCGCAACCCGTTGGACGTCAGACCCGTGGAGACGGACTCCACGATGCTCAGCGACCTTGCCGACGAATATACGCGACTGCTGGCGGCCATTGCGCCACTGAGCGTTTACGAGCCCCAAGTGGAAGGTCAAAGCCAACCGTCGACTCCAACTCAGTTAGGCCAGGACACTTGGGCGGATCGGCCCGGACAGGTTAGCGCTGTATTGACGAATGCGAGAGGCGAGCCACTCGCCGAAGGCACGGCTCCGCTTCCTGCAAGAACGCTCGGCGTGCAGAAGCCGGTAAATGCGAAATCGGAGATCATGGTGATCCGCGGCGCGGAAACCGAAATATGCGTGTTCGCCCCCAACGAACTGGGGTGGGTTTTGGACAGCCGAACCCGTTCCGGCACAAGAGGCAATACCAAGTAGTCTGAGTGAGGCTGAACGGTACAGAGTATGTTGAGCCCCAACCCAACGATTGACGCCAATCAAATTCTGCTCGTCACCGACGAGCGCGAAACGGTTTCCGCCGTTGCGTCGGCTTTATCGACCAACGGCGAGTTCGCGGGACGAAGTGTCTGCCGGAATCTACAGCAGCTCACCTTGCGGCTCGAATTGGGCCGAACCGCGGCTGTCCTGGTGGACATCGATCGTCAACCGCAGCGCATCCTCGCCGATCTTGAGACCGTAATTGCGCGGTTCCCGGACGCGCGTTTCGTCGTTCTTTCGCGGGAACGCGCCGACGGCCTGATGATCGAGGCCATGCAAATCGGGGCTCGCCATTTCCTCGTCAAGCAGAGCATCTCGGAGGATTTGGCCGAAGTGCTACACCGGCTCGTACCCAGCGGTCCCACCAAACGTCGCACCAGCGGAGCAATGATTACCGTGCTTTCGGCAAGCGGAGGATGCGGCGCGACCATGGTGGCCGCCAACATCGCACACGAAATCCAATTGCTTAGCGGCGAGCAGACGCTTTTGGTCGATCTGGACTGTTACTATGGCGGCGTGGCCACGTATTTGGGGCTGGAGGGGCAGTACGGGCTGAACGACGTTTTGGGGCATTCCGCCGCCATTGACAGCGATCTGATCCAGACTACGTCGGTTCCGTTCGGAAAGGGCATGCGAGTTTTGTTGAGTCCGGCGAGCACTAATTTCCGAACATCGGGGCCTTTGCCGAGCGATCGCCTCACGGAAGCGATCGAGGCTATTTCCGGCGCGGCAGCATGTTCCGTGTTCGATGCTCCGCGATTGGGTTCCGCCGTCGAGTCGATTCTAGCCCGAGCGAGCCGCGTTACGTTGATCGTCTTCCAGCTTTGCGTGAAGGACATTCGCGTCGCCAGGGTCATGCGCAACGCGATGGTCGAATCGGGGGTGGACGCCGGGCGAATCGTGATGGTGGCCAACCGATTCCGCAAGCGCCATGCGATGGTGAATGTAGAGGACGCCATCGCGGTGTTCGGAGATCGCATCGAGAGGTTGCAGAATGATTACAAGCCGGCTTGCGTGGCTCTGAATTTCGGCCAACCGCTGGCCGAGGCGGCGCCGCGATCGGCGCTTCGCCGGGATATCGCCCGATTGGCGGCGAAGATTCGACAGGATTTTTTGCTGAGTCCGGAGTTGCCGGGCCCACGGTGAACTATGCAACAAATTGCCGCAGATTCCGCCGCTTCCGCCTCGTTTGGAATGGATAAGACGGCGTTTGAGGCCATCAAAACTCGCGTGCATAACACGCTGTTGGAGACGCTCGACCTAAACGAGGCGCAGCACATGCCCATCGAGCAACTCCAGCGGGAGTGCTCGCGGCGCATCGACGCCCTCTTGACCGAGCAGCGCTGCCCGCTGTCGGCCCTTGAACGGCAAGGACTTCTCCGCAGCGTGCTCGACGAAGTGTTCGGCTTGGGCCCAGTCGAGGCGTTCCTTCGCGACCCGACCATTTGCGACGTGCTGGTCAACGGGCCGAAACTGATCTACACCGAGCGCATGGGCGTGCTGGAACGGACCAACGCGTCCTTCCGCGACGACAAGCATCTCCTGCAGGTGATCCAACGGATCGCGGCGCGGGTGGGCCGGCGCATCGACGAAAGTTCTCCCATGCTCGACGCTCGCCTTGCGGACGGCTCGCGGGTCAACGCCATCATCCCGCCGCTGGCGCTGGACGGACCGGCGATGAGCATCCGGCGATTCGGCACGATTCCGATCGACGTCGAGCGCCTCCTCGGTTTGAGCTCCCTGGCCCCGGAGATGGTGCAGTTTCTCAAGGACTCGGTGCACTCGCGGATCAACATCTTGATCTCCGGCGGAACCGGAACCGGCAAGACCACGTTGCTCAACGTCCTCTCCAAGTGGATTCCCGAGGGCGAACGCGTGGTTTCCATCGAGGACGCGGCCGAACTGCAGTTGCAACGCGAGCACGTCGTCCGCCTCGAAACTCGTCCGCCCAACATCGAGGGCAAGGGCGAGGTGACGCAGCGCGAGCTACTGCGCAACAGCCTGCGCATGCGCCCCGATCGGATCATCATCGGTGAAGTGCGCGGGGACGAGGCCTTCGACATGCTCCAGGCCATGAACACCGGTCACGAAGGCTCGATGACCACGGTCCACGCCAACAACTCGCGCGACGCGCTTCGCCGCGTGGAAAATATGGTGAGCATGGCCGGCTTGAATTATCCCGTTCGCGTGATTCGCGAGCAGATGGCTTCCGCCCTGCACCTGGTGATCCACTTGTGTCGGGTGACGGGCGGCCAACGGAAAGTCATGGCGGTTTCGGAGGTCACCGGCATGGAAGGCGAAGCCGTGTGCCTGCAGGACATTTTCCGTCTCCGCCAGACGGGAATAGACGGGGAAGGCCATGCGCGCGTGCATTTCGAAGCTTGTGGCGTCAGGCCGCAAATCCTGGACCGCCTCATCGAAGAGGGCGCGGACCTGCCGGCTGATTTGTTCCGCCGCCGGGTTCTGTCAGGCGGGAATGGAGCAGCCAAATGAATTTCATCGATCGACTCGCACAGTTTGGCGACCCGCGGGAAGTGGTGGCGAGGGTTTCAGCGTTTCTCTTCGTTTTCCTGCTTTGGTGCGCGCTCGTCTGGACCTGGTGGCTGCGCAGTGCAACGCGGGCGCGGCGCGTCAGCGACCGGCTGGGATTGCCCGATCCGGAAGCGGGGCCGGCACGCGAGTTGCGCCTGTGGAGTCAGGGTAGCGAGCTAACCACTCTGGTTCATGACCCCGACCGCGCCCAGAGTCTTCGCAAGCGCCTCGAGCGATGGAGGCAACAGGCGCGCGTTTCTACGCCGTTGGCCACGTTGATTCTAGGCGCGATCGGCGTCAGCGCCGGCGCGTTCTTCGTGGCCTATGTTCTGACCCAAAGTCTTCTCGCCGGGGCGGGGGCTGTCGCCGTTGCGATGATCTTCCTCAAGACCTACGCCAATCAGAAAGCCCAACGGGGTATTAATTTGTTTGAGACCCAGTTTGTCGACGCCCTGGACCTGGCCGCCCGCTCGCTTCGGGCCGGGCATCCGCTCACCGGGGCGTTCCAACTTGCCGGGGAGGAGATTCCGGCGCCCGTGGGCACCATCTTCAAGGAGGTTTGTCAGCAGCAGGATTTGGGCCTCGCACTCGACGAATCGTTGCGCAGGGCCGCCCAAGTCCGTACCAGTCCCGATCTGAAGCTGTTCGCAACGTCGGTGATCATCCAGTTGGAAAGCGGCGGGAATCTGGCCGACATGATGGACCGGCTCGCGGCCGTCATCCGCGACCGGCTCCGCCTTAGCCGGCACGCCCGCGTCCTTACGGCGCAAACGCAACTAAGCAAGCGCATCCTGCTCGCCCTGCCTTTTGTTCTGTTCTTGCTCAACAGCCTCTTGAAACCGGGCTACATGGAGCCTTTGTATACGACGTCCGCGGGTCGATTCTTGATCGCCGCCGGAGTGATTAGTTTGCTTTTGGGCGCGTGGGTGATGAACCGCATGGTGGCCTTGAAGTACTGAGCGGAGCTGCGGGTGTCCGCCCGCGCCGGAAATTAACATGGAGTTCGCAGATACTGCAGAGTGTGGCTATGGGCGTTTATGAAATCTTGATTCCGCTGCTTGCGTTGGTTGCCGTGACGGCGACGGGTGGGGCGTTGTTGGCCCGCCGCGCCCGAACAGCCGCGGCCATGCGCGTCCGGATCGCCGATTCCGGGGAGCAAGTTGTTGCCTCGAGCGCTTTGCCGGCTCGGGGGATGGCCCGCTCCATCGAGCGGGCCGCGACAGCCGTGTCGTTCGGCAGCCCGTCCGCGAAACTTCGTGAACAACTGGCTCGCGCCGGCTACTACGCCGCCAACGCCGGTTCGGTGTTTCTGGGCTTAAAGACGCTGATTTTTCTCACCTCCGCTGCCGGGCTGACGGCAATCGTGCTTCCCATGGGCTTTGCCCCGGCGCCGACCATGACCATGGTGTTTTGCGCCGCCGCGTTGTCGTCCTTCATTCCCAACATTGTGGTCAGGGCGAGGAGAGCATCCCGTGCGAACAACATGAGGCAGCACTTACCCGACGCCCTGGATTTGCTGGAAATCTGCGTCTCCTCCGGCTTGGGGTTGGACGCCGCATGGAACTCTGTTTCCGACGAGGTGCGCGGCGTCAGCACCGCCTTGGCCGATGAGATGGCCCTGACCAGTCTGCAACTGCGTCTGGGCGGGTCGCGCTCGGTCGCCATGCGCAACATGGCCGAGCGCACCGGCGTGGACGAGGTCGCGTCGCTGGTGGCCGCGCTGGTGCAATCCGAGCGCTTCGGGACCAGCATCAGCGATGCGCTGCGTGTGTTCGCCGGCAGCATGCGCGAGAGGCGCAGCATGAACGCGGCCGAGGCCGCGGAGAAAACGGCAGTCAAGCTGTTGTTTCCGATGGTTATGTTCATCTTCCCGGCTGTGTTTGTGGTGACCGTCGGCCCGGCGGCGGTTCAGATTTACAAGATGATCAGCGGGCAGTTGTAGGGTGGAAGCGGCGATAGGAGAATGGCGATGGCAAATCGACCTTTGTTTTGCAAGGCAGTGCCCTTGGTTCGGCGAAGGAGGGGGTTAGCCATGTCTTCGCGAGGGCCGATCGCCCGTCGTGGAGCAATCGCCGTGTGGGTCGCCATTGTGGGAGTCGTATTAATCGGGTTCGTCGGGCTGGCCATGGACGCGGGAGTCGTGCTTTTGGCCGGCAGCCAGTTGCAAATCGCCGCGGACGCAGGCGCCCTGGCAGCCGCTCGTTTGGTTCGGGAGGATGTTTTGGCCGCGCGGCAGGCGGCCTACGACATCGCGTATGAAAACAAGGCGATGTTGTTTGCGACCAAAGCGCCCGGCCCAATCCGCCTCGACATAGACGCTGACAACATGGCCCCCGGCGACGTTGTCATCGGCCATTATTTCCGTTTCGCCGACGAATTCCATGATTGCTGCCCCGAACCATGCCTTTGCCCAACGCTCGAATCTCCAAATGCCGTCCGAGTCCGCGCCCGGCGCACCAGCACCTCGCTTGACAATCACGTGCCGCTGGTATTTGGGGCCGTGCCGCTGTTCAACGTCGAGGGCATCGACGTCACGCGGAGTGCTACCGCCATGATCGGCGGCGGCACCGGCCCCGGGATGCTTGTGCTCGATCCCGACGGCGAATGTGCCCTCGACATCCGCGGGCACGTCGTCATCGATCTAGAATCCGCGCCCGGCTACGACGGCGATACGGCCATCCAGGTCAACTCGGATGATCCGTGTGCATTCTGCGGCAATGGGAGTTTCGAGATACACGCTCCGAATACCAACATCGTAGGCATGGACCCC
>Ga0137320_1000198_pt1 | contig 10248 bp, 12 predicted proteins | sample EasRivERMZT366_2_FD_104754 | JGI IMG/M metagenome (GOLD analysis project Ga0137320, IMG submission 104754) | Soil microbial communities from meander-bound floodplain in the East River, Colorado, USA - East River MetaG ERMZT366_2 | ecosystem: Environmental > Terrestrial > Soil > Floodplain ...
TGCCTGGTCCCGCACCTGGGGGGCTGGGGTAGGTAGAAGTGCGTAGTTGTTAGTACTGATACGGAATAACCCCTATAGCCGGCGGGCCTGCGCAGCGCATTGCGCGTGCCGGCAAGATCTTGGCCGTCGCCGTCTTAAAAATGTGTTGACGAATCGACGTCGTCTTGCTAATGTGTCGCCAGCGATCGCCCACAACACAGGAGCACCACAATGACACGACGACGGATGACGCGCCCCTTGAGCGTGCGGCTCAGCGAGGCGGCCAACGAACAACTTAACCAGCTTGCCCAGGAGCTGAGCCTAAACCGCACCGAAACAATCATGACGGCGATCGACCTGCTGTACCAGGCACGCAAGCCGATCTCGCAGCGGCGAGTCGGCGAGCTGCGGAGAATGAAAGTGCAGGAGGGATCCTCGTGAAGCACTTCTTCGTGACGGCGACACTAAACAGCGACTTCCTCCGCCAGATGAAGGCGCCGCCGGAAGCGCACTGCGTCGGGCACTACGACGAGGCGTGGTGCGCGTACGCCCTGGCCGGGGTTCTGACGGCCAACCCTGACGTGAGGACGATACAGGTAGTCGAGTATGAGGACGACGCCCCAAGAGGCATGCCTAAACATTGGGAGAATCCCACGATCCCGGCCGACTACTGGAAGACGCGCGAGGGAGAGTGGGAAGCCACGGAAGCACATGAGGGCTGCGCGTTCAGGGCCGTCGAAACGCCCCGCGCGGTCTGGCACTGGGCTGCGGACGTCATCCGCGTGAGGAACCACGAATGGCTCGTCAAAAGTCTCGTCGCATTCGGCGTACCCGTAATTATCCCTGCGTCCGTTGCCGACATTGCGGAAGGTCCTGCGCCGCTCGGCCCTCCAAAGGAATTCCCGTCCGCTTGCACGTCGCCAGCGGAGTCGCCATCTGCGTCGAATGTTTCGACGCCTACGTAAGGAGAGTGACCGGTGCTCGCTGAAAAACTGGAAGCGTTAGAGGACACGCTGGCAACCTGGCGATCACGTTTACACGACGCCATCAGGGAATTGGAGAAGGCCGCAGTTCTCACGCCAGCAGACGCCAAGGAATTCCGCAGTGACGCGGACGTGACGGCAACCTTGATGGGTGATTGCCTTCGCGACCTAACCACCCGTTATCGGAGGTATCCCGATGGAAAACCAGCAACAGAAACAGGCGCCGCCGGCGGCCCGGGAGACGACGACGCCGAGCCACGAGGCGACGCCGATCCTCGATGAGCTGATCGGCAAGGCAAGCGAGGTGCATGACGGCTTGCTCGTGACGTGGGACAAGACGGCGGCTCACTCGCGCACGTCGATTGCCAAGGATCGGCCTGACCGCCGCCCCTTGATCACGGCGGCGCTCGAAAAGGCCGACAGCACGTTCCAGGAATTCAAGGGCGAATTCCTGGACGTCGTCGATTACTTCGCGCACATCACGGATCGGCCGGCCGACGAGAACGGCGAGATTACGCCGGCGTGGCGTATCGTGTTCTTTTTGGCCGACGGGACGACGGTCAGTACCTGGAGCTGGCCGACGGTCAAGACGTGGGCGTACATCGCCGAGGACGCGGGCCCAGGCCCCTACGATCCGCCGATCCGAATTCGCCCACGCTTGAACGGCGTGCCCGGCCGCAAGTATTACACGATCCGTGAAATCTACGTCGGCGACAAGACGGCGCCGAAGCAGGAGGCGAGCAAGGAGGCGAAAAGCAAGGGAGTGTAATCACATGTCCCCGCCAACTTCCCCTGGCCCGACTGGCGCGGTCCCCCCCTGGCCTCAGCGAGGGGTTCGCTGGGCGCCAGGCCCATGGATCAATACACCGGCCGGTTATGCCAGGGCGTTGGCGGGGCGTGGTTTCGATCGCGCGGAAATCGAGCAAATCCTGTTGCGATCCTCACGCCGGGTCCGGCCCCAGGAGGCGGCCAGGTTCGCCGCGTTCGCCGAACGCTGGGGGGCCAGGATCGCGGCGGACATGGCCGTCAGTCTCGACAGGCGGCCACCGCGGAGCTGGTTGATGCGGAACCCTCACATCGACGACTCCTATCGCTATCACGTCGATTTCGATTTTGGTGAAGATTCGTTCGGCAATTCCATCATTCGCAGCATAATCATCGACTCACCCAACCAACTGACCTACCGCGAGATTTTCGCCGAAGCGATGGACGTCTTTTTGCAATCTCGCCAGGCGTCGCCAGGCCTGCGCGATCTAAATCCACACGACGCCCAGAACATCCAATTCATCCACGGCGAACGCCGTTCGGGGTAAGCGATGTTGCCGATGGCCGACGACAGGACGACGCACTGGCTCAAGCACAATCACGGGACGCGCACGCCAAACAATTTGATGATCGTTGAATGTGTGCCGCAAACTTGCCCGCATCCCGACGCGCAAGACAAGACAATCAATCGACTCGATTTCGGCGTTGCGCAAACGCTGCGCCTGGACACCACAGACGGCGGCCGCGTCAAGCAGCTCGTGTTCAACCACAAGGATCAATTCTGGCCGTTCCTATTCGACCGGATTCGCGCGAACACGTCGCTATGGCTGGCGGGCGTGGAGATCGCCCAGGCGTTCACCTGGCTGCAAGGCTGGCAACTAATCGAAAGCAGGGTATTCGAGCTCCAACCGCAGCGCAACGATACTCGCTCCAAAAACAAGGACGTGCAGGCGGACCTGCGCGACGCCGGCGGTTGGATTGTGGACGGCGAGCGCGTAACGGTTCTCTTGCTTTACGCAAAAGGCGCCATCGTGCACGTCGTTGATTTGAGAAACTACGGATGCGCGTCGGTCGAAGAGATGGCCGAAGCCGTCGGAGTCAAGTTGCGTCAGCAACCTGAGGATCGATCCGATTTTGCCGAATGGAAATGGTTCATGCAGCGGCGCGTCCTCGCACAACGAAAGTACCTGGAGGAGCTGATACGCTTCTGGCGTGAGAACGATTTGGGCAACTGGCGGCACACGATTGGATCGCTGGCGATGGGCGCGTATCGACATAAATTCATGGACCACCGAATCCTGATCCACGATTGTGAGGACGTGCTGCATTTGGAGCGCGAGGCGCTGGCCGGCGGCGAATTTCGCAACTGGTTTTGCGGCCGCACGAGTCCCTCGATACCCGTCCAAGACGGCGTCAAAAGGCGGAAGCCGGAGTATCACCAGTGGCGGCAAGGCCGGGTATATCAGTACGACTGCAACGCATGTTACGCGTCCGTGATGCGCGACAATCTCTATCCGCGTCAGTTCACGGGCGCGTGGAAGGCGCCAGCCGATTTCGACGACTACGCTTCGTGGGCAAAGCAGCACTACTGCATCGCGCGCGTGGAGCTGGAAACCGTCGACGAACCCTATCATTGCGAGGTGCGGGGCGAACGCTATTGGGCTGTCGGCCGCTTCATCACGACGCTGGCGGGGCCGGAGCTGGCCCGGGCCGTGCGCGACGGGCACGTGCGGCGCTTCCACGCGCTCGCGGCGTATTACCAGGAATCGATCTTTGAAGGCTACGTTGATTTTTGCAATTCGATGCGCCTGTCGGCGAAGGCGATTCGGCGCGCCGGCTGGCGTGCCTTTGCCAAGCTTCTCCCCAATGCGCTCGCGGGCAAGTTCGCCCAAAAATCTCCATTGTGGGACTTCACGAACATACGCGATGATCCTGAGAGCTATGGCATTTACCCAAGAAAATCGCTGCGCGATGATCGCATACACATTTACCGCTCCATCGCTGGCTACGTGCAGGAGCGCGTCGCCTTGCAGGAGGCCAACGAAAGCGTGCCAGTCCTGACGGCGGCGGTGTGCTGCTATGCGCGCGAGAAAATGCGTGAGATTTACCGCGCCGTGCCAAGAGCGGATCGCATCTACGTCGCCAACGATGCTATCTATGTACTCGAGGGCGGCGTTGACGCGCTCAAGCCCTACCTTGAGCGCACGCCAGGCGAATTGGGGAAACTCAGGCTTGTGAAAGTTTGGAACGAGTGCGAATTTCGCGGCCCTCATGACTACACGCGCGACGGCGAGGATGTTATCGCTGGCGTGTCAGCAGACGCGGATAAATCCGCCTGGCCTGAGGTGACAATGACGCGCCAGCCGACGCTGCGCAAGATCCTTCTTCATCAGCCGCAAGGCTATTGCATCGTCGAGACGATCACGCTCAAAAGACCTGGCTGGCATCCGAAGGGGATTCTCAATCGCGACGGCTCGGTTGATCCGCCGCAGTGGATTGAGGGGGAATTGCATTTTGACCGTTCTCATCCGCTGGCGTATCCGCAGATCCCGCCCGACACGCGCATATGACGCGGTCGGCAACCTGCACGCACGCGCACGCCAGGCCAAGCTGCGAGAGCTTCATGGTCAGGATGGCGGGTAGCGATTTGAGGCGCCGGCGTTTACGCGGGCGGGACGGGTTCCGTTGCCGGTCCCCACTGGGTTTCTTCTCTTGCGGCGTCGCTGGCGGCGGCCCGTTCGCGTCGGGCGCGCTGGTACTTTCTCCGCTCGATCCAGGCTTCGCGGAGATAATTTTTCCGGACGGCGTCATCGTAGCCGCGCCGTTGCAATTCTCGGTCGTATTCGTTTTCATCAAGAATCCCTCGAATGAACCACTTGCGCAGAGTCGCCGGCGACGCCTGGCGGTTCATGCGCCGGATCACCTCATTGCGGCGCTGGGCGAGTGCGGCGGCCTGGCGGAGCTGGGCTTGCTCGCGCCGCGCGTGATCCTTGGCAAGACGTTCGGCGGCGCGGTCCTGCTCGATGTCCAAGTCGCGCTGGAGCTGCGTCAACAGGTAATCGATTTCAGGAAACTTCCAGCCCAGATTTTGCAGGTACGTCGTCGCGGCGTCTAAGGGCATGATCCCCTGGACGACAAGGCGGCGGACGCGCTCCGTGGACAGCAGCGCGCGGCCGCCGGCCAGCTCCGAATCGAGCTGATTGCGAAATCGATTGATGAAGGCGTCTGAGTAGCCCGCCGCCGCCATGTCCGGCAACAAATCGTTGGCGTTGATTTGCCCATGCAGGTACTGGCGCCGCCAGGCCCGCAAAATCATTTGCGTCGATTTGATTTCGTCGGCCAGGTCCGCCGACGCCAGCATGCGATCTACTTCGGCGTAAGTCGCCCGCGCATCGGCGTTACGCAGCGCGTCCACTTGAGTCAGGCCATAGCTGCGAAACTCTCCACCCGACAGTGCATCGCTCAAGCGGTCCCGCGCCGCTGGAATCGTCAGGCGGCCGAGCTGGTAGAGCTTGACGATTTGCTCCGGCAACTTTTTGGCCGCCGGCGAATCAGGATTCTTCAGGCGCCGTTTCACCAGCCATTCCGTGCGCATCTTCGCATCGGCCGGCGAGTAGCCCAAGTCGAGAAAGAGCTGTTCCGCGGCGGCGCTCGTGATCGATCCCATTTGATGGTAGCGGTCGATGTCCACCAGGCGGGGCTTGCGGAACGCGATGGCGGCGAGCTGCCCGCGAAACGGTACGGGGTAATCGTTGGCCTTGAGGACGTTATTCAAGTCGTCAAGGGTGAAGGCGCGGACGTCTTCGAAGTCAGCGCCGAATCGCGCCATGCGTCCAGGCCGCAAGCGTTGATACATTTCATACGCTTGCGTCGCTGATGGCAAGCGCCAGTGTGCCCGCCAGTAGAGCTGAGACCAGGTCACTTCCGGATTGCCAGCGTGGATGCGACGATCTACGTTGGCCCTGCCGTCCTGTCCCAACTGACGCATGAAGTGCTTGAATTCGGGCGGCAATTCGGCGTCGTATTCGTAGCGCTGGACGATGAGAGGTTTCCACACATCGCGCAGCGCGAACGTGACCAGCGACGACGGCGACGGGTATTGATTGTTGTAGGCGAGCGTAGCGTAGTTCCGGTAGAGAGGATCCCACCATCCCAGTCGGCGCATCGCCAGGTCGCGACGTTCTTCGGTGATCAGTCCCTTGCCGAACAACTCCAGGATGTCGCCGACAGCCGGCATGCCGACGCGCAATTTGTGCGCGGCTTCCCACATCGGAAAATCAATCGGCCGCGCAGAAGGCGAACGCGCAGTCCCGTCGTCTCTGCCGACGACTTCGCGCGGCGGCAACGCCCCGTTCATGAGGCATCCGAAACGGCAATGGATGTCCGACAGCAGGCCCGAACGCCAGGCGGCGACGATCTCCGGCACAGACGGCAATTGATTGGGCCACATCCAGTTGGCGATCTGCCCTGTCTCACGCCACAACGGGTCCAAAACGCCCATCGATTGCGCCGCTTGAATCCCTCCAGCTACTGCTGCTGCGATCATTGTGACGATCCCCCTGACTCGCGAAACAGGCGCTGACGCCAGGCCGCGATCTGCGGCATGGTTGCACACGGCGGCACGACTTCGGGCGGATAGCCGGCAATGACCGCGATCTGCCTGGCCAGGGCGCACAAATCAAGGCCCGCCAGGGCGCCCAGGCCGGGAAAGATGAGCTGGCCTACCGCCTGACCTATTCCGGGCATTGGTATCGCCCCAGGCACGCCAGGCGTCGAAATGAGCTGTGAGGGGGGTTTAGACCCGTCCTCAGGCTCAAGAGGGCTCATTTCGCGATCCTGGACGGCCCGCGGACCATTTGCTGGCTCATCGCGAGGGGGATAATTCTCCGGCAACGGCTCATCGTGGAGAACCGTGTCGCGGATTGCCTCTTGCACCTGTTCTCGCGTATAGGTAGCGATTGGTTGCAATGGCGGGGCAATCGGCGCGTGGGGCAGGTCGAAATGGTCCCACACTCCGCCAACGAGTGTCGGCCCAAACGCCTCGCCCAGGACGTTCCAGGCCTCGCCCAGGTCAAGTATGACCGCCTCGCCTGGCTGCAAGCCGAATTGTTGCAGCAGCTCTTCCAGATTCGACACAGTGAGATTGACGGGCGTGTTCAGGAAGAGCGTCCCTCCCGGCGCGATCGCCTCGCCGTCCACTTGCACGAGTTGAATTTGTGCGCGGGCGAGCGGCGTCGGCTGGAGAGTGAACCACCATCCCAGGTCATGATCCTGGCGGAAGAATTCGGGCGGCATATCGCCCAGCCCGATCATGCTCTGTTGACTCGGCAGCGCGATGAAGAGGTTTTGCAACTGCTGCGTGGCGAGCGGCGAGGGGAAAGTCTGCCAATCACTTCCCATGGGCGCCGGCATCGATGGCGTTGCGGAGCTGCTCGGCCGGGCCGCCGCCGTCGCCGCCTGGCCGGCGCCGATCTGCGCCGGCTTGGGCGCTATTCCCTGAGTTTTCGTGCGCCCCGCGGCGCGATCGGCCGCGCGTCTTTGTTTCGCTTCCCAGGTCGCGACTTTACTTTCAATGGCCGTTACGGCGCCTTCGATGGCCGTGATCCTGGCCGACAAAATCCCCTCGATCCGCTCAAGGACGGCATCGACTGCCATCGTCGCGCCGGCCGTGCCTTGATTGACGCGGTCGTAGATTTTGCCGTACACATCGCGCAGCGCGGTGCCGATGCCGTTAAGCTGGTTGTCCACGCCTTGCTCGACGCGCTTCTTCATGTCGTGCGCGTTGCACACGATTTCGGCGCAACGCTTGGCCACGTCCCCCTTGAGCTGCTGCGGGTCCGCATGGGCAAAAAACGCGATGTCGTCCAGGTCGTTCACTTGGGTCGCCCCTTAGGGAAATACACCGACAGCAGTTTCTGGAACGCTTCTTTCGCTTTGGCGAGCGCCTTTTCGTGCTCGCTGCAATCGATGCCTACCTGGCACGCTTGCTTGAGCGTGCGCGGCATCTGTTCGATGTACTCCAGATTCTGCGTGATGAATTCGTAGTCTTCAGCGCTCAGGACCGGATCGGGTTGCTTTGCTCTGGCCATTCGTCGAAGCCCTCGATTACGGTGATGACGCAGGCCGCACTTGCTATCCCGAAAAGTTGCTCGCACACGAATTGCCCGCAATGGCAACTGCATAGCAAGGTCGCGACCTGGCCGTCGGTGATCTTCAATCCGGACGTGACCGTCACGTCCGATTTGTTGGACAAGAACACGTTTCCGCCGATAGCCGTGATGGTGAGTGAGCGGCGCTTGGGCGAAGCAGGGATGACGAGTGCCGAGCTCACGTTGCTGACTGCGGCTGTGAAAAATCCTGCTGGTTTGGGCTCTTTCATTGGATGTATACCTCCTCAATCACGAACGCGACGGTCGCAGCGCCGCCGGGAACTTGTTGCCAAGCGTAATGAATCAGCTCGCCGAAATCGTCATCGGTCAGCATGTACGGCAAACTGCCCGAAGGGAAAATCCAGCCAGTGGTAGTCGTCGCCGGGATTGGCGATAGTATTGGTGCAGCTCGAATCTGCCCGATGTCCGACATGACTCCGAAAGCGCGACGTTTCGGATTGGCTAGCAATAGCACGTCGCCCGCGTTGAATGACGTGATCAACGTGCATTCGATCTGCGTCAGGCCTCTTGCTCGCGCCGGGCGGTCCAATCGATTGATTGACGCGCGCAACATGTCGTTTTGCTCGCGCAAGGTTTCGAGCAAGCAGCACATCGCTTGCATGGACGTTGCGGGTATGATTCGCCCCCGTTCGTCCTTTGCGACGGCGGGCGTGATTGGAACGACAATGCCCTCTTCGCCGCTGGCGACGGCCTGGCCGTCGTCGACGTCGATGATAGGCATTTGGTCCATCAAGAAACGCCAGCTCTCCGGCGAGCTGGCTTTCACTGGTATGTGTGCGCGGCTCATGTCAGATTAACCCGCCCACGTTCACGCCCAGTGGCACGAGCTGCAAGTACAGCTCTTGCGCCGTGTCGGCCGCCGAACAAAAGATTTCAATCGACGGCGGCGCCGTGTTATTGAATTCGCCCCACACGCCGAGGCGTCGGCTCATCAAGCGCCAGTCTTGATACTGTGCTACCGTCGCGTGCCCAGGGCATCCTGGCCGCATGATCTGATTCGGGAACGCCAGCCGAGCTGCCAGCAGCGTTGTCCCGATGGCTTCCATTCCCACGACTGCGTAGCGGCCGTTCGGCAACCCTTGTTCAAGGGTGAAATTGCCGAGTGTCCACGCGCTCGCGACCGCCGTTATCGTCGCCGTCGCGCGGACCGTGATGCACTGGCCTGGCGGTATCGGCCGAATCCCAGGACTGACCCACAAAAAGCAGAATCCCGGATCGCCGCCGGCGTTCGTGCCCGTCGCCAGCGGCGCGACGTCCTCGAGCGCGGGAATCATCAGGGGTTGATCGGCGAACCATGCGACCTGGCCATTGCTACCGAACAGCGCTCCGACTGTGATTGGCCGGATGTAGGGTTGATTGATTTGCCGCAATGTGGGCGAATCGAGTTTGATCCTGGACAGCGTTGCGCAGTTGGCGTTCGCCGCCAGTAACTGCACGCGATCCTGGAACTGGTATCGATTGCTCGACACCGAACGGGACAGGACTGAATCGGCGACGGCCGCCAAAGCCACATCCGCCGTCGTGTTTACGGTCCCCGTGTAGGCTGCTACGTGATGCACGTGTTTTTCCTTATAGGGCGATTTTTGTAGGCGGTGAGGATTGGGCGATGAGGGTTTGCTATCCCGCTCCTGCGAGCTGGCCCTTGGCCGCAACCATGCCGTCTAGCCAGGCGTTCATGCGCGCCTTGCTGTCGTTCAGCGTTCGCTTCGGCATCGCGTTGATTTGCGCCTGGAGCTGCGTGTAGACCGGGATCGCGCGTTGCGCGTAGGCCTGCACTTTCCCTTGCGCCGCACGCACGCCGTCGGCTATGCGCGGGATGCCCTTTTGGATGTAGGCCTGGCGCCATTGCTCGACGGTCACCATGCCCGTGGCGTTCGCCCACTGATTCGAGTCAATCGCGGCGAGCCAGTTGGCTCGCATTTTGTCCACGGCCTGCACGGCCGCGGCCCCTGGAGCGTAGGTCAATCGCTGCGCTCCGGCGCGCATCTTCCCGTCCGCCTGGAGCATGGCGCCCATCCAGTTTTGCGCCCATTCGTTCGCGGTGAGCATTGGGGACTCCTGCAAATGGCGTTCGCTTGTGCGGGTACACAATCACCTCCGGTCCGCCCGGACGCAATCGCACGCGTGAACGCCTTTTTTATTTTATGAGACAGCGCAGCTGCCCGCTAGAGGTTTTCGCCTATAGGCTCGCTGGCTGGGCGAGCGGGGCGAAGTTGGGCGACTGTCCGGGTTGGGAGGGAGGTGTAAGCATTTTGCTTACTACGATGTTTTCCCTAAGCGGATGCCGCCTCAGAAAAAAAACAAACAAACTACGCACTTCTACCTACCCCAGCCCCCCAGGTGCGGGACCA
>Ga0137320_1000199_pt1 | contig 10240 bp, 10 predicted proteins | sample EasRivERMZT366_2_FD_104754 | JGI IMG/M metagenome (GOLD analysis project Ga0137320, IMG submission 104754) | Soil microbial communities from meander-bound floodplain in the East River, Colorado, USA - East River MetaG ERMZT366_2 | ecosystem: Environmental > Terrestrial > Soil > Floodplain ...
AATATATGTTAAAGTGTTTTTAATTGCAGAGGCAGGAAAAAATTTCATAGACACCCAAGAAGAGCAAAGCGTTCAAACCTACCTTGAGAATGCAAAACGTTTAGTATTGGCTGCAAAGGCAGCTGGAGCAGATGCGATTAAATTTCAGACACATGTGTTCGAAGATGAGCAAAATAAAAGAAGCAAAAGCCGCTACGACTGGATTTTGCGAAATGAGCAAGCAACGCCATATAACGAATTTTGGAAACCTCTTAAAGAGTATTGCGATGCAATGGGTATTGAGTTTATGACAACGCCAATGAGCACATTGGCCGCAAAAAAAGTGAATGACTTAGTGAAAAGATGGAAGGTGGGTTCTGCCGATATTGTTGATATGGAACTTCTCCAATATATTAAGAATACCGGCAAGCCCGTCATCATAAGTGTGGGAATGAGCACCGCAGAACAGATCCAGAAAGCGGTGGAGTTTTTGGGTAGCCAAATAGAAATTCTGAACTACTGCGTGTCAATATATCCCTGTCCGGTTTACGCGGTCAATCTTTCTATGATACAAAGATTAAAGGAATATCAAAAGCCAGTGGGTTGGTCAGACCATACGTTAAGTGTGGAGATACCAGCTCTTGCCGTAAAAATGGGAGCTATTGGCATTGAAAAACATCTTACTCTTAATCGTAACGCATTTGGGCCGGATCACAAGGTTTCTCTCTTGCCAGATGAATTCAAACGCATGGTCGAGCTGGTACGGTTGGCTGAACAAGAGACCGATGAAATACCTGGGAAAGAATTATGGAATAATTTTCGCATATGAAACGGATCATCTTTTTTTCAAGCAACAGAGTGCACCTTGCCCGTCAGCAGATTCTGTTGGGAGAATTAAAAAAACATTTTCAGGTTGATATAGTGGAGCACGAAAGCAAATACAAAGATATTTTAGATATCGCTGCTGACTACATGAGAAATTTTAAGAAGGCGATCAAAAAAGGGGCGGATTTGGCCTTGATAAGGGGAGACAGGTATGAAATGTTAATTCCTGCCCAACTGTGCGCTTACCGCAGAATACCGATTGCCCACATTGAAGGCGGAGATATCTCTGGGAATGTTATTGATTCAAAGATTCGGCATGCCATTACAATGCTTTCAGATCTGCATTTTGCCACTAATGAAGAAGCGCAGAGGCGTATAATCCAAATGGGAATTTCGCCCACCAGGGTATTTAACTTCGGCAGTTTGGATGTTGAGTTTGCAAAGTTAATTAAAGTAAAACAGTATACTGGTAGGCCGTATATTGTTGTTGTGCATCACCCGATCAGGGGTGAGGACGTGAAAGAAATAGAAAATGGACTGAAATTCTATCAGGGCAAAGTCGTAAAAATTAAAAGCAATAAAGATGAGGGAAAGCAGTATGGGTCAGAGGAATACTCGCCAGAAGCATACATTCGCCTTATTGCTAATGCCGCTTGCTTAGTTGGCAATTCGTCCTCTTTCTTAAAAGAGGCAAGCATATTTGGCACTCCAGTGGTAAACCTTGGAAGGCGCCAGCAGAACCGCTTAAAACCCCATAATGTTTTGGATGTTCTTGAAGTTGAGGCAGGCAAAATTGAGAATGCTGTAAAGTATCAGTTAAAGCACATAAGATATGCGCCTGACGAGCTTTACTGGCAACCGAATACAAGTAAGAAAATTACAGAGAAAATATGCGAGTTTGCGCAATAATACCGGCTCGTATAGGGTCAAAGTCCTTGCCTAAAAAAAACATACGGCTGATTGCCAGAAAGCCTCTTTTGCGCTGGACGGTAGAAGCGACATTGCAGTCAAAACGATTGGACGATATAGTGCTTTCCACAGATAGTGAAGAAATTGCTCGTGTATGCCCGGAGATTTTTTGGTTAAAAAGGCCAAGCGAATTTGCAAAAGACGAAAGTCCTATGATTGATGTCGTTATGCACGCAGTGCGAGAATTGAAGAAGAATGCCGATGCCTACATCCTGCTCCAACCCACAGCTCCCCTCCGCATGGCAAAGCACATCGATGAGGCCGTGAAATTATTGGAAAAAAGGCCGGACGCCACGTCCGTTGTCAGCGTATGTAAAGTGCCAATAAAATATAATCCAGAATGGCTTTTTACCGAACAAAATGGCTATTTGAAGGTTTGTAACAATAAGTCCCTTAAGGATCGCATCAGGCGTAGGCAGGATTTTCCGCCTGCTTATCAGACCAACGGAGCCATATATCTCTTTAGAGCAGAATGCTTGAAAGAGAGCCCTCCTAATCTGTACGGAGACAAGCCGATTCCCTATATAATGGAAGATTTCTTCGGAGTTTCTATAGATACTCCCGAGGATTTTTTAGAGTGCGAACGCCGCTTAAACTCCTTAGAAAAAAAATGAAAAAAGCGATTATTAAACAAACGAGACGAATATGGATGTCAATCGTCAATTTGAGAACTTTCTACCCAATCATTGCCTTTCAGATACTGTACTTTGTATCAAATATTCTTATTTACCCGGTAGCAAAGTTAACGATTGGGCCAGCAGCTTACGAAAGAATAATAGCAAAGTACGGAAAAAAATTGATACCCGAGAAGATAATTGTTCAGCTCCCCTCCTCAAAAAACAAAATAGAAATCCGCAAAGACGATTGGGTAATCCTCGGTGAGCTTTATGAAGATAAGGTATATCCAGAAGAACTTTTAAAAGAAGGAATGATGGTGGTAGATGTTGGAGGGCACATAGGGATTTATTCATTAATGGCTTTTGAGAAAGTGGGGGAAAGGGGTAAGGTAATTGTCGCCGAGCCAGAAGGAAGTAATTTTACACAACTCCAGAAAAACATTGCAATGAATAAGATTTTCAACATTTTTCCTTTTCAAGTTGCTCTATCCAACTATTGCGGGACAGGAAAATTATATTTGCACTCAAGAATGGCTAAGCACACTTTATTAGCTCTGGAAAAGGGCAATACAACAGAAGAGGTGCAGGTATTAACATTAGATGCTTTATTGCGGCAGGCAAAAATTACGAAGGTTGATCTGGTAAAGATAGATGCCGAAGGAGCTGAATTGGAAATTTTAAAGGGGGGAGAAAAAACAATTCAAGATAATCCACAGATAAAATTTATTATTGCTGCCTACCATTATCCAGATGAGGAAAGAAAGGTAGTTGAATTTTTAGAAGAGAAAAATATGAAAACAAAAATACTCAAAGATTATGATGGAAAAAGCGTTGTCGTTACGGTTTGAAGCAATTGATACTCTAGCTCCGACGTACCAAAAAGAACAAGAGTAAAAAAGTGAGAACATTGGCAATGAGAGCAGCCCATATTGCTCCCCATATTCCGTAGAATGGTAGCAAAAAGAGAGGAAGAATAATTCTTAACGTATAGGATGTTGATGTGAATAGATAAAGAGCTTTAATTTTCATCAGAGAGGTGAAAAATGCCTGGAGCAGAATTTGGGGAACTAAGAATACAATTGATAGGGAAAACACTTGAGAATAGGGCAGGGAGTCCAAGTATTGAGGAAAGACGAGGTTATAAAAAATCGGCGAGAAAACTATGTAAACAGTGGCAAAAACTGAAGATATGAATAAAAGTGCGAATGTTTTTCTTAGAACGCTTCTTTTCAGTTCTACAGAATGGACGGTACGGCTGAACCTTGGGAGTGCCAAGGAGGCGATAATTTTAGAAAAACTTATAATTTGTTGAGGGCCAATAATGGCAAAGTAATATACCGCTACTGAAACAGCTCCTAAAAAATACCAAATGAGAACTTGATCTAGATTTTTGGTCACTACACCCAATGTCGACATTAGACTTAGGTGTTTTCCGTAGGGAATTATTTGAGGGTCTTGCTTGCTGTTTAAGGATGCTTGCCTGAGAGTCAACTTTAAGGCGATAAAGTGTAGCACAGTGAAAGACCCAAAGTAAGTTAAAAATAGGAAAAATATGTTGTCGGTCAAGAATAATGTCGTAGCAAGGGCAGCAACCGACAGTATCTGAATGGAGGCGCTGAAAATGGTAAAATATTTAAAGAGTTTTTTGCCGATCCATATTGCACGATAAATCTTAAAGGCCTCGAATGGAGAAATAAATATGGCAACGATAAGAAAGGCCATAGTTAAGGTGATGTTGCCGTTTATGAAGTAGTATCCTGCTACTCCTACACTCGCTATTCCTCCGAGAAATCCCCAGCGCAAGCGGGTCTTTATGGCGGTGTTAATGGATCCTTCCGAACCTTTGGCAATGGAAAGGATAAGAGCTTCGTTCATTCCAATAAGTGTGGGAATGGATAGAATTGTTGCCAGAGAAAGAACATACCGATATATGCCGTAGGTTTCTTTTGGGAGCAGATTTGCGAACGCTATTGCAAGTAAAAAGCCCGTGACAGAAAAAATCATTTGTTCCAGGCCCAACCAAAATCCGCCCTTTGCCATATACACCATATCGGTTCGTGTATATTTTTGGGACCATCGAAGGAGGTTATAAGCTTTTTGTTTAAAATTCATAGTAATAGTCGTTGAAACAATCAGTATTTTGAAATAAAATAAAATGTATAAAACCTAATCGTATCATAACATAAAAACCAAAGATTTATGATGACACCAAAGAATTTTGATTTATATAAATTTAAGATTACGCCAAACAAGATTAACTCTTGGTTGGCCGAGCGCTACTTAAAAGGTGCGGGTCTTATGCAATTTCTGCAAAGCGGCAATAAAGGACAATGGGGGCCGGCTTATCGCGATTTAGCGCGATTGCACCAAATAGTGGTCAAAAGAAATTCTTGCAACATCCTTGAATTTGGGGTGGGTTGGTCTACTATAGTTTTAGCTGATGCTTTACGTTTAAATGAACAGAGACGGAATTCATTGAAGCAAAAATCCCATGTCTACCGACAGGCAGGAAACATAGGAAACGCCACTCATTCATTTCAAGTGTTTTCCGTTGATTCATCTTCGAAATGGATTGAAGCTTGCAAGGAAACAATTCCTCCTCATCTGGAAAAATACATTCAGCTCGTGTATTCTCCGTCAGAAGCAGGCTTATTTAATGGCCGTGCCTGCCATTTTCATAAATTGCTTCCTGACATTGTCCCTGATTTTATTTACCTTGACGGCCCTAACCCAAAAGATGTTCAGGGAAACGTGCATGGTATGACCTGGCAGAATACAGATAGGCCAGTGATGGCTGGCGATATTCTTTTAATGGAGCCGATTCTTCACCGAGGAACCCTTGTGCTCATTGACGGACGTAATAATAATGCAGACTTTCTGGCAAATAATTTACAAAGAAGTTGGACTATTAGGCATCATAAGCTGGATAACTTTACCACTATGGAATTAAGGCGCAGTTGGAGACAGGTGCTTCGGGAAAAATATTTATAGGACATTTTCACACTTAACTAAATAGCATGAAAACTTCAATTGTTACTACTACAATTCATAAACCCGTTCTTCTTAAAGATTATTGCCAAAACGCCAGAGATTTTGGCCACAAGGATGTAAACTTTATTGTTATTGGCGACAAAAAAACGCCCTCGGAAGTGGCTTTGTTTTGCAGGGAGCTTCAAAAAACATACGGCTATGAAGTTTTTTACTACGGCATCCAAGAACAGCTTGAATTGTTAAAGGATTTCCCCGCTCTTTTGGAATACCTTCCCTTTAATTCAATTCAACGAAGAAACATAGGATTATTGCAGGCATATCGCTTGGGATCTGAAGTAATCATTACCATTGACGACGACAACTTTTTAATAGAAGGTCAGGATTTTATTGGGTCTCATAGTATTATCATGGAAGAAAAGGAATTTGATTGCATTAGTTCTTCTTCGGGCTGGTTTAATGTGTGCGAGATGCTCAAAGACGAAAACGATCTTCCCTTTTATCATCGGGGGTTTCCCTTGGGGAAACGTTGGTTACAAAGCCAGATACGCAGGGAAAAGCGGAGGGGGAAGATTGTCGTTAACGCGGGGCTTTGGCTGGACGATCCCGACATTGACGCTTTGACCAGGATTAATCTGCCAATTAAAGCAAAGCAAATGTCTCAAGAATACGGCAAGGGGATTGCTTTGGGGAGTGACACTTGGTCTCCTTTTAATTCTCAAAATACGGCTCTTCGCAGAGAAGTAATTCCCGCTTACTTTTTAAGCCCCGTTATTGGGAGGTATGACGACATCTGGGCAAGCTATATTGTAAAGAGAATTGCCAATCAATTGGGCCACTATATTCATTTTGGCCTTCCATTAGTGAGACAGCAGAGGAACCCCCATAACCTTTGGAAGGATTTCGATCAAGAACGGCTTGGCATGGAAACAACCGATATGTTTGTGGAAACGTTGAATAACTTAAAATTAACCGGCAAGAATTACCAAGAGTGCTTTGCAGAGATCTGGGAGGGGTTACGTCAGAATTCGTTCTCTCCAGGTAATTTTGTGGAGGGCTTAGAAGTTTGGAGTGATACGTTTAAAAAATTATGAAAATCAAAAATATCCTTATTGTTCCCACGACAATGCTGGCACCGTCTACAGAATTCTTTTTGAAGCGTCTTGCGAGAGTAGTAAAATACGGAATCGGATCTCTTTTTCCTCTTCCCTATCATGGCGAATTACAGATGCACGGCGACATTCCCAGGGTCTTAGGGAAAGAACACACCTTCATTATAGGAAAGTACCATCAGTCGCTTTTTTCCAAGGATATTTCAGAGCAGTGCGCCTACCCTTCTTGCTATGGAATTCCCGAAGGCACGAGTATTGGTAAACGAGATATTAACGTTGTAATTGGGCGAGTAGATGTGGTACTCGTTTCGGCCCAAGCTGCCAGAGAACTCATTGAACTTGTAGTAAAGCAAGCACGGGCAAAAAAAATTCCCATTGCCATGATTGACTTTGCAGACCACGAGGCGCTCTACGGATTAAATGACCAAGAAAAAAGAAAACGCATGTTCCGCGGATTTATCCCAGGAAATCACTTTGATTTATATTTTAAAAAGGATTTGTATTTGGGGTATAAAACAGATACTCTTCTTCCCTTAGCTCCGGTTCCGGTAAGGCCGGAATCTTACAATATACCCGTCATAAAAAAAGACACGTCCATTTTTTTCAGCGGCAGATTGAGAGCCGACCTCTGCCAGGCAGACAGAATGGAAACAACAGATCTCGTAAGAAAGAACTTTTCAGATGCGCTTATTGTTGATTTTGAATCGCAAAAGAGCTTTATGACCACAAAAGAGTATTGGCACAACCTTTCCCGTTCGCATCTGGCGCTTTCTCCTTCTGGAAGAGTTTGGGATTCGTTCCGCCACTGTGAAGTGGGGTTGGCTGCTGGAACGTGTCTTATCGCGCCCAAACCTTACGTGGAAACTGTTGGGCCATATCTGGTGGATGGGCACAATGCAATTTTGTACGATACTCAACTTAGCAATGATGGAAAACACCATATCGTAAATCAAGGAGAGCTCGTAGAAAAAATTCGCTATTATCTAGATCATCAAGAGGAGCGGGAGGCCATGGCTAAGCGCTGGCAGAGCGATGTGTTGCAAGGCCACACCATTTTCAGCCGGTCCAAATATATCGTAGAAAGCATGGAAAAAGCGTTTTCATAATCATTATTTAGCGCTAGACCTGTTGGAAATCTAATGAAAAGCCAAGATAAAATTTTTCAGAATCTATGTCCTTGTGGTTGTTTTAATTCGTTTAAAAATCAGGATGTAGACTTTATTAAGGAATATGATCATTGGTTTCTTATTTTAAACCATGAACAAGGATTTTTAGGAAGATGCATTCTTATTCTCAAGAACCACAAAATCGATGAAATAGAAGTAACCGACGAAGAAGCTTTAGAGAAACATACTATTTATTGCCTTTGGCGAAATGCAATCAAAAAAGCCTTTAGCCCAGATAAAATCAACCAAGCCCAGTTAGGGAATGAAGAGCACGTTCATAAAGGACATTTACATTGGCATTTCGTGCCAAGATACAGAAGACCCATACATTTTACTGGGATGGAATTTCAAAGCGATACCCCAGAGACCCAAAAAGTCATCTGGACTGCGATACACAAAAGGATGATTTATCCAACAGAATTACGAGAAAAAATAAAGGAAGAGTTATTAAAGTATCTGTAAACAAAAGCACTTTTACATCTAAAACCCAAAGGAGGCTACAGTGGCTAATCAGAAGCTTGAGATTGTTGTTTTGTGTGGTGGTGCTGGAATCAGGGCAGGTGGACTCACGCTCAAGCGACAGAAGTGTATGCTTGAAGTGGAGGGCAAGCCAATCTTGGAATATGTCTTTGAAACAATCATTGAAGCTTTCGGCAAGGCGAAAGTGGTTTTGGCTCTTGGGCACAGTGGTCAAGATGTCCGCAAATACTTTGGAGAACGCTACAAAACCCTGCAACTGAAATATACCAAAAAGTCAGTGGCAGGCACTCGTCTGGCATTGCTCATCTCAGAGGGTTTCGTCAAGGGAAAGCAATTTCTCTTGATGGACGGAGACATCATCGTCAAGCCCGAGGCATTGGCAAAACTGGCAGAATTGAAAGAATCTGACTTGCTGGGCAGGATGCTCGTTTCAGCAAAACACGAAAAAGCGCCGACCCACGGATTGGTAATCGTAAAAAATCATCGTGTGGTAAAAATCGTATTTCCTTCCCCAAAATCCATCCCTAGGGTGAACGCCTTTAGGTTTATGGATGTGGGATTCTATTCCAGGGATCTGTTTGAACGTGCCAAAAGTTACGATGCGTCAACCATCACTGATGTCCTTAGCAATAGCGTTAGGGACGGAAACCGTGTGGAAGGAGTAGTTTACAAGGCTGACTGGTTCCACTTCGTAACGCCAAAGGATTTGGAAGTGTCCATTAGGTTTTAAGAACATCCATGGAGATTCCTCTGCAAGAGTCCAGCTCTACTGGATAACTTTTTTCTGGAAAACTGGGCGGATATCGCTGTCTCCGTGTAACGTTTTTTTGCGCATAGGCTCGGTTGATTATCAGATGGGCCTTTTTTCTTACGAAAAAGTTGCAAAAAGCGAGTTTTTAGATTAATATTATAGATTATGCAAGAACAAAAAAGAGTTTTAGTAACAGGTGCCGGAGGTTTTATCGGACATTATTTGGCGAGATATTTGAAGGGAAAAGGTTATTGGGTGCGCGGTGTCGATGTCAAATATCCTGAATATTCGCAAAAGAACGAAGCGGATGAGTTCCTTCTATTGGACCTTCGCTTTTTTGAGAACTGCCTAATGGCCACCGAGGGGATAGATGAAGTATACACTTTGGCGGCCAACATGGGTGGAATAGGATTTATCACTTCCCATACTTCTGATGTTTTGTATGACAATGTTTGCATTAACGCCAACATGGCCGAAGCATCAAAAAAGAATGGAGTTAAAAGGTTATTCTTTTCATCTTCAGCCTGCATTTACCCAACCTACAAGCAGGAAGAAGCCAACTTGGTTGCATTAAAAGAATCAGATGCTTATCCGGCAAACCCTGACAACGAATATGGTTGGGAGAAGTTGTTTTCCGAAAGATTATACAAAAGCTATGGAGGATTTTACGAAGTAAGAATTGGAAGATACCACAATATTTTCGGGCCTGAAGGCACGTATGAGGGGGGCAGAGAAAAAGCTCCAGCGGCTTTATGCAGAAAGATTGCCATGGCGAAAGAGGGCGACACTATTGAAATCTGGGGAGATGGAAAGCAGACGCGTTCTTTTTGTTATGTTGATGACTGTGTTGAAGGCACCTTTTTATTGATGAGATCTGATTTCAAAGAGCCTCTCAACATTGGTTCAGATAGACTGGTTACTATTGATGAAATGGCAGATATTATTACATCTTTTTCCATTAAGGATAGGCTTAAAAAATCTGAAATAGCAGAAATTGTTTCTAATATGGATGAGGGTAAGGAATTTGGGCTCCAGGAAATTGCCTTTGCTATGTTAAAAGGCGCTACAAAAAAAATTAAAAAAAAACACATTTTAGACAAGCCTCAAGGGGTTAGAGGAAGAAACTCCGATAATACGCTGTGCAAAAAAGTTCTTAACTGGGAGCCAAAGATCTCTTTAGAGATGGGGCTTGAGAAAACCTATCAATGGATTAAAGGCCAAGTGAATGTCTAATAAAGAAATAAAAAAAATCAAATGGTGTTTTTTGGTCACCTATAATCCCTTTATGGAATTTTTGGGCAAGATTGCCCATCAAGTCGTTAAAGGAGGAGATGAGTGTGTTTTAATTTTTAA
>Ga0137320_1000200_pt1 | contig 10138 bp, 12 predicted proteins | sample EasRivERMZT366_2_FD_104754 | JGI IMG/M metagenome (GOLD analysis project Ga0137320, IMG submission 104754) | Soil microbial communities from meander-bound floodplain in the East River, Colorado, USA - East River MetaG ERMZT366_2 | ecosystem: Environmental > Terrestrial > Soil > Floodplain ...
ACGGCGCAATAAACAAGAAAAAACACCCCGATCACTAGGGTGTTTTCACAAGTTAGCTAACTTCGTAACTTATATCACTTATTTTATATTTTACCTTATCGGGCGAATTGCTTATGACGATTTCATCTCCAATCTTGCGCCCCAACAGGGCCTTGCCAACAGGAGACTCATTGCTAATTTTACCTAAATCTGGATTGGCTTCTAGTGTACCCACAATAGTAAATTCGCTGCTTCTACCGCCTGCGTCCAATTTTACTTTAGCCCCTAAATTAACAAAACTTTGCTTTTCTTTAACTGGCGACTTAATTATTTCATGATTTTCAAAAACATCTTCAAGCAAGTCAATTCGAGACCTTAAGGCATCCATATCTTCCTGAAAACTTACGAATTCCGGGTTTAAATCTTCAGATTCTAAAATTTTGGGAGCTTCTTCTCCAATAGTTTTACGCCTTTCGAAAGCAACCAATTCTTCGTATTCTTTTTTCAATTCCCGAAGCTTCTCTTTTGTGACATGAAAAACTTTCCCGGTCATCTTATTATTTTAAATTTACTTGTCTGCCACTTTAATTAGTCCATCTTATATTCACTTAAGCAAAATGTCAATTAAAAGAACCGTGATAGGCAACCCTGCTTGTCATTTAATTGCCAGCCTATATCTAATTTTTAAATCTTGTATATCTGATATCCCTCTCTTACTTTTTCCGAAACTTTTAAGCCGACTGAGTCTCCCTTTTTGGCCTTTTTGACTTCTTTGTGGTCAACCTGCATTGAATCAATTTTTTGGTTAAAATCGGTATTTTCACCACCTATAATTCTAATTTCATCTCCCTGGCTTAAAGGAGCTGCTAAATTCATTACAGCAACGCTTATATTTGAAAAGTAGTGAGTGATCTTACCGACCAATTTTCCTTCCTTGCCTTTATTTTTTGTAGATGTTTTTTCTTTTGGCATACATATATAAAAAGCTGATTTCTACGACCTTTTTGACCTATTGTAGCAAAACAAAACTAAAAATCCATCCCGCAAACGGGACGGATCTTTAATGAGGGGAACAATAATTTCTAACGCTATCAGCCTTTTTAAACTAACTTCGGACAATTGAAGTCATGCCTAGGCTCGAGCTTACTTCGTTAAAAACCAATATGTCCTCGAGAATAATTCTCACATCCCCTCGCCTTGTATTTTAGACTCTAAAAGATATATGTCAACCCCGCACCACTTTCACTAAATAATCGAAGCTTTGTATTCTATTTGTATGTAAACTTTAAAATCGTAAATAACTTAATAATTATAGCGTGAAAGTGGTGCGTGGTCAACGACTTATATTTTGATAAACAATTAACCATCTATCCACAATTTATCAACACAATACTAATTACTCCACTTTTTTAAAAACCAGAAAGTAGTTCTTAAGTTTTGAGATTTGCCAGATCAACATTGTGTTAAGAGTAAGAATTATCACGAAAATTAATATCAAGGCATTTCCTCCAAGAAAAATACCCCCCATAATTGCGACTATTGAAGCTCCAATTGTAGTAACAATATTATCCATGGCAACTCCAACTAAGGCATCTCCCAGCCTTCCCCTAGGGTTAATAGTAAAGTTGTGTATTACAATTATTTCTCCCAGACACCCGATAATTCCAGCTAAAATGCCGGTGACAACAAATGGAGTGCCGGTAATATCAGAAAACACTTTTACGGCATTTACCATTGTTTCAGCCGCCAGAAAAATAGCTATTCCAGAGAATAGCAGATGAAAAAATATAACTTTATTGGATTTCTTTTGGTAATAATTCTCTTCCTCTTCTACCGATAGCCTGTGCTCCTCTCTCTTTGCCCTTCTGAAGCGATACATAAAAAATACTCCCAAGAAGAAAATCACAAAACCAACTGGCCTTACCATTTGATACAAGTCTCCGTTAGTTGATGATGGAGGATTGGCAACCTTTCCAAACAAAACCATACTAATTGCCACCACGGCCGTTAAAATTGTCAGCACATTTAAAATATCAATGGAGTTATCAAATTCTTCCAAATTTGGTTTTACCGCGTGCTCCTTTATAGGTCTAACTGTGCCCAATCCTTTAATAAACGGAAACATCAGTATTGATTTACCAATTTTATTAGCTAAGTTTTGCCTTAATACACACCAAAAAGCATGACCAATATTATAAATATTAGACCCGAATGTTGTGGCAGCAGCAATAATTGCGTAGTTTACTGCCGCATTATAGTCTGTTTTTGCCAGCCTCAAACTGATAATAGCGGCAACGACTCCCAAAACCATATCGGGAAAAGCCGTTCCAATTGACTGTAGCATTCCTCCAGCCAACTTGGTCCTGTGGCTCAATACACCCGTTGTTTCTTCTATAATTTTTGCCGTTCCCTTCAACACAAAAAAGATTCCGAAAAATAATATGACTACTAATGCCGCCACTCTTAAGGGCAGAGCATAATGTTCCTCTAAAAATCCATCAAACACAAAACGCATTATAAAAGCTCCTACTACCAGGAAAAAAAGATGGACTAATGGCGATTTAAAAAATTTCACAATTATGAGGGGGGGAATAAAAAATTTATTTTTACATTCTGACCGAGTGATTAAACTCTGGCAGAATCTTGTAGAAATGGTGGAACCAAAATCCTTTTCCGTGCAGGTTTTGGACACCAGTAGCCCCGAGTACATTTCCCAGGTCGATTCCACGAAGTTTCATGGTCGCTCCTCCGAGTTAACAGATTTGATTTTAAGGACGCTATCACAGCAATACCATAAAATTTCAGGAAAATCAAAAGCTCCGCCTTGGAGCGGAGCTTTTACGATAAATTAAATCCTTGAAACTCTTGTAAATCCAGAGCATGATATAATTTCAATTCCTTGCTTCTCTAATTCATCTAAGAGTAGGTTCATTCCTAATGAATCAGAAGACATGTGCCCTGCGATAATAATGTTAATATGGGCAGATTCCGCCTCTTTTTTATGTTCTTCTGAAATATGCATGGCTATGTCGGTCCCAATCCCAGCTTGAGCTAACTTTTCATATAATTTTGGCGAACCCTCGGTTCCTCCAGTAATTTCGGTCACAGCTATCTTCCCACAGCGATGGTCTGGAGATCCTGCGAAAACCTTGGGCCCCACTCCAATTTTCATAGCCTCTTTATACTCTGGAATCTCTTTTAAAGCTGATATAATATCTCCGACTCTTTCAAACTTTCTTAAATCAATAAAATTCTTTAGAAACTTTGCGGCCATGTTGTCAGACGAAGTGTGAGCATTCATTAAGTTCACATTCAAAAGTTTTGCTGTATCCACTGTTCTTTGGTGATTTGAGGAATTGACCCCCCTGGCAACCTCTGAAATTCTTTCCCGCATCAAACCTTCAGCAACATTAATAGGAACCCCATAAAAGTTATAAACATCGCACTGCAAATCCATAACATCAGCCAATTGCGCCAACCCTTTTCCAATTGGATGGTGGGCAATTACTAAATCTATGCCTCCCAAATGCTTAGCTAATAAAATTTCCTCTGGTCCAATATCAATTCCCACCAGTACTCTTTTTATTTCTTTGTCCTCCGAAACATTATAAACACCTGAATCCATATAAGGATTTTCCAGCGCTTCCTTGTCAAACTCTTCCTGGTCTTTTAAGGAAAGTTTTTGGAATTTGGATTTTTTGTGATCTAGTAATCTCTGTACGCCTTCTTTGCCGCGAAAATCGGCATCCATTCCTTTTTGGGTAAATAAATTATGAATTTCTGCGATCTTCATTTTTGAATGCTTTTATATCTTTTGGATCTGCTTTTCCTCCACCTTTTATTTATTCTGGCATTATGCTTTGTTGTGTTTCGCTTCATATTACTTCTTTACCCGGTCAAATAATTTCGCGAGGCGAAATTAAATTCTGGGGAATTTATTTGACTGGGTGAACCTTAACTTTAACTCTTTTAACTGTGGGTTTCTTTTCTATTATAGCCTCTGTTTTCTTTTCCTTTAAATCTGGCACTTCAACCTGGGCTACAGTTGGCTTGGTTAAGAATCTTTTATATAACTCATCAATCATTTCTTCCTGTTTTTTATGGTCAAAAAAGCGCTCCCTTATGCGAGATTTCTCTAATCTTATAAATTTCCTTGTAGATTTTGGCAGTTCTGATTTTGTCACCCCGGTAGAAGAATTTTGACGAATTAAATTAATCTTTTTTCGCCAAGGTTCTTTAGTTAATAACTTAGTACTACTTTCCATATTTTACTATCTTGCCCCGTAATTTAATTCATTGCTAACAAGTCAAAATTCTCTACGGGGTAGCCCTGTAGTGAATTTGAAATTCTACTACGGGGCATAAAACAAAAAGCACCTTTGATGCTTTTTAAAGAATAACACAAAAACCCTAAAAAAGCAACTCTTCTTTAATATTATAAGTATTTCCGTGCTGCAATAGCCCCAAATATGAATTCAGAGATTGAATGCTCCTATTTTTATTTAGCCTCCTTAACATTCTCCTCTTTGTAACCGTCCTCAAAACCCTGTGGCCAGAGAAGTTGATCCATCCAAGGAAATCTACTCCTGATGCAAGTGTTTTGATAAATACTTTATCATGGTGAAGATTAAGCTGTAATTCTTCACCTAAAAATGTTTCTATTCTTGAAATTAATTTTTCGAGATGATGTTTTTCTTCTGATAATATGACGAAATCATCGGCATATCGTATGTAATATGTGCATTTTAACTGGTGCTTTACAAACTGGTCAAATTCATTCATGTACACATTGGAAAATAACTGCGATGTTAAGTTTCCCAAAGGTAACCCCTCCCCTGTCGTTCCGGAGTTAAAACTGAAAATTATTTCCTTGAGTAAATCAACAATATGCTTGTCTAGTATCCGCTGATCCAATATATGCAATAATGTAGTTTGGTTAATACTGGCAAAAAACTTTTTGATGTCGCATTTTAATACCCAACAGGTTTTGGTGTTATTCTTTGAAACGATATAAGCAAATTTCCTGAATCTGTTCATTGCCTTATGTGTACCTTTATTATTGCGACAGGAAAAAGAATCTGATATGAAAGTTTTATCAAAAAACGGGTATAGTATTCTATAAACTGCGTGATGCAAAAGTCTATCTCTGACACTGGCTTTATGAATTATTCTTGGCTTTGGGTCAGAGATGTGGAACTCTTGATATGCTCCGTGTTTATATATTTGATTAGACAAATCGTAATGAAGTGATAAGATGTTATCCATTAGGTTGAATTGGAATTCTTGCATATCTTTCTTTTTCCGCTTGCCTTTCAAAAACTCCTGCCAGGCTAATAGTATGTTATCAATGGAAATAATATCATTAATATCAATTCCAAATTTATACATATGAATAATTACCAAAATTTCCAAAATCCTAATCCTCTAACACCCCCCCCCCAGACTTTTGCCTGTTTTAGAAAAGGCAAAAAACGCGTATTTAGTTTGGTATGAATATTACCAAATATTACCAAAACTGCACAGACATTCCTTGGGCCAAAGAATTGATAACTTGTTCATAGAAATATTAGAAGCTATATCTACAGCTAGCTTTCTTGAGCCCGCAAATAAATTACCGTATGTAGTACTTGCGATTAAAAAGACGGACCTGCTAAAAGTGCTATTAATGATTCTTTGGGAAACAAAATCACTAGACAATAAAAAGTATATCAACCTGTCGTTAAAAATAGATGAAGTAGGCAAAATGCTAGGGGGCTGGAAAGGTCAAATCGTAAGGTTGCTGGAAAAAAACTCTCCTGACAAAAGGTAGGAGAGAAATAAGATGAATTGCCCGCGACAACGAGGGCGGGGTTGTTGGAGTTGAAGTTGTTGTCGAGGTAGTTGTAGTTGTCATCACGCGAACCATCCTGGTTGCAGTAGAGACACCGGACAAGCAAGTTGTCATTCGAGTCGCGATTGTATAAATGCCTCCCATACCACCATCCCTTGAGTGCTCTCGGGATTGAATCTTATTTGGCATCTTAAATGCCCTAGCATTTATACCAAGTAATCTTCATTTTTTGAAGTTTCTGCATACACCACGCTATCTCAAACCGTAATCTGAAATATTCTGGATGTATGGATACTGGATTCGGCCGCTTGAAACCGTAATCTCAAGCAAGATTCGCCTATTACCATCTTTATCATAACAGATTTTTTGCAAAAAAATATCCCAGCATTCGCAAGTTGCGAATGCTGGGTTTGAGCGGGTGTGCAAAGGGCAAGGTATCCAAGAGCATTGGGCCAAAGGATACCAGCGCCAAGCACAAAGTTACTTGCCCGCGACAACGAGGGCGGGGCTGATGGAGCCGAAGCTGCTGTCGAGGACGTAGTCGTAGAAGCCACCACGCGAACCACCCAGGTAGCAGCAGAGACACCGGACAAGCAAGAGGCCATGCGAGTCGCGATAGATCCGGCCCCAGCAGAAAATCCATTTTCCCAGCCACTCTTTGGGAGTGGGGACTTCGGGATGATCCAGGTAGAAATCCACAACCTGGTCGGTGTAGACCTTTTGGGCCTCCAATTCCTTTCGAAGGTCATGTCCCCCGATGTATTGCTGACCCGGCGTCTGTTTTTCGGACAGATACAGCGTTGATTTGGCAGCATCCCATGCCACCTCACCTCGCACGACATTGGGAAGCTGATCCTCCACGCGGACTTTCCAGGGCTTGGGAGCCCGCTGGGAAGGAGCATCCATATTGATGAGGTTGGTCCCCACAGGCATCTTCAACCCCGCTTTCACGAACTTGGCGAATTCCCTACCCACCCCTTGGGGATCGGCTTTCAGCCTCGCCTGGATCTCATCGGTGAAATCCAGCGCTTCAAAATTGGCGTTGACCATACACGTACTCACAACGGCGCAGGTCTGATTCGAATTCATGGCGTTAGTCCTTTCTTAGGGTTAGTGCCATAGTGCCTTGACCGACCAAAGTTGGCAGTCATAGCCAGGAAATACTGATATATATTCAGTATCTTTTGGCTATGACTGCTTTTTGCAAGTAATTTTAGCTATAAAAGTGCTGTTTTTGGACTATAACTTAACTTTAGCATAACCAAAGGTAGTTGTCAAGTTTTTTCCGAATTTTCAGAAAGTAGAGTTAAAAACTTAATACCTCTAGCAGAAAGTTCGCTCGAGCGAACTTTCTGCTAGAGGTTATATGGATCATGGGCGAGGTTATATGAGTTATGTTATGTAGGGATCTTTTTTGTCATCCATGAGAAGCAAGTGCTTCCTTGGCTATCTGCCTATCGTCCCATGGGATTTTTTTGCCGTTCTTAAGGCACATTAAGGGTTCAGCCCCTTTGCCGGTAATAATAACTGTGTCGCCCGGTTTCGCTAAATTAATTGCTTTTTTTATGGCTTCTTTCCTGTCTAAAATCTTTTCGTATTTTACGTTTAGAGTTTCGGATTTAGAGTTTAGGATTTGCGAGAATCCACTTTCAATTTCGTTCATAATTGAAAGTGGATTCTCGTCATATGGATCCTCGTTTGTGATGATGATTTCTTTGCAATATTGCTCTGCAACTTTTCCCAAAACAGGCCTTTTCCACTTGTCTCTTCCACCCCCGCAAGAACCTAAAACACAAATCAAACTTGTCTCTTGTTTCTTGTCGCTTGTCCCCTTTAGTGATTTATAGGCTTGTTCTAGCTGTTCTGGTGTATGTGCGTAGTCTACAACAACTAAAAATGGGTCCTTTTGAACAACTTCCATTCTGCCCGGCATACCTTCTACTTTTTCCAAAGCTTTTTTACAGACCCCTAGTGAAACTCCGTAGTTTTCTGCAACAGCGATTGCAACTAAAGCGTTATATACATTGAAGTTTCCCAGAATTTTTAAGTTAAATTGCACCCCATTAACAGTAAAGCTATTACCCCTTACATCCTCCGCAACAACTCTGACATTCTGCAGAATGTCAGAATGACTTTCTTGGTTTTTAATACTAAAAGTGATTACTTTTTTTGCGGGAATATGCAAAAAGTATTTTGAATTTTCATCATCAATGTTTATTATATGTGTCCCTTTAGTTTCTTTGAATAATTTTATTTTTTCGTTTCTATAATTTTCAAAACCTCCGTGAGACTCAATATGTTCAGGGGTAAGGTTTGTAAAAACAGCTGTATCAAAATTTATAAATTTGTGGCGAAACTGTCTGATTCCCTCTGAAGTAACTTCCAGCACAGCATACTTGCAGCCGGCAGTAACTCCTTGACTTAAAAGTTTTTGCATGAAAAAACGCCCCGGCATGCCCATTTTTAATTCATTTTTCCATTCCTTTCCTGCAATTTTAAATCTTATAGAAGAATTTGAAACTACTTTACTGCCCGTCGCTTCCAAAATTCTGGTTATAAAATCTATGGTTGTTGATTTTCCGCTCGTCCCCGTCACCCCAATTACTATTAATTTTTTGCTCGGAAAACCATAAATCGTCGCTCCTAGAAGCGCCATTTTATAATGGTACGCACTTATCAAAAAAGGCGGAATATATTTTTTAATAAAAGACTTAAAATTCATTTTTTAAATACCATTAAGTCATTTCCCTTTCATCCGACAAGCCCGCGGACGTCAAGCTTGCGGACGTCGGGCCTCCGCAGGCTATTTTAAATTAGCTAAAATATGTTCGTATACTGCAAGTTCTTTTTTATATAAAATCCAATCCATAATATTATCCTCCAAATCTTTTTCACCGCCCATGAAATTTAAAATAAAATCTCTTTGGGTAACCGAGGGAAAGTTTTTAATCCCCACATAATCCGGAAAACTCGACCATCGGTATCCTGTTTTTAAAAATCCTAAAACCTCTTTTGCTGAATGATTTTTAATACCCTGCTCTTTAAAATTTGGCTCGATAAGAGAAATTGGGTTGGCATGAATATAATTTACCACAATCTTTAATTGACTATCATCTTCAACGTGCACCGACTGAAACCTGCCTTGAAATACATACCCCTTGCGATGGTTTTTTTGATTAGAATACCTTCCATACCCGCCTCCTAATTTTACCATAAACTTGTGTATCCCATTTTCTGTTGTCTGTTTTAATAAAAGGTGAATATGGTTTGGCATAAAACAAAAAGCTACCACATCCACTAATTTTTCCCTTTCATCAACGTAATCTGCGGACGTCGGGCCTCCGCCACTTTTGAATCTGCGGACGTCGGGCCTCCGCCACTTTTGTTCACCTTAATCATTATTTTAAATGCGTCTCTTGCCCTTCTTCTTTCCCTAATATCTGTCGGTTTGGAATTATTAAATTCATAAATAGAAAAAATACCACGATAATGATCGTTTAAATCTTTAAATATCGTATTACCATCTATCCCCCTTAAAATAATATGATAAATTTCGTTATTAGCAAATTCTACTTTTCTATACGGCATATTCTAAAATCCTGCGGAGGCCCGACGTCCGCATCTGCTTATTTTACCATACTTTTTAACGCCAGTTTTATTCTTTCTTCCATATCTTTTACGCTTGAGGGCACATTTTTTAGAGCTTCTTTGGCTTGTTGACGCGAAAAACCAAGTTGAGTTAAGGCATCTTCGGCGAGATCTTCAGCTCCTTTGGACTTTTGCCCATCCAACAATCTTATTTTTCCAGTCAACTCTAAAATGATTGTCTGTGCTTTTTTTAAACCAATACCTGGAATTCCAGCAAATATTTTTTCGTTTTGCTTTAAAATCTTGTCTTTTATTTTCTCTAATGGGCCAAGAACAGAAATTTCAAGGGCGGCCTTAGGACCAACACCATGAATATCCATTAAAATTTCAAAGAAATCCAATTCTTCGTGCGTCAAAAACCCATAAAGATCGGCAGCGTCTTCTTTTATATTGTGAAAACAGAAAAGCCTTGTGGTGAGGACTTCGGCTGAGCTCAGTCGAATGCCCGGAGCCGAACCATTGATACCATCTTTAGTTTCTGCTAATCTTGATAAGGTTTGGCGGGACAAAAAAACTTTATAGCCAACGCCATTTACCTCAATTATTACAAATTTATCCCTTTTTAATATAATACTTCCAGAGAGGTATGCTATCATTAGATAATTGTATATGAATTTTAAGCTAATTTCAAAGTATAAACCAAAGGGAGACCAACCAGAAGCTATTAAAAAACTGACTGCA
>Ga0137320_1000203_pt1 | contig 10048 bp, 11 predicted proteins | sample EasRivERMZT366_2_FD_104754 | JGI IMG/M metagenome (GOLD analysis project Ga0137320, IMG submission 104754) | Soil microbial communities from meander-bound floodplain in the East River, Colorado, USA - East River MetaG ERMZT366_2 | ecosystem: Environmental > Terrestrial > Soil > Floodplain ...
AGGTAAAATTAATCTGTCAACAATAGCGTCAATGCTATGCTTTTTGTTTTTATCAAGTTGTTTGGCAACTGCTTCTTCTATTAAATAAATACCACCATCAACTCTTACTCTGACAAACCCGTTGCGCTGTATTTCTGATAAAACCGCCTGATGCTCTCCCTTTTTACCCTTAATTACTGGACCTAAAATCAAAATTTCTGTTTTCTGTTGTAGCTTTAAAACTTGATCTACAATTTGATCTACAGTCTGGCGTGAAATTACTTTTCCACAGCTTGGGCAGTGGGGCTTTCCCACTCTGGCAAACAAAAGTCTTAAGTAATCATAGATTTCAGTAGTCGTTCCAACAGTGGACCTTGGGTTATGCATGGCCTTTCTTTGGTCAATGGCAATAGCCGGGCTTATTCCCTCAATTTTATCAACGTCAGGCTTATCCATGACACCCAAAAATTGCCTGGCGTAGGCAGATAACGATTCTACATATCTTCTTTGGCCTTCCGCATACAAGGTATCAAATGCCAAAGAAGACTTTCCAGAACCAGAAAGTCCGGTAATCACCACCAGCTTATTTTTTGGAATATCCAGATCAATGTTTTTTAGATTATGGACTCTTGCCCCCCGTATTTTTATGAAATCCTGTTTTACCATATAAATTTAGTTTGTAATTATATATTAAAACATTAAACATTTCAATGTATTGAACCTAGACATGTATGCAAAAAGGCCCTACGAGTGCAGGACCTCTGATTAGCCGATTTTAACGTATTAGTCCCGTCTGCCTTAAAGAGCAACTTACGGCCACCATGCAAAGTAATTTCAATGCCTTCTGCATTAATAAGAACCGAAGCGGACGGACCAAGGGTTGGATCAGATCTGTGTCGATTAAGCCACAACACTTTGGCGATCTTCTCCAATTGCATTGCCCTACAATCTCCCAGTTCTAATTTCTTATTCATGTTCATTCTCCCAAAAAGAGTCAAATTGTGCCTCTATATCCTTAATAGACCATTGCAAGATTGATGTCAATTCACTCCTTGAAAAACTATGTGTTTTAGCGTTAAATTCATGTATGCAAGATAATTTATCAGTAAAAGTGAAAATAGACCAGCTGCCAAAAAAAGCAGGGGTGTATTTGTTTTACGAAGGTAATCCTTCGTCGCGCGGCTCCTCAGGACGGAAAAATCCCGTTTACATTGGAAAAGCGATAAATATAAGAGACCGAGTAAAAAACCATTTTAATCAGCCGTCTTACAGAGATAATTTGTTTATTAGTAAAGTTGATAAAATCGGCTTCATAGAAACTGATTCAGAAATTGAAGCCTTGATTTTAGAAGCCAGCCTCATTAAAAAGCACTTGCCAAAGTTTAATGTTGTTTGGCGAGATGACAAAAATTACTTTTACGTAGCCATAGCACAAAATCAGCAAAAAATACCGTATATATATATTACACATCAATTCAAAATTCAAAATTCAAAATTCAAAATTCAACACGTTGGGCCTTTTGTTGAAGGAAATGCGCTCAAAAAAACCTTAAAGTTTTTACGGAAAGTATTCCCTTATTATACGTCGGTAAAACACCCAAAACAAAAATGCACGTGGTGCCACTTAGACCTCTGCCCCGGCCCTAACCCAGATTTGAAGGAATATAAGAAAAATATAAAAAAGCTGATATTAATTTTGAAAGGGAAAAGAAAAAACGTTTTAAGTTCTCTTAAAAAAGAAATGAAAGCATTCTCATATTCTCGAGAATATGAGAATGCTAAAAAAGCAAGGGATAAGATTTATGCTTTAGAACAGGTAATGGCCCACACGCATGTGATAGAAAATCAAAATGCAAATCTCAAATCTCAAAATGATGTGTGGATAGAAACGCAGAAAATACTACAGGATGTTTTAAACATCAAAAAGGAAATTCATAGGATAGAATGTTATGACATTTCTAATATACAAGGGAAAAATACAACTGGGTCAATGGTAGTCTTTATAAGTGGATCTCCAGAAAGAAGCCAGTATAAAAAGTTTAAGATAAGAATAGAATCGGGACCTAATGACATTGCCATGTTAAAAGAAGTTTTGGAAAGAAGATTTTCCCACCCAGAATGGAAATATCCAGAAATAATTTTAATTGACGGAGGAAAAGCTCAATTAAACGTTGCAATAAAAGTAAGAAATAAACTGCAAAAGGCGAAAAGCAACCCATATCAAAAAACACGCTCGAGCGGACTTTATGACATAGGTCAAATGAAAAAAAGTGTACTAAATAAAATTCAAAGAATAAAGATTATTTCAATTGCAAAGGGTAGGCAGGAATTGTTTATAGAAAATCCTCCTTCGCGCAAGACTTCGGAAGGACAAAGGAATCAACCGATTCCTTTGAAAAACTTGCCGCAGGATATATATAATCTTATAAAACACCTAGACGACGAAGCCCATCGATTCGCCATCACTTATCATAAGAAATTGAGGAAAAAAGCACTAGGGATTGACAATAATGAGACTATAATATAAGATAGAGTTATAAAGCATCAAATAATAATGATGCTTATTCCTCTCAACGATCAGTTCCTTTCCGCGTCATGGACCGGGTGTTTACTGCAATACTGCAACAGGACCTGGTTTTGCCGTAGCATTACTGGGTCTTTTTCATTGATATTTTTTAAAAAACTGATAGTATGGAATAAGATGATAAAGAAGCTTATCGGTCAAATTATAGCGGCAGTATTGGGACTTTGGCTGGCTTCCTCATTTGTGCCAGGAGTGGAGATTCAATTACTCCAAGATTCAAGCTTTTTTGGAATTGGGTTAACAGCAGTTTGGCAAATTTATTTGTTTTTAGGAGTTGTTTTGGGACTTTTGAACTTTTTTGTAAAACCACTGCTGAATTTAATAACTTTACCTTTAAGAATTATTACTCTTGGACTCTTTGGTTTTGTAATAAATATTGCTTTAATATGGATCTTAGATGTAATGTTTAAAGAATTTTTAGCCACATTGCTTTATCCGCTTTTATTAACTACACTAATAGTCTGGGGTTTAAATATCTTAGCATCAGTAATATTTAGAAAAGATGAATAATATTTTACTTTATTTACAAATTGCAGTTTCAATTACCTTGATTATTTTAATAGCAGTTCAGCAACGAGGAGCTGCCTTGGGATCAGCTTTTGGCGGAGGAGGAGAGTTTTATTCTACAAGGAGAGGAATACAAAAAAAACTATTTTATGCTACAATAGCAACAGCTGTTCTCTTTATCTCTCTTGGCATTTTGGGACTCATAATAAATTAGCTTCTAGGTTCTAGCTTATAGCTTTTAGAAAATGGACTAGAAACTAGTACTTAAAAGCTGAAAACTAAATTGAATAGATTTCCTAGTTTCTCTCAGTGGAAACAAATTTTTAAAGTACTCACAGAGAAGGAAAAAATAATACTTTCAACCTTCTTTTTATTGACTGTAATTTCACTTATCTTTTTAATAGCAAACCTCTATTTTGGCAATACAAAAGCAGTGCCAGCCCTGGGGGGAGCTTACACCGAAGGAATTGTGGGACAACCTAGGTTGATTAACCCAATATATAGCGAAACAAGCGATATCGATCGCACTTTAGTTGATTTGGTTTTTTCTAGCTTAATAACCTACAATAACCATGGGGAACTTGTAGAAGATTTGGTTAAGAGCTACGAAGTATCAAATGACGGCAAAGTATATCAGTTCATCTTGAAAGATAATATTTTCTGGCATGACGGCAAAGAATTAACCGCAGATGATATAGTGTTTACAATAAAGACAATTCAAAATTCAGATTATAAGTCTCCATTAAGAGCTAATTGGATAGATGTTAATGTAGAAAAAACTTCAAACAAATCAGTAAGGTTTGTTTTAAAGTCTCTTTACAGCTCATTTCTTGAAAATTTAACTGTAAAAGTTATTCCAAAACACATCTGGGAAAATATTTCACCAGAAAACTTTGCCCTTTCGCCATATAATCTTCAACCGGTTGGATCAGGCCCTTATAGGTTTTCTGATGTTAAGCAATCAGTCGGATTTATAAAAAGCATAGACCTAGAATCAAACCGCAAGTACTATAGGCCGCCTTCTTATATTGAAAAACTATCTTTCCAGTTTTTTGAAAGCAAAGAAAGCTTAATGAAAGCCGTAAACGATGGATATATTTCTGGATTTGCTTTAGCATCATTAGATGACAATATCCTTACAGCAGAGAAGGAAGTAAATAGTAGAAAGTTTCACGCTTATTCCTTGTTAATGCCGAGATACTTCGCTGTATTTTTTAACACCCAGAAGTCATCAATTTTTCATGAAGCAAATATGCGAAAAGCAATGGTGTATGCTGTGAATAAAGATGAACTTATTGAAAACATACGCAGCAAAGTTAACAGTAGAATTGCAAGAGTAGACTCCCCCATATTGCCAAACTTTTTTGACTACAAAGAGCCGAATAATGTTTACAACTTTGATAAGGAAAAAGCCGACAGCCTTTTAGATAAAACTGGATTTTTATACAACGGATCAGGTCTAAGGGAAAAAGCTTTAAAAAAAGAGGCTGCCTTTCAATTTAAAAGTTATCTGAAGGTGGGTTCAAAGGGAACAGAAGTAACTCAATTGCAAACCTGCCTTGCAAGACTTGATGAGAATTTAAAAAACATATTACTTCAAGAAACAAGCGGGAGCTATACAAAAGTTACAGAATCTGCTGTAACTGAATTTCAGAAAAAGTATTTGCCCGATTTGGATCCCACTGGAGAAACTGGTGTTTCTACTCGCGCAAAATTAAACGAGCTTTGCATAACGCCTCAACCAAATTCGCAAACCTTAAAATTTACACTAACCACAGTAAATCAACCCCAGTTAATAGCTGTTGCCAATCTTCTAAAAAGTTATTGGCAGAGTGTTGGAGTGGCAGTGGAAATAAATGCATTACCGATTACAGAACTAAAACCAACAATAAAAACAAGATCTTATGAGGCATTGCTTTATGGGGAAGCACTAGGGTCAGAACCCGACCTGTATCCATTCTGGCATTCGTCTCAAAAATTTGACCCGGGATTGAACCTTTCGTCTTATGAGAATAAAGATGTTGATAAATTATTAAAAGAAGCTAGAGAGACAATGGATGATTCTATAAAGGCAACAAAGTATGAAAGCCTTCAAGAAATCATAATAAATGATGCCCCTGCCCTATTTTTATACAATCCGGATTATGTTTATTGGGTGTCACCAAAAATAAAAGGAATAGATACTGAAAAAATAATTGACCCTGCAAAAAGATTTTCCAATATTACGCAGTGGTTTGTAAAGACCAAAAGAGTATGGAATTAGACCTCAAAGATAAAAAACCCGATATTCGTTATTTAAACGAACTAGAAAAAGTTATTTATGACAAAGAGTGGTTAAAATCAGCCAAAGATGTTGAGTTGTACTATATGTACCGCGGATTAGAAGAAAATAACGGAATAAGATACGATATTACTGTTTTACCCAAAAATATGCTTGGCCAAGAGTTTTCAAAAACAAAAGGGCATTACCATATTGGCAAATACCAGGAAATTTATACTGTATTAGAGGGCAACTCAATATACTTGATGCAAAAAAAGAAAGTAGGTACCGATAACGAAATCGAAGATGTTTATGCGGTAAAATGCCAGAAAGGAGATGTTGTTGTAATACCATCTGACTACGGCCATATAACAATAAATTCATCAGACAAAGAAGATTTAAAAATGGCAAACTGGATTTCAAGCGACTGTAAAAGCGACTATTCCCTTTTTGAAAAATTACAGGGAGCTTGTTATTACTATTTGGCCACCGCCGATGGCGGAGCAAGCTGGGTTAAAAACGAAAATTACAAATCAGTTCCAGAATTACGCTTTGAAGAACCATTGAAGTCTGTCCCAGAAAATCTGGACTTTCTCAAAGAAAAATAGAAATTTACCGAAGCAAATTTATATAATTCAAATGCGGACATGGTGAAACTGGTTCACCCCCACACCAATGTCGCGGTGGCGGAATTGGCAGACGCACTGGCTTCAGGAGCCAGCGGAGGTAACTCTATGAGGGTTCGACTCCCTCTCGCGACACCGACATTGGTGTGGGGGCAAGAGATCGTATGCCGCAAGGCTTGAGGGTTCAACTCCCTCCGTCCGCACAATTCTATATATGGTAAAAATCATACTGTTTGACATAATGGGGATGGTGATAAAGAGAGAAATGCGCTTCAGTATAAGATACTCAAAAGAATTTGGTGTTCCTGTAGATAAAATAATACCTTTTTTTCAGAATGAATTTCAGCTATGCTTAATTGGAAAAGCTGACTTAAAAGAGGAAATTCAAAAATATCTAAAAAGTTGGCATTGGAAAGGCACAACGGATGAACTTTTAAATTATTGGTTCAGCAATGAAAAGAATGTTAATAAAGAAATGTTAGACAATATCCATGAACTTAAATCTCTTGGTATAAAGTGTTTTATAAGCACACAGAATGAGAAATATATAGTTGATTATGTTTTAAATAGTATAGGTCTTAAACAATATTTCGACAGAATCTTTGCAACAAGTGAAATTGGACATTTAAAGTCAGACCAAAAATTCTGGCAGTCAATATATGAACAGCTTGGAAATCCAGACAAAAAAACTATTTTATGTTGGGATGATAATGAGGAATTTGTGAAAATGGCTAAGGATGCTGGGTTGCTTGCCGAACACTATACTAATTTTGAAGACTATAAAAATAAAACGAAAAAATACCTAAACAATTAAAATATATGTTTAAAACAAGCAAAAAACCCTTGAGACATTCTCAAGGTAGGCGTCATAAAAGTGACACAGGAAAAGTTATTTCGGCCCACAGCGCAGGTTTTTTCGATTCGTCAAAAGAGCCAAAACAATATCAGGATAAAATAGAAAATGCGCTAAAAATTATCCCTCTTGGGGGATGCGAAGAGGTCGGAAGAAATATGACCGTTTTTGAGTATGGGCAAGATATTGTTATTTTAGACATGGGGTTGCAATTCCCAGAGGAAGATATGCCAGGAATTGATTATATTATTCCTAATACAGAATATCTTCACGGCAAAGAAAAAAGGATAAAGGCAGTCATATTTTCCCATGGACACTTAGACCACATTGGGGCCGCGGCAATCTTGTTAAAGAAACTTGGTAACCCTCAAATTATCGGCAGACCATTAACGATTGAGATGATTAAACATCGAGTTGAAGATTTTGACCGTGGTAGCTCAAAGAAACTTAAAGCAACTTATATCAAATCTCTTGACGACAAGATTGATTTGGGATATTTCAAGCTTTCTTTCTTTGCAATTGACCACGCCATTATGGATGCTGTCGGAGTTATTTTAGAAACCCCGATGGCTACCGTAATTCACCCCGGCGACTGGACCATAGAAAAGGATCCTATTGGAAGAGATGTTCTCCATTACCACCATTTAGCAAAACTAAAAAGGCCAACTATTTTAATGTTGGAAGCAATTGGAGCTATAAATACCAAAACCCCCGTAACGGAGCAAGAGATGATGGGGAATATCCATAAGATAATCAGCCAGGCACCAGGAAGAACTATTATTGCCACATTCTCTTCTCAAATTGAAAGGATTAAGCAAGTGATGGAATTTGCGGCAAAAACTAATAAGAAAGTGGCTCTAGACGGATTCTCTATGAAGTTGAATATTGAACTTGCCACAAAACTCGGCTACATTAAAATTCCCAAGGGCGTTATTATTACCGTGGACAAAATTAATGACTACCCAGACAACAAAGTTATTATTATTTGCACCGGAGCCCAGGGTGAAGAAATGGCAGCTCTCCCTCGTATTATTGCGGGCAACCACAGACATATCACAATTAAAAAAGAAGATACAATTATCTTTTCCTCCTCTGTAATTCCTGGAAACGAGAGAACAGTACAAAGGGTAAAAGATAATATTTACCGCCTATCAGATAATGTATACCACAATGATATTATGAACGTTCACGCTTCAGGCCACACAAATGTGGACGGCATTAAACAAATTATTTCAGAAGTAAAGCCGGATTACTTTATACCTGTATACGGAAACCATTTTATGCTTAAAGAGGCCTCAAGAATTGCACATTCAATGGGAATTTTAAAGCACAAAGTATTTGTGCCAGACAATGGATCTGTGATAAGATTTACCAAAGACAGCGCAGAAGTGCTAAAAGACAAAGTTCCATCAAGTTATGTGTTTGTTGACGGACTCGGAGTCGGAGATGTTGGAGAAATTGTACTGAGAGACCGCCAAATGCTGGCTGAAGACGGGATGTTTGTAATTGTAGCTATTATTGACAGTAAAACAGGAAAGGTAAAAGGATCTCCCGATATTATTTCAAGGGGTTTTGTTTACTTGAGAGAATCAAAAGACTTGCTCCACCAGACAAGAAGAAAGGTAATTGAAATTGTAGAAAAAACCGCGGGCCACGGCAAGCCCATAAACTGGACTTACGTAAAAGATGAAATAAGAAATAAAGTTGGAGACTTTTTAGCCACCAAAACCTCAAGGCGACCCATGGTGCTACCAGTGGTCATAGAAGTTTAAAGAAGCTAAAAGTTATAATGTTATAAAGTTTTTAAAGTAGCGAACTTTATAACTTTACAAACTTGATAAACTTTCAACTAAGCTATGAGAATATTCAGTGGAATACGGCCAAGTGGCGAGATACATCTTGGAAATTATTTAGGGGCGATAAAACAATGGATTAATTTGCAGCAGGAAAATGAATGTGTTTTTTCTATTGTTGACCTACATGCAATTACTACCCCATACGACCCCAAAAGATTGCATAGGGACGTTATTGACACTGCTATAATTTACCTGGCCGCTGGCATAAACCCTGACAAGTCTATTATTTTTGTCCAGTCAAAGGTGCCAGAACATGCAGAGCTTGCTTGGATTCTTGAAACAATTACGCCCATTGGAGAGCTAAATAGAATGACTCAATTTAAAGAAAAGAGTAAAGAAAACAAGGATTACATAAACGCAGGGCTTTTTAATTATCCTATATTAATGGCAGCAGATATTCTCCTCTATAAGACCGCTGGCGTACCCGTAGGAAAAGATCAAGAACAACACGTAGAACTTACCCGCACCATTGCCAGAAAATTCAATCAAAAATTCGGCCAAACTTTCAAAGAACCAAAATCTTTAATACTAAAGGAGGGATCAAAAATAATGAGTCTAACTGAACCAAAAAAGAAGATGTCAAAATCCGATGATGTAAAATCCTATATATCGTTATTTGATTCTCCAGAAGAAATTACAAAAAAAATAATGTCTGCTACTACAGACTCTGGCAAAGACGTAAAATACAATATTACAAAAAAGCCAGGCATTTCAAACCTTTTGACTATTTACAGCCTTTTGACAAACAAAGCTACCCAAGAGGTTGAAAGACAATTTAAAGGAAAGAGTTATTCTGACTTCAAAAAGTCCTTGGCAGAAGTAATAATTAATTATCTAGAACCATTCCGCAGAAAGCAAAAAGAATTCTCGGCAAGAGAAGTTTACGTAGAAGAACTTTTAAGACAAGGACAGAATAGAGCCTTAACAATTGCAAAAGTAACCATGCAAGAAGTCAAACAAAAAATAGGTTTGTCGTAACGAATTTCCACCCGACAAACGAATTTTCACGAATCACGAATAAAAAAAGACGGCCTTATTACGGGCTGTTTTTTACTATTTACAGTTTTTTACTCTTTTTTCTAAGTAAATCAAAGAATAATCCGACAAAAACACCAATAATAAAATTACTAGTAATTATAATTATTATACTAGTAATAGAAGGTAAAGAATTTTCTATATGTAACATATATAATAATAGAACAAAACCCCAAGATAATATCATTGCTGGAAGATCAAGACCCAAAAATAAAAAACCACCTCCATCTTCTGCTCCTAAAAATAATAATTGTAATAAAAAGAAGTAAAGTACGCCCATGATACCTCCAATAAGCCAAAATGGGATATTTTTTAAAAAACTTTTCATAAGTAACCTTATTTATTAAT
>Ga0137320_1000205_pt1 | contig 9960 bp, 12 predicted proteins | sample EasRivERMZT366_2_FD_104754 | JGI IMG/M metagenome (GOLD analysis project Ga0137320, IMG submission 104754) | Soil microbial communities from meander-bound floodplain in the East River, Colorado, USA - East River MetaG ERMZT366_2 | ecosystem: Environmental > Terrestrial > Soil > Floodplain ...
GAGACGATCACGCGGGAACTCAAAGAGGGCAGCTCGACCGTCAAGCAACTCGCCGAACGGTTCGGCATTAGCGCCGAAGCGATTACGCACTATACGAACCGGGCGAAGGAAAGCATCACGATCCTTGAAAAGTTACGCGAGAAGGAACGCGCGGATCTGAAGAAAGTCAGCGACGCGCAAGCGGAACTCAATCAACTCGGCGGCGGCTGGCGGACCACACTCGAAACGATCCTACCCGCGACGGCGGCGGCGGCCACGGCGGCACTCGCGCTCGGGGGGGCACAATCCACGATCGCGACGGCGATGAGTTTGTCGGAAGTGCAAGTCTCGGCGCTCAACAAAGCCTTGCAGGAACAGACACGGATTATCCAATTGAATGAGCCGGCGCTCGGCTCGCTCGACTCCTGGATGAAATCCCTCGCGCCCGCGATTCTCGAGGCGGGGAAGTCGCAGCAGTTCTTCGACCAGCAGCTCATGGCGTCGATTGCCACGGTCGAACAAGCGGCCGTGCCGGCGATCGAGAAACTCGATGAAACGTTTCGCAGCCTGACGACGGCGATTGCCGAGTCGACGGGCGACGGCAGCAAGAATGCGCCCGGCTCGGTCGCGATGAATCTTGGGAATATCGCGTTCGGTACCGGCGGCCTTGAAACCGCGTACGCGGCGTATTCCAAGCGCTACAGCGCCGCGGGCGTCGGGGCGATCGGGGGCGGGCCGGCCGAGGACTTTCTCTCGTGGGCGATGCGGGCCGGCTACGCAACAAAGGGCACGCAAGTCTCGAACACGTTCAACATCGTCGACACGGAGTCCGAAATTGCGCGGCGGGTGTCCGAAGAAATCAGCCGGCAGATTCAACGCGGGTCGCTGGTGACGTAATGCCGACACAACCCGCCGTTCTCGGCACGGCACGCCTCAATAACTTCCGCTTGAATTACCTCCCGGCGGATCAAGCCGCGACACGGCCGGCGCGGATCTGGTTCATCCTCGGCGGCGTCGACATCTCCGCGCCGACGAGTCCCACGCGCGTGATCTATAAGTCCGTCTCGATCCGCGATGTCGTGTTCGACACGCCGAACACCTGCCAGATTACGTTTTACGGCGCGGCGCCCGTGCTCGGGAGTCGCCTGGAAATCTGGGTTGATGCGAACGATCCGACACTGCTGTTTGGTGGCGAATTGCAGACCGTCGACCGCACCTACAAGGGCCGGCCGACGACGGTATTGCATCCCTGCACGGCGATCGACGATACGGCGCGGGCGAACCGCAAGCGGCCGCTCGGGCTCTTTACGAACGTCTCCGCGACGACGATTGCGCAGACGTTGATTAGCACCTACGCGCCCGGCTACTCGAGCGCGGGCGTTGAGCTGGGCCTGCCGCCGGTCTCGATTAACTTCGACGGCTCGGAAGGCGGCATGAAGGGGTGCCTGACGGCGCTCGCGAAAATCATTGGCGGCTACTGGTACTTCGAGAACCGGACGTTGTACCTGTTCATCACGCCACCAGGCCCGGCGCCCGATCCGATCGACGACACGCCGTCGCGCTTCCTGCACGATCCACAGATCCGCCATACGGTTGACAAGTCACAAGTGCGGACGCGCGTGTATGGCAAGGGCGCAAGCACGCAACTCGCCGCGACGGTCGATCCGACCGTGCCGTCACTCCCGGTCGACGTGGCGACGATGTTCAATCCGGCCGGCGGGCGAGCGATTAGCGCGGTCAGCCCAGACGGGGCGGCGTCGCGGGTGCTGACGTATACGGGCGTGCAGCTCGGGGGCGGGGGTGGGCTCGTGGGGCCGGGCGCCGCGCCATCGGCTTCGCCGGGGCTGACGTTGCTCTCAGGCGCGGGGATTGACAGCGGCGTCCACGAGTACGCGGTGACGTTTGTCACGGCGGCCGGCGAGTCGATGCCGGGGCCGCGGGCGGCGATCGCCGTGGGGACGACGGCGGCGCCCGCGAACCCGCCAACGCCAGGCGCGCCCACGGCCGGCGGATCCGTGGACGTCGGCGATCACTATTACGCGGTGACGTTCGTCACGGCGTCGGGCGAAACGACGAGTTCCGCCGGCAGTGCCGGCGTGACGACCTCGTCCGGGGGGTATTACGTCCCAGCGCCGACGAATCAATTGCTCGTGTCGAACGTGCTCGATGCGATGACGACGGCGTATCAACCCGGCGACGTGATGACCTTCCGGTATGCCTACGTCAACGCGGCGGGGGTGACGACGGCGGGGCCGCTCTCGGCGCCGATCACGGCGATTCATTACGGCGGGCAGCCGGCCGCGGTGAGTCAGGGGATCAAGCTCTCAGGGCTCGCCGTCTCGAGCGATCCGTCAGTGACCACGCGACGTGTGTATCGCTACAAAAACGGCGTGTTCCAGAATTCCTACAACGTCGCGGAGTCGTTCGGCGGGAACTACACGGATGGCAGCGGCGAGACGTTGCTCGGCATCCCGCCGTCGGGCACGAATACCGCATTTGTGCCGGGCACGAATTACCAGACGGTGCCGCTCACGGGGATCCCGATCGGGCCGTCGACGGTCACGGCGCGCAAGCTGTACCGCTATTCGCCGGGCTACGTGCCGACGTACCGCCTCGTCACCACGATCGCGAATAACACGGCGACGACCTACACCGATACGACGGCGTCCGCGAGTCTCGGCGCCGACGTGCCGGGCGCGAATACCGCGACGGCGAATCAGGTGCAGATCTATTTTGCGATTGGCGGGTCGGGCGTCACGATGCGCAACGTCTATCGCACGACGGCCGGGAGTGCGCAACTCCGGTACATGCATACGTTCGCCGACAACACGACGACCACCTACGTCGACGCGAAACCGGATGCGATTCTCGGCGGGAATGCGCCGACCTCGGATACGTCAGGGTTGACGCAGCCGAACGGGCAAGTGCCGGCGGGCTCGACGGCGATCATCGTCGCGAATACCGCGGCCTTCAGTGCGGCCGGGGGCTGGGCTGTCGTCGGCAACGGCGAGCAGACGATCCGCTATACGGGCATCACGGCGAGCAGTTTGACGGGGGTTCCGGCGTCGGGCGTCGGCGCGATTGTCGCGTCGATTGCGTACAACTCGACGATCACGGCCGCGCCGACGCTCCTTGGGATTGCGGGGATCCTCGAGACGATGCTGCGGGATTCGCCGATTCATGTCTGGGTCCAGCGGGACGATGTGGCGGCGCAGGCGTACATGATGAGCCTCGACGGCACGGGCGATGGCATCTATGAGCATATCGTCAGCGACGAGCGGCGCTCCGAAGCGTCGTTGATGCAAGTGTGCGACGCGGAGCTCGAGCTCTATAGTCGGCCGCTCGTGACCGTGACCTACGCGACGCGCGACACGAAAACGAAAAGCGGCAAGACGGTCACGATCGCGCTCGCGTCCCCGGCGATCGCCGAGACGCTCACCATTCAAGATGTCGCCGTCTCCGAGATTGGCATTGCGCCGACGCTCCGACCCAAGTACACGGTCACGGCGTCGAGTGTGCGGCATTCGTTCGATGCGATTCTCCAACAGCTCTTACGAAAGGCGGGCGCCTGATGGCGATCGATCGCGGTCCCTGGAATGCCTTAATTGATGACGACGGATCCAATGAAGTCGGCACCTTATTCGGCAAGGAAGATATCAAAACCGTGATTCTGGATCCGATTGACGCGGCGCTGCTCGGCGGCGGCGGCGTCACGACGAACGTGGTGACGGTCACCGCCACGGGGACGGTCAACAATCTCGCGTGCGGGCCGGCAAGTCTCGTCACGCTGATTGACTGCCAGAACACGGCGGCGCTGACCATCACGGGGTTGGCCTGGACCACGGCGCCGCGGCAGGGCGATACCGTCGTCATTCAAGCGCGGAATACGGGCGCGGTCTTTCTTACGCAGATTGACGCCGCGTCGGGCCACAAGTTCTACAACTTCATCGCGTCGGGGCCAACGCCGCTGGCGCCCTATAGCGGGCGCGCCGTGTATGTCTATCAAGGCACGAATAGCTGGTGGTTGCAGGATCACGAGCAAGGCGCGTGGATCACGCCCGCGTTCGCGGCGGGGAATTTCCTTGGGAGTGGCGGCATGACGTGGGCGGTGACCGCGGGGCAGTTGCAAGAGTACAGCTATCGCGTGAACGGGAAAACGCTGTTTTGGAACCTCATCATTAACGGGTCCACGCTGAGCGGATCGGCGAGTAACGTGGTGTACTTCAAACTGATGAGTACCTATCTTCCGGCGCGCGGGGCGTTTCTGCCGGTCATTCTCGGCAACGGCGGCGGATCGACTACGGGGATGACGCAAGCCTCGCTGGCGGTGTCGCCCGTCGCGATCTATCGCAGTTTCCTCGGGGAGGCGTACACGATCGGATCACTCAGTGCGTACGGCGCGGGCTTCGTGGAGATTCAATAATGGCAGCCCCGAAACCGCCACAGGGGAACCAGGCGCAACACACCGAACGGCCGCTGAAGGTCTACGCGGAGCAATACGTCGACGGGCAACCGCTGCCGATCGGCGTGGTGCTGGATCCGGTCGGCGCGGGCGGCGTGCCGATCTTTAGTCCCGGCGTGGCGGCCGTGCTCCTGCCGGATGGCTGGGTGGTGATCCAGCCGACGGAGTGGGTGATCTCGAACCGCTATAGCGGGGCCGCCGTCGAGGTGCTGTCGCACGAGGAAATGTCGGAACGGTTCGGGACGGAAGGAGAACTGATCACATGATTACGTTCCTGTTCCTCCTCATCATCCTCGGGTGTGCGCTGTATCTCGTCGAGAACTACGTTCCGATGGCCGCGCCGTTCAAGATCGTGATCCGCGTGGTCGTGATTCTCTGGCTGCTGTGGTACCTGCTCGGCCTATTCGGCCTGGCGCCGATCCCGTTGCGGTAACGTGCGACGGTCCAGCATGCCGCCGTTATTGCTCGACCTGGTCTGTGAAGCCGTGGCGGGCGGCTTGTGTCGGACGGAATCGGACTTGCGCGACCTCTTGCGCGCCTTAGAACGGCTGACCGCCCGTGAGAAAAAACCACTTGAAAACCCAAGCGCGATTATGCACACTAGGCCGCGTGACTGACACGGCGTCCCCGGATGCCCGCCTCCTCTCGGCCATCGCGGCCGTGTTAGGCCGGCGCGGCGGCCGGGTGAAATCTGCGAAGAAGGTCAAAGCCAGTCTCGAGAACGGCAAAAAGGGCGGACGGCCGAAGAAGCTGAAGCCCGAATAACCCGGCGCGGCCGGAGGGGCGTCAGCCCTCCCCGCGGGTGAGTCTTATAATGGATGAACTGTTCTAAGTTGCTGTAGAGCAATGAGTTAGAGGGATAATGAAGAAACTCTTGTACGTGTACGTGCGGCTGAACGGCGTCACGCGCATTCGCTATACGCAGTAAATGCCACGGCGGCGCTGGGTCACTGTGGACACGATCGCCCAACGGGGTGCCTTGCGAAAGGCGGAGGGGATGACAGGACTGGTCACACCGACACACGCCGAACTGCCGTCCCCGGAGACGCTCGAGAAGGTGATGCTCGGGGATCTGTCGCAGCTCACGCCGAAGCAGCGGGTGCAGCTGTACGCGGGCGTCTGTCACTCGCTGGGGTTGAATCCCCTCACGAAACCCTTTGAGTTCATTACGCTGTCCGGACGCCTGGTGCTGTATGCCACGCGGAACTGCACGGATCAATTACGAAAACGGTATGACATTAGCGTCGTGATTACGGCGCGAGAGGTCATTGAGGACACGTACGTCGTCACGGCGCGGGCCTCGCTCCCGAATGGCCGGGCCGATGAGTCGATCGGCGCGGTGCCGATTGCGGGGCTGAAGGGCGAAGCCCGCAGCAACGCGATGATGAAAGCGGAAACCAAAAGTAAGCGGCGCGTGACGCTCTCGCTCGTCGGGCTCTCCACGCTCGATGAGTCCGAAGTGGAGTCTTTACCCCACGCCGTGAAGATCACCGATCCGCCGGTGCTGGCGTCCGTAGACGCACGTGATCCTGCGGCTGCTGTGGGAGCGGCAGCGGCGCCGGCGGATCTCAATCAACAGATACCCGACACGTGGAAGCCCTTTATCGCGAGCGACGGCGACGAGATTCTCCGCGGCGTGGTGCGGCAGGTCGATGCCGAAACCAAAACCAACAAGAAGGGCCGCAAGTTTACGAAGACCTCGATCACGTTGGACACGGGCGAAGTGGTGACGACCTTAACCGGCACCCTCGCCGCGACCGCTCGAGACTGCTTTCAGCGGCAGACGCCCGTGGAGATTCGCGTGCAGCCGTCCCGGTGGGGCAAGGAGATTGTGACGATCGCCCAGGTGGCCGGGGATGATGTCGCGTTTTGAAGCGGAGCGGCGCGGGCTGAAGCCGGCCGGCTTCGATCGCTGGCTCTCCGAATGCGGTGACGTGGCCGATGTGCTCGGCGCGTGGGCGCTGATTGGCGTGTGGTTTTCGAGTGCGCCGGAGATGTGCGCCTATCTGCTGACGATCCCCGGCATGTGGGAAGGGTTGCTGGCGCGGGGGCGCTATGCGGATCGGTGTCGGTATGAATTAGGGGTGTGGTGTGGACAACGGCAACAAAAGGAGAGTTGATGACAAAGAAACCGGCGGCGACGGCAAGTCCAGGCGGGGATCTGTGGACGCGGTATCGCGTCCGCTGGGAGTTTCTGACGAGTTTGTGTGGATCGACACCAGCCGATCCTGAGGTGATCGCGGCGTGGCTAGCGGCGCGAGAACCCAAAGTAAAACCGGCTGGTGCGCTCTCGATTACCGAAATCAACGAAGAAGTACTCGCGTCGATCGAACGCGGGGACGGCGAACCCGATCAGAACTTTAGCATGTTGGTCTTTCAACGTCACGCGGGTGAGTTGGTCATGCGCGCGGCGACGGTTCGCGCCCACATGAAAGACTGCGCCCGCGTCCTCTCCGCGCAGTTTATCGGCCGGATTCAAGGGGAACGGGCGTTTAGTACCCGCGTGATTAACGGTGTGTATCCCGATGAGCGGACCTATTGGCTCCCGATTCGGCGGCCAGATGGCGCGCGCATCACGGCGGCGGATGGAAGCCGCGACAAGGCGATCCACGTGCGCGGGCCACGCGGCGAACCCTTGAACGCCCTGAAGCGGTTCGAATACATCGCGCCGCCGAGTGTCTTGGAATTTGAGTTGAAAGTTCTCGGCCGATCTGTCTCCGAGATGGATCTCCACCACTTATTCACCTATGGAGGCACACATGGCTACGCGGGCGAACGCAGCGACGGCGAAGGCCGATACACCTACACCCTCAACCGTATTGCCGACGCCCCAGAAGCTGCGGCCGAACGCACCACACCTGCGGACCGTTGAAGCGATTGCGGAAAAGCACGAGCAGATTTTCGACGCCCTGGAGCATGACCGCATCACCGGCAAGATCGCCGAACAGATGGGCCAGCAGCTCAAAGGCATCGTGAATCTGGCGGGGATGGAAATGCGGTTCTGGCAGTTGCTGTTGAAATTCAAGCGCAAGGCGCCCGTCCCGCGCAATCCCATCCTCCGCAGTCAGATGGGCTTAGGGCCAGACATTGCGCCGACGGATGGGGAATTTGTCCGGAAGATGCTCCCGGACGAAGGCCGCTGACGCCGAGTTGTGCAGTGAAGTGCAGTGGTGGGCCGTGTCGTGGGGTGAGGTGTGTTGTCGTCGAGGTGTGACGTGACGCGATGTGCCGTGACCTGACTTGTTCTGGTGTGACGCCGAGGTCTGGCAGTGGCGTGGGCGCGGGGTGTCGTGGGTTGGTGTGACGCCGAGTTGTGATGTGGGCGGTTCTGGCGCGTAGTGCCGTCGAGCCGTGTCGTGGCGCGTAGCGAATTGAAGTGCCGTGGCGTCGAGTTGTGTTGTGTTCTGGTGTGGATTGGTGCGTTGTGGATGTGTTGTGACGTCGAGTAGTGCTGTGGGGTGAAGTGGGTCGAGGTGACGCGCCGTCCAGTACGACAATGGTTTCCGCTTCCTGCCGAAAAGCGGCCATGTAGTAGCCCGTAATCGGGATGTTCGTCAAACGCACCAGGAAGGATTCCGCCCGGACTTTTTCCCCTGGTCCTCTGAAACGTCGTGGAGTTTCTAGAGCAAGGTGTTTCTCTGAACGCGCCCCACAAAACGGGGCTGTTTCAGAGAAAAAAAGTCCGGGCCTTTAAGAACACACAAAATGGATCATTCCCCCAATCCCCCACGTTGTCCGCGTTGTGGCAGTTATCAATGGATTTACAAAGGCGACAAGCAAGTATGCGCAGACTGCTACCGGTAATCGTCGCGCTCCTCAGTGCAGGGTGTGAGATTGACATCGTCAACCCTACGCCCGTCGTCCAAGCGGCGCCGCCCGCAAGTAGCGGCAGTGGCGGCGGTACGACGATTACCAATGTGAATACAAATACAAACCAGAACGATCGCTCGGACACCGCCCAGCTACCGTCTCCAACGCCCCCAGCTGGTCCAGGAAGCCCGAACGCCGTGTTACCCCTGCCGTCCTATGGCGAACACGTCACGCGCGACATTGCGGGCCAAAATCCCACGCTACTCGCGAATAGCTGCCAAGAGCATACGGGCGAATCTGCGTGGCAGTTTCTCGATCTCGTGATACGCACACTCCGTGCACAGGATCAACGGTGGGGGTACCTGTGTAAAGACGCGTCCTGCGTCGTGTTCGCACGGGACATCGTCGCCTATCGGGCGAGCAGTGGGGACACGGGGATCTGGATCGTCGACGTGATCGGCAACCACTGTCCAGGCGCCACGACGGGTGATGTGCCCACGGTCCGCTGGGGCATCCTGCCCTTTGAACTCGAGCGCCGCTGGGCGCCGGCGCGGACGGCCGGGGTCTTTCCATGACGTTCGCGGAGGAGCTGGAGGGCCTGTTGAATGCGCATAGTCAAGAGAACGCCTCGAATACGCCTGATTTTATTCTCGCGTCGTATCTGCTCGCGTGTTTGGCGGCCTGGAATGCGGCGGTACTGCGGCGTGAGTTGTGGTATGGGCGCGAATCGAAACCCGGAGTAATCGGTACATGAACGCCGCGCGCGACTCATGGATGGCGTACGCCGTGGCGGAGGGCCTGGTCGAGACCGCGGCGCCTGGGCTGTGACGATATGCGCGCGTGGCTCTGGCGCTGGTTGTCGTGTCCCCGTGAACACGGGGTGCTCATGCTCGAGACGGATGCCTTGTATCTGCACTGCCCGCACTGCGGCTTCGTCTCGCCGGGCGTCGTCGTGGATACGCGCCGCATTCGCCGCGCCTGGGCGTTCGATCGCATGCGGCTCCGCTTCCGGAGGGCGAGTTAATGCGGGATAGGGACGGCTGGACCGCCTACGCCGAACGGGAGGGCTTTCTCCGCTCCTTGCGCCCGCCGGTCTCGAATGCGACACCGGAGAATAAGTACCACGCCATCCCGATTCACGTCGACGGGGTCCGCTTCGCCTCGAAGAAGGAAGCCGCGCGGTTTCTCGAGCTGCAATGTTGGCTCAAAGCTGGGCAGATTGCGGACCTCGAGGTGCATCCCGTCTACCCCTTACACGTGATGGAACTCTGGCGCTCGGGCTCGCCTATTGTCGTGACGACGGTCGGGAAGTTCACCGCCGATTTCCAGTATTGCAATCTTCAGACAGGGGAGATTGTCGTCGAGGATGTGAAGTCCAATGCGACGAGGACGGAAGCCTATCGGTTACGCAAGCGCCTGGTTGAGGCGATACATGGCATCACGGTGATGGAAGTATGAAAGCGATCGGCCTCGTGCTCTTACTCGTGTTCACGCTCGCGTGTGGCGTGGCGCTGTCTGGGCGTATTGATATTGGCGACGATGTAGGTACCCCACAGGCCACGCCATGCCCCTAGCCCCCTTGCGCGCCTGCCCCGTTCCCGGCTGTTCCATCCTTGTGCGGCGTGGACGCTGTCGCCTGCATGCCGTGGCGAAGGAACATGCCCGCCCGAACCGGGATGTGCGTCAGTGGTATTACTCTGTGCCGTGGA
>Ga0137320_1000206_pt1 | contig 9941 bp, 11 predicted proteins | sample EasRivERMZT366_2_FD_104754 | JGI IMG/M metagenome (GOLD analysis project Ga0137320, IMG submission 104754) | Soil microbial communities from meander-bound floodplain in the East River, Colorado, USA - East River MetaG ERMZT366_2 | ecosystem: Environmental > Terrestrial > Soil > Floodplain ...
ATCGTCTGAAAATGATACAGCAACTGATTCAGAGTTCCCCAACCTTCCGATTTTAGAAGCCTGCAGGATCGCGTGTCCGTCGCCAACTGGTTCTTTTTGGACGGCAAAGGAAAATTTGATCTTCCCGAAAATCTCCTCAAAGTCCTTCAGTTCTTTTAAAATTTTGTCTTTTTTCCTTTTAATCAATATTTTTTCCAATTCAGGATAACCTCTAAAGTAATTCATTATCATTTTTTGCTTCGGACTTATGACAAAAATTATCTCTTCCATGCCCGATTCTATTGCCTCTTCTACTAAGTATTGAACAATGGGTTTGTCAGCTAACGGAAAAAATTCTTTGGAAATTACCAAAGACAAAGGTAAAAATCTTGTGCCCAGTCCTGCAATTGGAATAATAGCCGTTTTAATTTCCGATGATTTTTCCATTTTTATTATTTTACCTTTTTAAATCTTAAAAATGCTGGAATCTCCCATTCCTCTTCTTGCTTTGACTTTTTGTTTTTTTCAATTTCTTCTGCCCTTTGAATTTCCAGGGCCGTTCTTCTAATCGCCCTCTTTTGGCTTTGTGATTTTTCGTCAATGATTATCCTTTTTGCATCTTGGTTTTCAGCTTGTAAATTTGCGAAGGCTGGTATTAGGTTTTCTAAAGTTGGCACGTTCTCTTCGCCTGTATTTTTCGCTTTTATATTGGATTTATTTTTTCCTCCAGGTTTTTTTGATGTTTTTTCCTTTTTGATAGTCTTATCTAGGCTAACGTGAGGTTTTTCTACCTGGACATCATCCGATAAACTAGGACCCGTCATTAAAAGCGTGGTCTTAATCTTATTTTTGTATTTTGGATTTTTTGAAATGCCGAAAATTATTTTTGCCTTCTGATTTTTGTCTGAAATTGCTTTACTAATCTTATCAACTTCAAACATGCTTAAATTCTTTCCGCCCTCAATATTGAATAAAACTTTTTCTGGCACAAAATTATCCTGATACAATGGATTATGCAATACATTTTTTATAACATTATCTGCCTTATCTTTTCCAGATGACTCAGCTGTGTTTAAAAAAGCTAAGTTCCCTCTTCCCTGAAGAATCGCCCGTAAATCAGCGAAGTCAATATTTATTAGTCCTGGGCTTTGGATTAAATCAATCAAGCTTTCTAAAGATTCTATCAGGCTTTTATTTACCATTGAAAAGGCCTCCACAATCGGCGTGTTTTCGTCAATGATTTTAAAAATCCTCTCGTTTGGTATTGTAATCGAGACACTTAAAGATTTTCTTAAATCCCTCAGGGCTTTCATTGCAATTTTTTGCTTGCTTTTGCCCTCAAAGCGAAATGGGAGTGTAAATATACCCAAAATAATCCCTTTAAAGTTTTTAGCTGTATCTAAGAAAACTTGTGTTGCTCCAGAACCCAATCCTCCGCCGAGACATGTTATAAAAATTACAATGTCTTGCCCCTCAAAAAGATCTATTATTTTCTCTCTTTCCCTTTGGGCAGCCTCCTTAGCTAAGTCAACATTAAGACCGGTACCTAAACCATGAGTTAGGTCGTGCCCGAATATAAAGTATTTTATCCCCTTCCTTCTTTTTAGAGCCCTAACATCTGTGTCGGCAATCACGAACGTAGCTTTGTCCAAAGACCTGCCGATTTCAGAAACAATTGATCCTCCGCCTCCGCCAACACCAATTACCTTTATTTTTGGCTTAAAAGATTCTAATAGCGACACGGGTGGTTTAGAAGAGTTAATTACTGGATCCTTTACAACTTCAAAAACTTTAATTTTCTTTAGTTCTTTCCTGTTTATCTTTTTAATCACTTTACTTCTTGGTCTTTTATCTTTTAGCACTCTTTGCTTCACCCTAACTTTCGTTTTACTTGTCACTTGTCTCTTATCACCTATCGCCTTTTTTACAGCCAACTCAACCCTTCTCTTTACTTTTTTAACTGCCTTTATTTTGCCTTTAGGGTTTATACTTTTTTTCTTTGCTCTTTCCTTTATTTTTAGTCTTATTTTCTTGCTAGCTTTTTTAGTATTCGCCACTTTTAATGACTTCACCGCTCCTTTTTTGGATTTAATCTTAACTTTAAACTTTTTTCTAACCAAAATAACCTCACGTGCCTTAACCGGTTTTTTTCTTGACCTAATTTTCTGGGGGGTAATTTTTTTCTTTTTAATTTTACTTTTTGCCATAGAAGTTACAGGGACAGGTCGCAATCTCTCTTCGGAGATTACTCTTTAGAAACCCACTGTTTCTAACGTTTTTTCGCTTCGCGAAAAAGCTGTTTTCCTACACGGGGAAACCGAAGTTTCCCCGACCCCCTTCCAGTTGTATTTTTAATAGTCAATCTTTATTGGTTAACCTTTTAAGTTATTCTACCCTTCAATTTTAAAAAATCAAATTACTGCGCCACTAACCATGCACTTCGACAACCTTTGTCTTTGTAAAATACCCGGAAGCTATCGAAACCATAGATTGACTGGTATTGAAGTAGCTCGCCAGTAATTTTACAATCACTGCGTTTGCTTTGCCGTCTACTGGTGACGCTGTAACATAAACAACAAACTCATTTTCACTGATTTTTTTCACTTTATTTTCTTTTGCGTTTGGTTTTGCTTTTACTATAATCTTCATTTTATTATTCTTATTTTAAAATTGCCTGTGTTTGCAACGGCACACAGCACAATCCATGTCACACTGACAGCATCTATAACAAAGCCACTCTTGGCACAAGCATTTGTCTTTGGATTTTAGAAATGGCCTGTGGCACTTTTTACATCTTCCACCATTTTTAATTACTACTTTTTTTCCTATTTTAGCATCTTTTAGGCGTTTACCGTTTTGTGTTTTGTATATGCCAGCATGCCCTGGTACAATCCAATGGGACATGCTTTTTACTAACTTTCTGCTATGCTCCAACCTTAGCGAGTCCGTAGCGTAGTAATCAACTTCCGGATAGTCTTCTTTCCAAAAAACATCCCCGCATATAGCGACAACCCCATCATCTGTTTTTACAAAAAGGGTTATACATGTTTCATTGTGACCAGGCGTTTTTAAAATTTGTATATTCTCTGTGAAGGTCTCCTTCCAGTTAGTCATTCTACCCTCTTTATTCCAAATTCCATAATATTCCAAAATATCTGCATTGGGAAACATTCCAATGTTTGCGTAGTGGTCTACATGCGAATGCGTAATACACACAACATCAACATCATCAGCAGATAGGCCTTCACTTCTTAAAGCATCAATTAGGATTTGGCGATCTTTTAAGAATCCGGGGTCTACAACAATTATAATCTCCTCATCTGAAACCAAAGATACGGTAGATCCGGTTCCACCCTTACTGTCACTTGTCAGGTAACCCTCAACTAGTACTTTAACCTTTGCTGGCATGGGAGTTGATTTATTAATTATTAACCCCCTACCATAACCATATAACCTAAAACGGCCCCTGTAAAGCAAGATCGTCTTAAATAAAAGAAATTCTTAATAGTTGGCTATTATCAATTATTTTGGCGGACTACATAGGAACAGGATCCGTGACCTCCGTCTTAGGAGCGCTTTAATATATGTTCTATTAGTAATCGCTCCATCTTTTTTGGTGGGCGCGGAAGGAATCGGACCTTCGACCTCTGTCTTACCCGCCTGCCAAAGCCGATACAAAATTTTGGTGTGGGCGACATAGGAATCGGACCTATGACCTCTGTCTTATCAGGACAGCGTTCTACCACTGAACTAGTCGCCCAAAATTTTGTTTTGTTCGGCGGGCAGGTCAGGACAGCGTTCCACCACTGAACTACGCGCCCAACTAACTAAAATATTAGCAAAAAAAGCTTGCCTGGTCAAATAACTTCGTAATACGAAATTAGCCCAAGGGGCTATTTGACTGGGTAAATTTAGTCAAAAAGGGGCTGTGCCGTAGAGAGCAGCCCCGATAAAACCAGTTTATAATTGGACTTTTGAAAACTGATAAATTCCAACGGCAAGAACGATTACTATTGCACCGCAAAGTACCATGACGCTCAAAAATGGAGAAAATACATTAATGCCGCTAAATGCATAACGCAATCCGTCGACAGCGTAAGAGTACGGATTTATTTTAGTTATAATATTTAAAGCAAGTGGTAAATCTTTTAGAGGAAAAATTGCTCCAGAAAGAAAGAATAGGGGCTGAACCATAAAATTAAAAATTAAAGGGAATCCCTGCATGTCTTCAAGCCGTGCGGCAATTGCCGCTCCCAATGCAGAAGAAAGAATTGCCACCAAAAATAAAAACAAAAATGCCAGAGGCAAACTTGCTAAAGTGGGCCTAAAGCCAGCGACTATAGTAATTATAAATACAAGTGTGCCTTGAATCATAGCCACTGTTGCTCCACCCAATGTTTTACCCAAAAGAATTTCCACTCTTGAAACTGGCGCAACAAATGTTTCTTTTAAGAATCCAAATTGCTTGTCCCAAATAATTTCCAGACCCGTAAATATAGATGTAAACAAAACAGTCATAACAATAATACCGGGAGCTAAAAACTGAATATAGTTCCCCCCGCCGGCTTTTGCAAAAACAGGGCTGAAACCAAACCCGATAGCCAAAAGAAAAATTATCGGCTGCCCGAGGGCACCAACAATAGTGGCTTTTTTCCTAATAAATCGATTTAATTGGCGTATCCACAAAATATAAATTGCAATCATATTTAAAGAATTTAGAATTTAGTATTTAGTAGTTAGAATAGAATAGTGAATTTAGAATGCTGCGCAACATATTCATTATTCCGTGTTCTATTCCAGCTTCAATATACCAGATTCCATATTCACACTACTAACGCATCATTTTATTGCTAACTCGCATTTGGTTTAAACTGACATTTCCCTGCTCTTCCCTGATTTTGCTTCCCGTCAGAGAAATGAATGCTTCTTCTAAACTTTTTTTACCAGCTTTCTTTATAATATCTTCTATCGTACCGTCAATAAGAATTTTACCATGGTCAATTATAGCAACTCTTTGCGCAATTTTTTCAACTTCTTCCATGTGGTGAGTCGTGAAAAAAATAGTTACACCTTCTTGCTCATTCAAATTTTTAATATAAGCCCACATATGGTTTCTAGTTTGCGGATCTAGTCCAATAGTTGGTTCATCTAAAAATAAAACCTTCGGGTGGTGCAAAAGTCCTCTTGCGATTTCTAATCTTCTTTTCATTCCGCCAGAAAAGTTTTTGACAAAAGAATCTTTTCTATCATATAACTCAACAAGGTTCAAAAGCTCAATAATTCTTCTTTGATAAACATCTTTTTTAAGACCGTATAAAATTGCGTGAAACTGCATGTTTTCATATGCGGTTAATTCATTATCTAGGCTTGGATCCTGGAAAACAATTCCAAAAGACCTTCTCGTTTCATGCGGATTTTCAGTAACATTGTGCCCATTTAAAAATATCTCTCCTGTTGTGGGTTTTAAAAGAGTTGTCAGCATTTTAATGGAAGTGGTCTTCCCTGCCCCATTGGGCCCCAAAAACGCAAAAACCTCTCCTCTCCCAACTTTGAGGGATATATTATCTACGGCAGTAAAGTCTCCGAATTTTTTTGTAAGATTTTTTATTTCGATCACTTATTAGAAGAATTTTAACGAATTAAACTAATATACTTTCGTCAAAAATCTTGCTAATTATCTTGTAATTATAACCCTTATTATCTTTCCTTCATATAGTACAAATCTCAAAGCTTTGAGATTTGTACTATATTATAATGGGGCACACTTTCTTAGTTTTGAATGTCTTGTAATGCATTTATCGCAACAAAGAGTTTTTCTTGATGGCCTTACAGAATCATCATTGTAAAATTCCTCGCAACTTACTCCGCAGTCAAAACATTTTCCCACTACTTCCCTATTCTCGCTATCCGCCACTGGAGTCACCATTCTATTGTCAAACACAAATAAACTCCCCCTAAATCTCTTTCCTGGGAATTTTTTAATATATGTATGAATTCCGTCTTTTAATTGGTAAATATTCTTAAACCCTTCTTTTTTCAACAATACAGTTGCTTTTTCACATCTGATGCCTCCAGTACACACAGCCACCACTTTTTTATCTTTCAAATGTTCCAACTCCCCCATTTTTTCAGGTAATTCTCTAAAATACCTTAACTTTGGGTTTACGGTATTTTCAAAATATCCAGCTTGGACCTCAAAGTTATTTCTTAAGTCCAGCACCACAAAGTCTTCTTTTTTATCATACATTTTATCCAGTTGGTTTGCCGTGACTACGGGCGCCGTATCCTTTTTAATATCCAATTCGCCAACTCCCAATGTAACCACTTCAGGCCTAACTTTTACCATTAATTTTGTAAATCCCTTTCCATTCCCTTCGCTTTGCTTAAAAACCACGCCTCCAAAGGCCCTTTGCGCCTTAAACGCCTTTATATAGCCTTTAATATCTTTGGTTAAACCTTCAAGCGTCGCATTTATCCCCTCTTTGGCAATCAACATTCTGCCTTTTAAATTAAAAGCTTGAGCAAGTTTCCTTTGCTTTATTTTAAACGCCTCCGGATTTTTAATCTTTGTGAACTTATAAAAAAGTATAATTGTAGAACTATTTTCCTCCATTTAATCTTTTAATTTTTGACATTATATTCTAACAGTACGTAAGAATCTTTTAATTTTTCGGCTTAATAATTTTATGATTACCTTGCCTTATTTGACAGGGGGGGGCGAGACATTGACAAGGGGTCTACCATTTGCTATATTTAACCTACAAATGGCTTCGGCCCTCTCCTGCGCAAGCGGGAGTAACTATTTTAGAAGCGCTATCAGCGCTTCTTTTATTTGCGTAAATTCATCTTCTTTTACGGTTCCTACCTTATACTGCAAACGTTTTGCGTCAACTAAGCGGAGTTGCGATAGAATAACAACACTTGGTCGGTCATTAGCATTACCATTACCATTATCGACAAGTAAAGAAGTACGAAAATAGTATTTTCCCGTTTTATCTGTTCGAGTGAGTGGTAATGCCCAAATAACCTGATTATTAAACTTCTTTAAAATAAGTATCGGCCGTAAAAAACTTTCACCGCTTCCATCTTGTTCAAATCCGATATTTTCACCAATAGCGCAAAACCATACTTCACGCTCATGAAAAAACGGCCGCATTTTATCATTATGAATTTCTGATTTTTTAGCATGCCATTTTTTAAAATCTTTTTTCATTTTAAATCTTTAAATTTTGCTTTTTGCTAATAATTTAATAATTTCTGCATAAATCGGTGCATGTGCGGATCAAACTTTGAAATATCTGTATTTAAAACATCATTATAGTCAAACCAATTATATCCATTAAATTCGCTTGGGTCATATATAACTTTTTTGTCTGAATCAGCTTTTAGTATATACCAAAAACTTACGTCAGTATGTCCTGCTGTTTTACCGACTGTAACTGTTTGAGTGATAAAAAAAGGGTTTTGATTTATAAAGTTAGCTGGCATATGTATTTCCTCTTGGATTTCACGTTCAACGGTAGTATTGGGATGTTCATTTTTCTCTACATGGCCGCCAGCTGGCAACCATAAGCCTGCCTTAATATGGTCTACAAGCATTACCTTTTTCTTATCTGAATCAATAAGCACAAAGTACGAAACTAAGTGTTTTGGAGGAATATCGGGTTTTTGTATCCTAAATATTTCTTCACCACTATCTATCCACTTAATTGCGTTAGAAATATGCTCTGATTCTAGAGTATCCAACGGCTTAATAGATTTAATGAGTTGTCTAATTTGATTTCTCATTTTCAATAGATTTTAAATCTTTAAGTTTTGCTTTTAAATTATTCCTTAACTAATCCCGGGAATTTTTCGGCTAATTTTATTACTTTTTCTAAAACTTTTAAATTTAGGTCTTCAATCCTTTTAAAACGAATACAACTTCTGCCAACGCTAACTTTGCCTAATTCTTTTTTATATTTTTCAGCAATATACTCACCCTTATCTACTGCACAAATATACAGACTAATATAATTCTTTTGGCTTGCCATGGCAATAACCGGCCAATTAATTACTTCTTTTTTATGATTTTTATATTCAAAACTGCCATAACCCGGCATATTGTATAAAAAGTTTGGTTTTAAAGAGGACGCATTTTTTTGAATAAACTTATGAAGAAACTCCATTAAAGAACGCCTTCCTTTAGGAAGCATACCAAAATACTCTTTTGCTGACTTTGCCTTTACAGGCTTAAACATATTCATATTTATTTGCCTTCAGCTGCTTCTTTTAATTTCGCGATGTCAAACTTTTTCATTTTTAAAAAGGCTTGAGTTACCCGAGCAATCTTTTCTTTGTCGCCCCCTGAAAGCATTTCTCCCATTTGTACGGGAACAACTTGCCATGGAAAACCAAATTTATCTTTTAACCAACCACATTGTTCCGATGCAGGATCTGCTGAAAGTTTTTCCCAGTAATAATCAACTTCTTGCTGATTTTCACAATTGATAATAAATGAGACTGCTTGGTAAAAATTAAAATCATGCGTACGAGCCGAATCCATGACTGCAAACATCTGCCCTTCAAGCACAAATGCTGCATGTTTTACACTGCCTTTCTTATCTGGGTCTTCTCCTTTTTCATAGCGCATCACATGGTCAACTTTTGAATCCTTAAATACAGATGCATAAAAACTCATTGCTTCTTCGGCTTTACCGCAGACGTCTCCCACAAACATCAGTGTTGGTGTAATACTTTGCCCTGCTTTGCGACTACCCATAAACATTAACTGCCACGAAAGTCCGTATTTATCTTGAATCCATCCATACTTTTCACTAAAAGGATAACTGCCAAGTTCCATAAGTGCTTTTCCACCCTCTGAAAGCTTTCCCCAAAGCGCTTCTACTTCTTCTTTCGAGCCGCAAGCAACCAAAAACGATACTGTGGGATTGAATTTAAACAAAGGACCAGCTGAAATTGCCATAAACGATTGTCCCCTAAGGCTAAACGAGACAATATCACAATCTCCTGAAGGAGTATCATGAATCGTTGAAACACTATTAATTTTTGAACCTTCTCCAAAAACAGACACGTAAAACTCCGCTGCTTCTTTAGACTCTTTATCAAACCATAAATGTGTTGTAATTTTTTGATTCATAATAATTTGCTATTTTAATCTTTAAATTTTATCTCTTTAATGCGAGTACTAAACGAGGTTCGCCGTCACAATAATAATTTTCTTTTCGTGACTCTATAACGAATCCGAGTGATTGGTATAATTTAAGTGCTTTTGCATTGTCTGGATGAGTTGCCAATTCAATTCTTTTTACATCTTTTAATTCTTTCAATACTTGTTTTACGGCTTCCATGGCAATGCCTTGGCCTTGAAACTTCGGGGCAACTACTAATCCGCTAATATGTATGTGACTTTCGCCTTTCTTCTCATATGAAATATTACCCACGATAACACCATCTTTTACAATAAGATATACCACTCCTATTTCAAGCGCCGCAACCCACTCATCTTCCGTAAGCATTGGAGAGTAAATTTTTGTCCCAGCCACGCTTTTTTCAAGTGTTATCAGTGTTGAAATATCTGAATTATCAGCTTTCTTTAGATTTATTGTCATTTTTGGATTATTTATATCACAAAACAGCAAAAAATACACCTTTTTTTGAGGTGCATTTTTTGATTGAACTAAATCCTAAATTTTAAAGTATTTTGCGTAGCTTCCTACTAATGGAAGGATTTTTTCCTTATTCTGTAACGCATTCATTATTCCAATGATCACAAGAACAAGAACTATAAGATTAATTATGTTTAAGATAAACCATAGTGGAATAAATACCATGCCTAAAAACCAACTTGCCACTTCGATTATAAATAGCACCAACCCTTGCTTTATATGAAACTTCACAAATGGATCATTTTTTGAAGTAAGATATGAAATAATTACCAATGGCCCAATATATGCCAAAGC